>ENA-OWOZ01002775-OWOZ01002775.1-bioreactor-metagenome-genome-assembly--contig:-NODE-2775-length-12506-cov-3.079170_pt1 | contig 12506 bp, 10 predicted proteins | sample MGYA00238140_ERZ651804 | MGnify/ENA primary metagenome ERZ651804 (study PRJEB26910, sample SAMN07631232) | bioreactor metagenome | isolation source: Switchgrass digestor | place: USA: Dartmouth... | reverse complement strand
AATTCGGCCGATATTGCTATTTGATCAATTTTTGTCGTGGGAGGGATAAAATTAGGAATAATATATTCCACGTATCCTCTGGTAAACCAAATTATTTCAGCATCATATCGATCGGGATGGGAGAAGTATCTGATATCGTCAACTTCTCCGATTATGGCCTTGGAAGTAGCTAAACCGCAGGTAGGATAAACGTTGTAATCGGAATAGTGGCCGACCCTCAACTCGGTTTGATAAGTATTTGAATTGTTTTCCCTGGAATCCAGTTCGATTAAAATTTTGTCAAGGTTTACGGTACATATTTTTTGATTGCCATGGCCTGAGCTTTCGTTGGATACCCTTACAATCCCGCATTCTTCCAGCTTTCTGATATGGGTGGTTAGTGCTCCATTGGTAATATTAAGGCGACTGGCAATTTCGTTCATGTTCATGCCCTGGTTGGTTAACAGCAGTTTTATGATTTCTATACGTATTTCTGAGCCCAAAGCCTTAAAAAGCTCAAGGCCTTCATTTAAGGATTTTATATGCAGCATATTTTCACCCGATTATTTAATAATTTAAAAGCTTATAAAATATTATACAAACAGCAAAATAAAATGTCAATAAAAATAAAAGAAATGACTGATTTTCAAATCTCAGTATATAGAATACTAATTTTATAAAATACTAAAATAAAAATATAAACGAATATTATGTTTAAATTTTTGTATTTTTAATATTTTTACTGTAATCATATATAACGGTTAAATATAAATTAATATATATAAACGTAAAATATAATTGACAAGATTTAATAAAAATCTTAATATGTATATAAATATATATAATATATTTCCTTTATTTAACAATAAGGGCCATAAAATAAATATATAAATAAAATACTTTATATACAACTATATATAAATTCATTATAGCTTAATATCATAAACAGTTCAGTCGGGTAATAATTATACCCGAACCAATTTAACGAAAATTTATGAAAGGATGATAATAAATGATTAAAAAAGCAAAAATGATAATCGACAAAGAATATCGGATATCACGGGTGGATAATCGAATCTACGGTTCTTTCATAGAACATTTAGGAAGGGCCGTGTATAACGGTATTTATCAGCCCGGGCATCCTACCGCAGACAGTGACGGATTTAGACAGGATGTTATTGATTTGGTTAAGGACTTGAAGGTGCCTGTAATAAGATATCCCGGCGGAAACTATGTTTCTAATTTCTTCTGGGAAGACAGTGTCGGCCCCGTTGAGGAAAGGCCCAAACGCCTGGATCTGGCATGGAGAAGCCTTGAGACCAACGAGGTTGGCTTGCACGAATTTTATAAGTGGACAAAAAAGGTCGGATCGGAAATTATGATGGCTATAAACCTCGGGACCCGCGGGGTGGCTGATGCATGTAATCTTTTGGAATACTGCAATCACGAAAAGAATTCAAAATACAGTGATTTAAGAATAAAACACGGGCAAAAAGATCCGTATAAGATAAAGACATGGTGTTTGGGAAATGAGATGGACGGCCCCTGGCAGATTGGGCATAAAACGGCTGAAGAATACGGAAGGCTTGCCGAAGAAACTGCCAAAGCCATGCGTATTATAGATCCAGATATTGAATTGGTATGCTGCGGCAGTTCCTATAAAGATATGCCCACTTTCCCGGAATGGGAAATGATAACCTTGTCCCATGCATATGATTATGTCGATTATATTTCTCTCCATCAGTATTACGGAAACCGCAACAACGATACGGCTGATTTTCTTGCCCTGTCGGATGAAATGGATAGCTTTATAAAAACGGTAATTTCCACCTGTGATTATGTAAAAGCGAAAAAGCGGAGTAAAAAGAATATTTATTTAAGTTTTGATGAGTGGAATGTATGGTTCCATTCCAACGAACAGGATGACGATATTATGAGAAATCATCCCTGGCAGGTAGCTCCTCCGCTTTTGGAAGATGTCTATACGTTTGAAGATGCTCTTTTGGTAGGCCAGATGCTGATAACCTTACTGAAAAACAGCGATCGGGTGAAAATTGCGTGTCTTGCCCAGCTTGTTAATGTTATTGCTCCGATCATGACAAAGAATGACGGCGGGGCGTGGAAACAGACCATATATTATCCGTTTTATCACGCTTCCAATTTCGGACGCGGCATTGCGCTGCATACTATTATATCATCTCCTAAGCATGATACCAAAAACTTTACGGATATTGATGATATTGTATCGGTAGCGGTATATAATGATGAAAAAGACGAGTTGACAATTTTTGCATCAAACCGCAACCTGTCCGAGGATATTTTGCTGACCGCCGATATCAGATCGTTTGGCGACTATAAACTGTTGGAGCATATTGTTTTGGTAAGTGATGATTTGAAAGCCGTAAACACAATTGATAGCGAGAATGTGGTTCCTACAAAACAACCCGGAAGTTCGGTTTCGGACGGAACACTTGAGGCTATGCTTCATAAGGCTTCCTGGAACGTGATTCGCCTCGGAAAGAAGTAAGATAATATATAGTTCAATAATATAAACTCCTCTCCGTTAAATTTAGGGCATGCGGATAATTCAAGCATACATCCGTATGCCCTGTGTTAATTTCTGTGAATATACATTTTAATACCTGTTACTCAAAAATGGATTCTGAAATGTGAGGTTATTCTTTAAGACCGATTTCTGCAATAGAGTCAAAATATAAAAAAGAAACAAACAACAGCAGGTTTTATTGGTATCGGTATTTGCTAAAGTTCTATTAAAATCTTTATAAGCTGTCAAAATAGCCGTTGTTGATAACATAATCATTATAACATTAAACAGTGGCAATTATATAGGATATTTCAACGCATTACTTACATTTCTTATAGTTCGATTATATTAAGCAATAATTTTTTAAGCAGCAATAATTTTTTAAGCAATGTTAAAAATAATATCCGTCTAAGGTTGTTTAGCAATGAGCAAACAAAAAGTTTTGCTAAAATGCGTTTATATTTTTTATACTTCCGCGTTCTATTGTATTTGGTGAAAATATAATTTTCATCTTTTCTGCGTTAGGGTTGGCTAGGCGTTTTTGGAGTACTTCAACAGCAGCGTGGCCCATTGAACAGGGATCGTAACTAATCGATGTGAGTTTGAAGTTACCTCTTTCTACAAGCGGGGAATCGTCGAAACATATGATACTAACGTCATCAGGTATCTTATATCCCAATTCTGTTAATCTGCTTGCGGCGCCAAAGGCCATAGGATTATTACCGATATAAATGGCTGTATATGAAGAGTCTCTGGTGAAGTATTTGTCAACAAATCTTCTGCCATCTTCAATAGTAAAATCACCATAATAAATTTCTTCAGGATGTAATTTCAAATTTGCATCGGTCATAGCATCAATAAATCCACGTAAACGATCTTGGCAAGGTGTAGAATTTCTGTCACCGGTCAGGTGTAAAATTTTTCTGTGACCGGCTTTGATTAATGTACTGGCAGCTATATAACCACCGCGGTAATTGTCTATGCAAACCACATCCGTATCAAAAGACCGGATATAGCGGTTAACGAGTATAACAGGTATAGTGATAGTTTTTAAAAGGTTTACAAAGCTTTCAGATTCGACTGCGGTTATAATAATAATTCCAGCATAATTGGCAGCGTTGGCGTGTTTAATATGCCAGGCTTCTATATCGGTGTCAAAGTTGCTGACACATAAAACCGGTATAAGGCTCAGAGAAAAAAGATTATCGCAAATGCCTTTTATAATACGGCTGAAAAATATATCGGTATTATCTCCTACTACTATTAAAACGTAATTTGTTGCTTTATTCATATTAATAAATTGATTTTTGAACGGTGAATTAAGGCCTAACTCTTCCATGGCTTTGTGTATTTTTGCAATGGTTTCCGGTTTTACGTTTGTACTGTTGTTTAAGGCTCGTGAAACGGTAGCGCATGATACGCCAGCTTTTTCTGCAATTGCTTTTTGTTTAATAACCACAACATATGCCTCCTTTCTGTACTTATTTTATTTCTGCTAAATAAATTTGAAATTATTTTTATATTATACATGAAAATATCGTAATATCAAAGTTTTTTTGTAAAATTAAATATGAAATTAAATTTCATAAAATTACAAAGATAATACATTAAAAAATTTTATAAAATATTAAATATACATATAAAAATATACAAAATAATATTTTAAATATATAAATATTACAATGAAAATAAGAAAATATTAAAATTTTCAAAAAAATATTGAAATAAATTTTCTTGTAGTTTATAATATGGTTTGTGTATTGAAAAATAAATTTCATAACATGAAATTAAATTTAATATTTTATGAAACAAAATTATAATTAATATTCCTAAATTTTGTGCATAAAATTTCCGGGAATTGTAAACATGCAAATAACTTTCCACAAATTGCGAAAGATAATAATACAAAAATCAGGAGGAACAAAATGGAAAACCTAAATCTAATGCGAAAAAAAATAAAAGAAAAAAAATTCTTAATCGGCACAGGGATAAATGTAAGAGATCCCGCTATCTCTGAATTATTGGGTTCAATTTTTGATTTTTTATGGATTGATGGAGAACATTCATGGATGTCCAACGGTGATATCCTGAATCATATAATATCGGCCAAAGCTACTGGATGCGTATCAATGGTACGAATTCCGTGGAATGATCCGGTTTTAGCCAAACCTATATTGGAAATGGGACCGGATTGTATTGTATTCCCACAGATACATAATGTTGAAGAGGCAAAAGCAGCCATTGCAGCATGCACATATCCCCCCAAAGGAATTCGCGGATGGGGGCCGAATCGTGCAGTTAATTATGGAAACATTCCCGCAGAGCAGTATCTTAATGAATCTGAAGAGAGAATATTTAAAATTCTTCAGGTTGAAAACAAAGAATGTGTTGATTGCCTTGAAGAAATTATTCAGCTAGAAGGGGTAGACTGTCTTTGTGTAGGGCCGATGGATTTGTCCGGATCCTTGGGAAAATTAACAAAATTGAATGATGAGTTAGTATGTGAATATTTCGATCGTATCGGTAAAATTGCCGGCAGATATAATGTGCCTTTAATGCTTTCATATGCCTATGATGAAGAACAAATAGAAAAATGGAAACAACGGGGTGTAACTATTTTTGGAGTTTCCAATGACTATGCTACGTTACTGATGGAAGCAAAGCGTCAATATAATGTTGTTCAAAAAATATGTGAAGGTAATTAGTGAAATATATAACTGCAGATTATGGAGGAGTAAGTGAAACAGGGTTATCCTGTTTAATTTAATATTAAACTAATAAATAATAAGAAAGGAGATAAGGAGAATGAAAAAAATTAACAAATTTGTTATTTTCTTATTGATTTTAAGCATGGTATATTCTTTGGGTGCTTGCAGTAAAAGCAACGCGGGTAACTCTAAAGAAGGGAGAGCCGATACCGGTAAAACAAGTGAAACAACTAGCCAAAATATAGGACCAAATGATTCTAAAGGAACAAAAAGCACAGAGCAGACAAGTGGGACAGGCGAGTTCGTAATCGGATTCCCTCAGGCTTACAGCGGCCCAAGTGCTTTGTTAGCCGACGCGATACAGAAAGGTGCAGAAATTGCTATAAAAAAGATTAATGAAAGTGGCGGAGTAAACGGAGAAAAGATACGTCTGATAATATACGATGATCAACAATCTCCTGAGGAAGCAGTCAAAATAGCTCAAAAAATGATTGAAGTAGATAAGGTAGATGCAATCTGTGGATCATATGTCAGCAGTTGTATGCTTGCAGCTGGCAACTATTATAATGAAGCTCAGATACCTACTGTTGGTAACGGTATCGGGACCACTTGGATGGAACAGGGCTGGGAATATATATTCCGTGCATGCCCTAACAGTGGTATGGCAATACCTCAGCTGCTTGAAAAAATGCAATATATGGGCATAAAGACTGTATCCATATTCGAAGGTGTTGATGACGCTTCCAAGAGTAATGCCGATACATTCCGTGAACTTGCAGGAGATTATGGTATTAAGGTTCTTACATCAGAAACCTGTGTAAGCGGTGAAACTGATTTTTCCGGTCAGATTGCTAAGATTTTGAATAGCAATCCTGAAGTAGTATTTGTAAGCTGTCCGAGCGAACAGCAGCCTACTTTTTCCAAACAACTTCGCCAATTTGGATATGATGGCCTTGTTTTCAGCAAAGAAACCCTTTCAATTGATAATATGGCAGTAGCCGGTGATTCTGCTAATTACTGGGCGTTTGTATTCCCTTATGTAACCTATAAAAGCGTTGAAGAATGTGATATTCCGGTAATTAGAGAATTTTTGGAAGCTTATCAAAAAGAATATAACGAGATGCCGGTTCATGACTGCGCTTATCGCGGCTATGATGCTATTATGGTTCTGGCTGAGGCTGCGAGGAGAGCCGGAACCAACCATGACGGTAAAGCTATTCGTGATGCCTTAGAGACTATCAGCGATTATGAGGGTCTGGGTGGAACCATGGATTTTACGCAAGGTGATCGTGAAGGTATACATAAATTCAACAGTTATATAATTGTTGACGGCGTATATAAAAATCTTGACACATGGTTGACAGACGGCAGCTGGGATGAATACAAAGCAAGCCAAAGTATGAACTAATTTATATTATTCAGACGTAATATTAGATAATAAACAACTGGGATAACGGGGTTAATATACCCGTTATCCTAACTATAATTAGGAGGATGTTGGAAAGGCGGTATAACCAATATGCTTATACAGGTGTTTATATCAAGTTTGGTTATTGGAAGTATATATGGCCTGATTGCTTTGGGTTACAGCTTAATATATAAAGCTTCCGGGGTTATGAGTTTTGCCCAGGGTGATATGCTTACCTTAGGTGCTTTTTTAGGGTATACATTTTATGGTTTACTTGGAATTCCATTTTTTATGTCCTTAATTTTGGTTATGGTTGTTATGTTTTCCTTTGGTTTCCTTTTGGAAAGAGGGGTCATTAATCATATAATTAAGAAAAATATATTACAAATATATACAATTCTCGCCACAATAGCCGTATCTTATTTAATCCAAAACGGTTCACTGATGATTTGGGGTGGAGATACCAAATATTTTCCATCGCTTTTTCAAATAAAACAGATTCCAATGTTTAGCATTAAAATTCAAACAGAAGCATTTCTGTGTATTTCCGTATCACTTATCGGTATGTTTATACTTCACTTGTTTATTAAAAGGACAAAGCTGGGAACTGCAATGAGAGCTGTGGCTTTGGATAGAACAGCAGCTAAAGCCTGCGGAATTAATGTTCCTATGACAATAGGTATTACATGGGGATTAAGTTCAAGTATGGCAGCATTGGCAGGTATATTAATAGGACCGGTATATGGTGTATATACTACTTTAGGTGCCACTATCGGACGGAAAGGATTTGCAAGTGCGGTAATCGGCGGTTACGGTAATATGGTTGGCGCGGTAGTCGGCGGAATATTACTTGGTATTATGGAAACATTTACAGCAGCATATGTATCGTCCGCTTACAAAGATTTAATTGCATATCTAGCTTTGCTTCTTTTCCTGTTTATAAAACCTACAGGTATTTTTAACGAGAAAGCGCTTGTAGACTGAGAGGTGAACTGAGTGAAATTATTGGACAAATTTAAAATGGAGTACATAGGTAAAGTTGGCATAGCGGTGTTTCTGTTGGTTCTACCGTTAATTTTTCATGCTTTTAATTATGATTATGGTATTCTTATATGCTGTTTCGGTGCTTTATATGTTATAGCTGTATCAGGGTTAGATGTCCTTTTTGGATACTGTGGTCAAATATCTATGGGTCAGGCTGCTTTTTTTGCTATCGGAGCTTATGGTTCTGTAATCATGCACAAATATTTGGGAATTCCTGTATTAGTAAGCATGATAATCAGTTCCATATTGGCAACTATAATAGGATGTATTATTGCCTATCCCGCTTCAAAACTGGTATTTCATTTCCTTTCATTGGCTACAACAGCTTTTGGTGAAGTTGTATATCAGCTTATATGCCAGTCTCCGAAAGGGATTACAGGTAATTTTACCGGTTTCTTTACAGACTATCCGAGTATATTTGGATATAAATTAAATACCAATATCAAATTTTATTATTATGCGCTGATTATGGTGGTTATTTTCCTTATATTAAAGTCAAATATAATTAAATCACGTATAGGTCGCGCTTTTATTGCAATTCGTGAAAACAGCCATGCAGCAAATGGTATGGGTATTAATGTTACAAAATTTAAAGTTATGGCATTTGGCATCAGTGCATTTTATACTGCTTATGCCGGTGGTATGTATGCTCATCTTACCAGATTTATAAGTCCTGAAACATTTGCGAATAAGCAGTCGGTCATGTTTCTTACCATGTTATTATTTGGCGGGACGGCTTCATTGGGTGGAACAGTCAGCGGAGTTTTCGTTGTCCTGATTTTAAATGAAATTCTTCGTTCTGCAGGGCGTTATCAATTATTTGCTTACGGCGGTTTATTACTTTTGGTTGTTGTGATTTTCCCGGGTGGTTTTTACCGTTTCATAAAAGATTTCATAAATAAGCAGAAAGGCGGTACTAAGGATGCTGAGGGTTGAAAATGTCACATTAAACTTTGAAGGATTGATAGCAGTAAATAATGTAAGCCTTACAGTTCAAGCCAATAAAATAAGCGGGTTAATTGGGCCTAACGGAGCAGGTAAGACTACATTTTTTAACCGGATCAGCGGTGTTTATACTCCTGACAAAGGAAGCATTACCTTTGACGGCCATCGCATAGACGGTAAAAAACCATATCAGATTAACAAACTCGGCATCGCTCGCACATATCAGGTTATAAATTTATTTAAAAACATGAATCTGCTGGAAAACGTAATGGTGGGTATGCACAGTAACCTACATTCTAATTTTTTCTCCTCTATGTTTAAAACAAAAGTGCAGCGAGCAGAGGAAAAAGAAGCTTTGGAAAGGGCATATGACTGGCTTAAGTTCGTTAATTTGGAGCATAAAGCAAAAAATTTAGCCGGATCGTTGTCTTATGGGGAACAGAGATTATTGGAAATAGTAAGAGGTTTAGCCAGCAATCCGAAATTAATTCTTTTGGATGAACCAGCAGCAGGTATGAATTCAAAAGAAAAAGAAATGTTGCATGATTTACTAAATAAAATATTAGAGAAAAAGATTTCAATTCTTATGATAGAGCATGATATGAAACTTATGATGGGTGTGGCTGAATATATTTACGTATTGAATTACGGGCAAAAAATTGCGGAAGGGAAGCCCAGTGAAATTCAAAATAATCCTAAAGTAATTGAAGCTTACCTGGGAGGTGAATAATATGGCACCTTTACTAGAAGTTAGGAATTTACATTATTATTACGGAAATATCCATGTTTTAAAAGGAATAAATCTTTATGTAAATGAAGGCGAAATTGTGACCCTGATTGGTGCCAATGGCGCCGGCAAGACTACTACTTTAAGAACAATTTCGGGATTAACACCGGCGAACGGAATTAGGGGTGAAATTTATTTTAAGGGCAAACCCATCCATGGAATAAGCGGCCACAAGATCACCGCAATGGGATTGTCTCAGGTATTGGAAGGACGACATATATTTTCTAAACTGACAGTTATGGAAAATCTGATGATAGGTGCATATTTAAGAAAGGACAAGAAAAATATTAAAGAAGATTTAAAATATATTTTTAAATTATTTCCACGACTGGAAGAAAGAAAAAATCAATTGGGAGGTACCCTAAGCGGAGGAGAACAGCAAATGCTTGCCATAGCCCGCTCGCTTATAGGAAATCCGGATATGATACTTATGGACGAGCCTTCTTTAGGCCTTGCACCGATAATTATTAATGAAATATTTGAAGCAATTGTTCAAATTCAGAAAGAAGGAAAAACTATATTATTTGTAGAACAAAACTCCAGAATAGCTCTGTCAACAGCAAATCGTGGTTATGTACTCCAGGTTGGTGAAATAGTAATGGAAGACACCTGTATAAACCTGTTGAACAATGAGGATGTAAAGAAGGCGTATTTGGGAGTGAATTAGGCGTAGGTCTGGCAAAAAAGCAAAAATGCCAGTGGTCAAACAGGAAAATCACTGGCTATTTTTGTGCAATAATAATGCCGCCGAATAGTTGAATATATGTTTGCAAGAATTATTAGCTCTATTGCTTGGACTATACAAAATATAATAAGTTGCACAGATAATAGAAGTATGAAATGAAAAATTGTAAAAAAGTATGATGTAGTTATTTAAAATAGTGTTCCGGAGATAAAGAAATCCTGTTGATATAAAACATATGAGCAAATATTCATATGTATATATTGACAATTATATGTAATAGGAATATAATATATATAAACAAATGAGCAATAATTCATATGAAAATTAATTGCTTAACAACAATATATGATTACTGTTACCTATAAGAAACGGGGGGCTTAAAATGACCCAGAAGAGTTATAATGAAGACAGGTGCTATTGTGAGGTTATACATGAGGAAGTTGTAAACCAGGTCAGGGAAAAAATGCCCAAGGAAGAAACCCTGTATGATTTGGCCGAATTATTTAAGATGTTTGGCGATTCTACAAGAATTAAAATCTTATGGGCTTTGGATGAAGCCGAAATGTGTGTTTGTGACATAGCAGCTTTGCTGAACATGACACAATCGGCCATTTCACATCAGTTAAGAATTCTGAAACAGGCCAAACTGGTCAAGAATCGGAAAGAGGGTAAAGTTGTTTATTATTCCCTGGATGATGAACATGTAAGATTAATTTTCGATCAGGGCCTTGCCCATATCAGCGAAAACTAAGTACATATATATTTTTTGCTTTACGAATGAATACATGTTCAAATATTCATGGCAATAAGGATTAGTACATGAGTAAATAAAATAAGGATGGAGGATATGTTTATGAAAAAGAAGTTTGTTGTTGAAGGGCTTTGCTGTCCGAACTGCGCCGCAAAGATGGAAACGGCCATTAAAAAATTAAACGGAGTTAATGAAGCAACCATTAATCTGATGACACAGAAGTTAGTTATTGACGGGGATGAAGAATTGATGCCTGAGATCATCAAAGAGGCTGAAAATATCGTAAAAAGAATTGAACCCGGAACAAGATTGAAAAATGCATAAGAATACACGGGATTATGCAAAGATTAATGCATAGAAAAATGCTGGGAGATGTTGCTATGAAGTCTGCAATGAACAGGCGTATTTTGAGAATACTGTCAGGTGCTGTATTTTTGGTGGCGGCAATACTGGTAGTAAAATATTCCGGATCGGCAAGTGTGGTTTTGTTTCTAATCAGCTATATTCTTGTGGGCGGAGATATACTTTTAAAGGCCGTCAGGAATATATTCAGAGGACAGGTTTTTGACGAGAATTTTTTAATGGCTGTAGCCACCATAGGTGCCATGTTTATAAGTGAGTATACCGAGGGTATTGCGGTAATGCTTTTATACCAGATCGGAGAGATATTCCAAAGCTATGCGGTGGATAAGTCAAGGAGGTCCATTGCAGATTTGATGGATATACGGCCAGATTATGCCAATGTAAAATCAGAAGAAAATTTAATAAAAAAAGATCCCGAAGATGTCAGGGTTGGGGATATTATAGTAATTAAACCCGGGGAACGGGTCCCTCTTGATGCCGTAGTAATAGAGGGAACTTCCCTTCTGGACACATCTGCATTAACAGGAGAGTCGGTACCCCGTGAAGTTGTACCCGGAGATGAGATATTGAGCGGGTGTATTAATGTAAATGGACTTATAACCGCCAGGGTAACAAAAGAATATGAAGAATCCACGATAAGCAAAATTTTGGATCTTGTGGAAAATGCGAGCAGCAAGAAATCCCGCTCGGAACAGTTTATAACCAGGTTTGCCAGATACTACACGCCGGTTGTTGTAATATTGGCGGTTATACTGGCACTTGTGCCTCCGCTTATTATAAAAGGGGCGACATTTAGCGATTGGATATACAGGTCGCTGTCATTTCTGGTGGTATCGTGCCCCTGTGCCCTGGTAATTTCCGTTCCGCTGACTTTCTTTAGCGGAATAGGAGGCGCATCTAAAAGAGGAATTCTTGTAAAAGGAAGCAATTATTTTGAGGCCCTGGCAAATACGAAAACGGTGGTTTTTGATAAGACAGGAACACTGACCAAAGGGGTATTTGCTGTCCAGGAAGTTTATTCAAATATTTTACCGGAAGATGAACTGATAGAATTGGCTGCATATGCCGAAAGTTATTCAAATCATCCCATATCCCAGTCAATTCAGAAGGCTTATGGGAAAGAAATTGACAAGAACGCAATCGTGGATGTGGAGGAAATATCCGGACACGGCATTAAGGCTGTCGTCAAGGGGAAAAAGGTTGCGGCAGGAAACGCAAAATTAATGAAGCAGATGGGTATACCTTATTTTGAAGGCGAGCTTTCAGGGACGGTTGTCCATGTGGCGGTGGA
>ENA-OWOZ01002769-OWOZ01002769.1-bioreactor-metagenome-genome-assembly--contig:-NODE-2769-length-12528-cov-3.993976_pt1 | contig 12528 bp, 15 predicted proteins | sample MGYA00238140_ERZ651804 | MGnify/ENA primary metagenome ERZ651804 (study PRJEB26910, sample SAMN07631232) | bioreactor metagenome | isolation source: Switchgrass digestor | place: USA: Dartmouth... | reverse complement strand
GGGTGGCATGCAGTGCCTGACGCCCGCCGCGTCGCTATAACAACACAACACGAAGGGAGAATTACATAAATGCTTTGCATTACGCGCAAGAAACCGACATACGACGTCGGCATACAAAAAGACGGAAAGCCTTTAATGCTGCTCCCCGCCTCAAAAAAGGATTTTGAAGCAATACAGGAAATCGGAAAAAAGATAAATACACTGTCCGACGCAGAGAAGATAAGCGAGATGTACCGTCTTTTAAGGATTATATTGTCCAACAACGAAGCGGGAATCAATATCACCGATGAAGAGGTAAGCGGCATCGATCCGCTTACTGCGGCAGAAATCATAAAAGAATATGGCGAATTCATGAAAGGGCTTCGCAACCTCCCAAACTGAAAATCCCCTATTGCCCCGATGACGGATCGGGCGATAGCAATGGGGGGCACTATTACGATTACGAAGTCGTGACGCGGCCGGATAAATGGGTGGCAGACTACGCCGGGATATCGATGATAGAGGTCAGCGAGCTTTGTTATTATGATTATCTCTTACTTTTGCGTGACGCTGTCATATACCGCTGCTCGCAGACGGAGAGCGGGCGAGATTATCTTGAAAAATGCTGGATACTTGAGCAGTCGGCGCCCGACCGTAGGGCGCTGCGGAAATTTGCCGGAAGGGAGTGATATAAGTGGCGAGTAATAGTATAAAAGGCATCACCATCGAAATCGGCGGTGAAACTATGGGACTTAATAAAGCCTTGCAAGATGTAAACTCAGAGTGCTCGTCGCTATCAAAGGAGCTGAGCCTTGTCGACAAGGCTCTCAAACTCGATCCGACAAATACTGAAATGCTCGCGCAAAAGCAGGAGCTGCTTGGCAAAGCGGTTGAGGCTGCCGCTAAAAAAGTTGACATGCTCCGCGACGCTCAAAAACAAGTCGAAGAGCAATATAAAAACGGCGAGATCGGCGAAGAGGCATACCGGGCATTTCAGCGTGAGGTTGCAATGGCGGAAGGCAATCTCAAGAAAGCCGAGACTGCGCTTAATGACTTTGGCAATGAAGCTGAAGAATCGGGAGAAAATGTAAAGTCCTTCGGCAGTATCATGGAGGGTGTCGGAAAAGCCGTCGGCGCAGTAGCCGCATCGGTAGCCGCTGCGACCGGTGCTATGGCATCGGCAATGGTTGGCGCATCAAAAGACGCGGCAAAATATGCCGACGACATGATGACGCTATCAGCGCAAACGGGCGTATCGGTGGAAACTCTGCAAGCTTACAGCTATGCTGCCGAGCTTGTCGACGTATCTCTTGATACGCTGACAAAGTCGATGGCAAAGCAGATCAAGTCGATGTCCACCGTCACGGGCGCAACATCAGAGGCCGCCGTTGACATGGCGAAGCTTGAAAAAGCGCAAGCAAAAGCGGCAAATGCGGCGCTCACCGTTGAATCAGCGCAGCTGAAGTATAACGAAGCCATCAAAAAATACGGCGAAAACTCGGCGCAGGCGCAGCAGGCGGCAATAGCGCTCGAAAAAGCGCAGAATAATCTTGCAGTAGCAAACAGCGAGGTTGAGGCGGCATCAAAAGCCGTTGAGCCTGCAGCAAACGCGATGACGCAGGCATATAACAAGCTGGGCGTAGCTGTATATGACGCAAACGGCAACATGCGCGACGGCGAAACAGTATACTGGGAGGTCATTGAAGCTCTCGGTAAGATCGAGAACGAAACCGAGCGCGATGCTCTTGCAATGCAGATACTTGGTAAGTCTGCGCAGGAGCTTAACCCGCTAATACAGCTCGGTGCCGAGGAACTCAATAAACTAAAAGAAGAGGCTAAAAATGCCGGCGCGGTGCTGTCAGAGGACACTTTAAACGCCCTTCTCGAAGTATCTGACAGCATGGAGCGGTTTAAGAGCAGTACCAGCGCGGCGACCAACAGCATCGGTGTAATAGCGGCCGACGCGGTCACAGCGTTTTATACAGGTGCGACGGAGGTCGTGCAAAGCTTCACGCACATTGTGCAAGCGGCGCTTAATGGTGATGAAATCAGCGAGGACATGATAAACACGCTGACCGTCGCCATATCGAGGACAGTCAACAACGTAGCACGCGAAATTCCGCAGATAATTGAGGTCGTCGGGGACATATTTACCGCCGTAATAGGTGCGATAAATGAGGCGTTGCCGACCGTTGCGCTTATTATACGGCGTTATCTGCCGCAGCTGATATCCACGATCAGCGACATGCTGCCGGAGATACTTAATATAGTCGTCAGCATCCTGATGACTATTACCGATGCGTTAATCGAGGCCTTGCCGTCGATATTACAGTGCGGCATTGACATAATAATGGCCCTCATAAACGGCATTACAGCAGCTCTGCCCACGCTTATACCGGCGGCCGTCGGCGCGATTATGGCGATAATAACCGGGATTGTCGACGCTCTGCCTATGCTGCTTAATGCGGCACTGCAGATCATATTAGCTCTTGCGGACGGTCTGCTTGCAGCTCTGCCGGAGCTTATATCAGCGTTACCGGCTTTAATTATAAGCATCGTAGACTTCATTTTGAAAAGCATACCCGTAATAATTGAGGCCGGAATAAAGCTTATAACATCCCTTGTAGCGGCACTGCCGGAAATTATAGAGGCGATAGTTAAGGTTATCCCCGAAATCATTAACGGTATCATAACTGCGCTGCTTGAGTCCTTGCCGGTTATTGTTGATGCCGGGTTTAAACTTTTTACCTCGCTTGTCGGTGCGCTTCCTAAAATCATTGTCGATGTTTGTGAAGCCGTGCCAGTGATAATAGACGGCATTATAACCACAATTACAGATGCGCTGCCAATGATAATTGATATAGGTATCAAGCTCTTTTTATCGCTTATCGAAGCGCTGCCGAAGATCATTAAAGACCTATGTACTGCTATACCGAAGATTATTAAAGCGTTAATAGAGGCGATAATGAGCGCCTTACCGCAGATCATACAGGCAGGCATAACTCTTTTCATGGCACTCATTGAAGCGCTGCCGGAGATAATTACTGCTATATGTGAAGCATTGCCGCAGATTATTGACAGCATTATCAGTGCCCTGCTTGATTTACTACCCCTTATCATAAGCGCCGGAGTACAGCTGTTTGTTGCACTTGTGTCCAACATGCCGGCAATAATAGGCGGTGTAGTGTCAGCAATACCGGAAATTATAACGGCTCTTGTTGAGGGGCTTCTTAGCTTTGTCGGCGATATGGCCGATGTGGGTTTAAGGCTTATCGAGGGCTTATGGCAAGGCATTAAGGACGCCGGCGCGTGGCTGTGGGAGCAGATAAGCGGCTTTTTCGGCGGCATCGTTGACGGCATCAAAGGGCTTTTCGGTATCAAATCCCCGTCGACGCTGTTCCGTGATGAAATCGGTAAAAACCTTGCACTTGGCCTCGGTGAGGGCTTCATTGATGAAATGGACAGCATATCGGAGGATATGCGCAAGGCCATTCCGACGGATTTTGATATATCGGCACGTGTTAGCGCTGCGGACAGGCATACGGCCGAGCGCAGAAACATACGCGACGAGGACGACAGGAGCAAAAAAACCGTCGGCAATACTACGGTGATTATAAATTCGCCGCGTGCATTGTCGGCCGCAGAGACAGCGAAAATATATAAGCGTACCCAGCGCGAGCTTGCTTTCGGCATGTAAGGAGGGGCAAATGATAACGACGATTAAAAACCTTACGACGAGCGAGAGCATCAAATTTGACGGCCGGGGATGGATGATAGAGCTATACGACGACAGCGGCATCGCCGGCACGCACACGACGTATAAGGGTGTCGGTCAGATAGGCAGCAACGTCGCAGCATCAAGCCTTGATGATCGGGTTATTACCATCGAGGGCAGTATATTTGCATCATCGGCAACCGAAATGGAGCAAAAACGGCGATACATAATGCGGATAATTAACCCGCTTGATACCCTCGAGATTATAAGAGGCAGCCGGAAGATAAAGGGCAAGGCAGATAAAACCATCGTTTTTTCGTCCGATTACAGGCTCCGCAACAATGTCATAACACGCTTTATGTTTTCCGTGACTTGCTTCGATTCGACATATTATGCGCTTGTTCAAAGCAAAGCAGACGCGGCGGCGAGTAATAGCGTGCTTTCGTTCCCGTGCGCATTTCCCGAAGCCGGCATTATCTTCGGGCACGTGTCGAACGCGACGGAGCTGCTTGTCCGAAATGGTGGCGATATTGATACCGGCTGCATCATAACCCTCATGGTGCGGGAGCCTGTAAGCCAGATTACGGTTACAAACACAACAACCGGCGAGAGTATTACACTCAACCGCTCGTTTGCAGTGGGCGACAGGATAACAATAAACACCTTTTACGGCGAAAAAGATGTAATTCTTTTATCCGGTGGCGTGGAGACAAGCATTATACGGTATGTGTCGTATGATACCGTGTTTTTCGGCCTGCGGCGCGGGGACAACGTCGTCACATGCTCATCCGACGGAACAGAGGCAGGCGTTACAATAAGCGTCGTATTTACGGAACGTTATTTCGGTGAGTGATATGCTGCTAAAGATTTTCAGTGATAAGCATGAGTTTGTTGGGATTGTCGAGGAATATAACTCGCTTAGTTATAAAGAGTGCTTCGCCGCCGTCGGAACGCTATCCCTGACAGCACCGGCAACGAAGCGGCTTGCGTCGCTATTACGATACAATCACTTAATCTACATAGACAACAGGCGCACATATGTAATTAAGTTTATCAATATAACAACCGACGAAACCGGTGCAGAAATAATGACCGTCATGGGGCAGCACATACTCTGCGAATTTGACAGGGCATGCGTGGAAACAGCCGTCACATACACCGGTGACGCTGCCGGCGCGATACTGACAGCAGCGCACGGGGCGGACAGCGTACTCGATATCGAGTATAAATCCGTGACAGCCGGAGACGTTGGAACGTACCAGCTGCAGGCCGGCAGTGTACTTGAAAACATTCTGCGGCTGTGCGCCATATCAGGGCTTGGCGCCTGCGCGGGATTTAACCCGCTGACGGGTAAAGTAACCTTTACCGTTGCTCCGAGGGTCGACAAAAGCGACACGCAGACGCTTCACGCACCGGTCATTATAAGCCGGCAGTTTGATAATGTCCTTGACGATAATTACACAATCGACGTATCAACCTATAAAAACAAGTGCATAGTCGCAGGAGATATGACCGTCACCGTCGACAAAACCGGAGGCGGTGACGAGTACTGCATGTATAAAAAATCCTCGCTCAAACGCAGTGACTATGACAATGATACTGCATATATAGCAGCACTTACCGAAGAGGGCGAAGCGGAGCTTGCGAAGCGGCTGCTGTGCGAAGCTTACGACGTGACAATATCACACGACGGCGATTTATGCGACGTCGGCGACATAGTGACGGTATCGAACGTGAAATATGGCCTATACCTCAGAGCGCTGATATCGGAGATTGAAACAATAATCGAGCCTACGGGCAAGACGGTAAATTACACAATCGGCGCGTATGTGCCGACGGCAAAGCAAATATACAAGGAGTGATGCAAAGGCAATGGAAAAAGGCAGATTTTTTAACGCGGTAGACAACGACCGGCTGTATGACGCTGATGATATAAACGCCATAATAGCAGCTATCGCCACAACCGGCATCAACGGCGACGGCTTTGCCGTGACGCCGCTGTCGGGCTTAACGGTGTCGCTCGCCCCGGGCGAAGCTGTTATTGAGGGGCATATTTACACGCTTGATGAAGCAAAAACGCTCACCTGTGATGCTTCAAATATCACATACCCTCGTATAGATGCGGTTGTCATCCGGCTCGACAATGACGCCCGCACAATCACCTCTCAGATTGTCAAAGGTACACCGGCCGCATCGCCCGTCGCACCTTCGCCTGTGCGCACAGGCACAATATACGATCTCGTCGTTGCACATATATATATTCCTGCCGGCGCGGCATCTATAACGGCGGGTAATATAACCGATACAAGGTATGATAATAACCTGTGCGGTGAGGCGCAGTTAAAGCCGACAGCACAGGTCAGTAAAACAGCGATTGAGGCAGTGCTCACGGGCAATATAACGTCACATGAGCATACAAGATACCTTGATAAAGGTGACGGAGTACAAGCGCTTAGATTAAAAGATGGTGCGCTGGAGGTTTTTAACGGATATAACTGGATAAAGATTGAAACCGAAGCCGGAGGCGTACCTCCGCTTGATGTAATAAACCCGTCAATAAAAGAGGACTACGGCAAGCTTACAATCAAGTGGACCGATCCTGATGACCTTGTGATCGACGGCACAGTGATGGCTAAATGGGCGGGTACAAAGCTTGTCCGTAAGGCGGGCAGTTACCCGAAAAAGCCGACCGACGGTGTTATAGTGCTCGATAACACGGTCAGAGGCGCATACGCGGAGAACGGCTTTGTCGAATCAGGCCTTACAAACGGCACGACTTATTATTATCAGCTCTTCCCTTATAGCACCACAGGAGCTGTCAACTTAAACGAGACAAACCGGGTGAGCGGTACGCCGTGGGCGTATAAGATATACGGGGTGCAGATAGACCTGACAAACCCGAATCCGGAGACAGCTTGCGTATATACCGATGACGCCGTCGGCATGACACCCGGCACGGCATGGGATGATATACCTCTATTTAAGCGAATAAGACCTTGTGTATTTAAAAATGGAATAGTGCAGTATTATTTAGACCCAAACGACCTTACTAAAAAAATAGACGGCACAGACGCCGACATCACCAGTGGTAACGATGGGGATGTAATGGTTGAGATTCCTAAAATCGGGTATCTCATTGAAACGACAGGAAATATATTGATAGTTAAAATTACCGATAACCCAAATAACCCGAATTTCAAGTATTATGCACATACCCGGGACAGTGAGGGAGACAGGCAAAAACTTTACGTCGGGGCATATCTCGGGTACGATGGGGGAACGCTGCGGTCCTTATCCGGAAAAACTCCTACTCAACAAAAGACTATCGGACAATATAGATCATTAGCGCAAGCTAAAGGCACGGGTTATGATATTTTATCCTTCTATCCCCTCACACTATTACACTGCCTGTTTTTGATAAAATACAAAAACAGGGACAGTCAAACCGCATTAGGACGCGGTTACGTAGATGACAATAGCAGCGCAGCATTGACCGGTGGAACGAACAGCAAAGGCATTGACTACGGAGAAACCACAGGTAAACAGCAGATGTGTTTTCTCAACATTGAGGATTTATGGGGTAATCTTAACTGCTATATTGACGGTATGACGACAAACTCATCAATAGAAGTTCTGACGGCGTTTAAGAATTTTAATGATAACGGGAGCGGATATATAAATCGCGGACACGGTAGCGCATCTAATATATCCGGATATTTAAGCGAACCTATTGGCACTAATGAAACCGGGTTTCTTATAAAAGTTGGAAACGGCTCGGCGACAACACATTTTGCAGATTCAGGTTATAGGACCCCATATCAGAAAATATTGTATTTCGGTGGCGGCTGGAATAATGGTGATAATGCAGGTATTTTTTATCACTCATTCGCACAAGAAACTTCCTCATTTACAAAGTACGGCGCACGCTTGATGTATTTATAAAAGGGGTGATGATATGCGGGACATGGGTATAGTACAAGGCTCTGCGGCAATGGCTAAGCCGCTTGTAATAGGCAAAGATACGGTATATGTTCATACCGACATACAGGAGATAACCAACAACGACGGGAACGCGCTTTATCAGTACCGCGAAAAGCAGTACGACAAAGATGAATTTATACAGTTACTTGCCGAGTATAACGAGATTATAAAAGGCTGTATCATAGAGCTCTGCGGCGTGGTATTCGCGGACGAAAGCGGGGAGGGAGCCTGATGTCGTACATAGTGCTTCTATTTGTTAGAGAAATAAAAGCCGGCAACATCACGATTGATGATGTGCCGGCAGGACTTAAAAGCAAGGTCGAGGCGGCGCTTGTTGAGGACAAGCAGCCGCAGGATACCGAGGACGGCGATGCGCAGGAGGGATAATAAGCCGTGACCATTGAAATAGCCTTACTTATATCCGGTGTGTCGCTTGCCTTCGGCATATATCAAGGTGTTGCCAATATGCGGCGGAACAATAAAAAAGACGATCAACACGACGCGATGCAGCTGACAACGGTGATCGTCAAACTCGAGACAATCGGCGCCGGAATTACGGAGATAAAAACCGAAATGCAAAGCTTGAAAAACGACATAAAGGATTCGCGGGAGCGGCTGATTAAGGTCGAAGAGTCGGCAAAGCAGGCACATAAAAGGCTTGACAGCCTTGAAAATATAGTCAAAGGAAAGGAGAGTTAAATGGCAAAGCGATTACTTGTTGCAGCTGCGGCGGTGCTGGCGTCGAATACGCATTATGTCACGTCGCCCTACGGCATCAGGACAATCACCGTAAACGGGAAAACGTCAACCGGCATGCACAACGGGATTGACCTTGTGGCGGCAAAAGGATCGGACTATATTGTCGCCTTTGAATCGGGTATCGTTACATACGCACGCGGTGATGTAACCGGCAGCTCGCCGTCTGAGGGCAACAGCGTTTACATCGACCACGGTAACGGTTTTAAGACTTATTACTTCCACATGAAGCCGAACACAGTCAAGGTTAAAGCCGGGGAGCTTGTACGGCGCGGTCAAAAGATCGGCTACATGGGCACAACCGGTAGCAGCACGGGCGTGCATCTGCATTTCGGTATAAAGGTAAACGGCGCATGGGTTGATCCGGAGCCATACTTGTTAGGTAAAAAGGACATGGGAGGGGATAGGATGACAGTACAACTGCGGACATTAACACAGGGCATGCGCGGCGAGGACGTTAAGACGCTGCAGCAGCTTCTCAACGCGAAGATCAAGGCAGGGCTTGACACCGACGGTAAATTCGGAGCGCTTACAAAGGCGGCGCTTGTGAAATATCAGGCAGCAAACGCGCTTGTGGCCGACGGTAAATGCGGCCCGGCAACGTGGTCGAGGATTTTGGGGGTGTAAGCGATGGCGGAGTTTATAAGCACTTACGGCACGACAATACTTATGACAATTCTCACCTCCATCGCCGGCTATCTCGGCTTTGCGCTCAAGAAAGTTTACGAGAAATATGCAAACACGAAAATCAAGAAAGATGTCGTCAAAACGGTGTGCGAAGCCGTCGAGCAGCTATACACCAACCTCCACGGTGATGAGAAATACGAAAAGGCCGTCGAGGGCATAAGAGATATGCTCACGGCCAAAGGCATCACGATAACGGAGATTGAGGTAAAGATGCTTATAGAGAGCACGTGTTACAGCTTTAAGCAGGCATGGAATGCAGTCGGCGCGGCACCGGCCCCGGGCGACGGTGGCGAGAATATCGACACCGACCCGGGCGAAGCAGAATTTGAAGCATATGTGTATAGCTGAAAAAAAGACGAGAGTTAATTAACTCTCGTCTTTTTTTCTGTAAATCACGATGCCGAATATACCGTTATTTATGAAAAATAGGTGTTCGGATTTCGTGTGTTTTGGTGGGGCGGCACCAACCAAATCCGAACACGATGGTAAATTATCGCTGCTGGCGAGATCTTCGAGGTCGTCGCACATGTCTATATACGAAACCTGCTTGCCGTCTTTGATGTTGTAATAGATAACAACCCGATCATCGAATAGATATACGGCGTTTACAAACGTATCGATTACGCGGCGGCGGTAGTTTTCGTCGAGCGGGTCACCGCGACGGAAGCTATTAAGCCACGCTTTATACTCATCGGCCGTAAATGCATGCTGGCTGGCGATACGCAGCTTTGCAAGGTCAACGGATATGTCAGCTTTTTTGACTGTCAGCTCTTCGACCTTTTTATTTAGTCTTTCGATCACTAAGTCAGATGCCTTGTTCTTTATCATCAGGTCGATGCAGTCGTTTATTTCGCGTTCCGTGGCTTCTAATAGCTTTTGTAGTTTGGCTATATTTGATGTTGAAAATTCTTTTTCGTACTCTTCGACGAGCTTTTCAGCAATGTAATTAATCCGATCGGGCGTCAGGACATACAGCATCGTCTGCTCAACGACGTACCACTCGATGAAGTCTTTTTTCTCGTTTCTTTTTTTACAAGATCGATGTTTCTTGCGATTTGCGCAAGAGTAATAATAATACGTTACGCCGGTTTTGCTGCGGCCGCTTTCGCCGACCATATTTGCACCACAATGACCGCAAAATAACTTGCCTTGCAGCTGGTAGTCAGTTTTAGCTTTTGCCGCTGCCGGCGCGTGCTTATTTTGTTCAAATCGCTTTTGGACCATGTAGAACGTTTCGTCGTCAATTATACGTGGGTAAATATTAGGGTATTCTACGCCGTTATATACATATTTACCGATATACTTTTCCGACCGTAAAACAGTTTGAAAACTGTTGACCGTAAACTTATTGCCGATACGTGGCTTTACGCCACGGGCATTGACATCATCGACAATATCTTTCATGCGACGACCGTGCGCATATTCGGAAAAGACGTATCTAACAACATCGGCTTCATCATCATTGATGCAGAGACGTTTATTATCATCGACTGCATAACCGTACGGCAGATGACCGCCAGTAAATGTACCGCGTTCCCGTGCAATAGCCAAGCCGCGCTTTACATTCTGCGACAGGTTCGCGGAATAATACTCTGCCATGCCTTCAAGCATGGATTCAAGTATTATACCTGTCGGGTCATCGGCTATGGGTTCCATTACTGATATGACACGTACGCCGTGCTTTTTCAGCTTTGCTTTATAAATAGCACTGTCGTATCGGTTACGGGCAAAGCGATCCAGCTTGTAAACAAGTACCATATCAAATTGCCGGCGCTCAGCGTCTTTTATCATTTGCAAAAATTCCGTACGATGCTCCGCTTCTGTGCCTGATTTCGCACGGTCTATATAATGACCTATAATTGTTATATTGTTTGCCTGCGCGTACTTTTCGCAGTCCTCAATCTGACCCTCGATGCTGCGCTCAGTTTGGTTGTAACTGCTATATCTCGCGTAGATTACTGCTGTACTCATAACTGCTCACTCTTGTTTTTATCCGCAATATATTTACATAATGCCATTATAGGCAACACAAAAATACACCGCACGATCTTATAAAGCAACCAAAACATGCCGTACATCATCCAAAACATGGCGATGAATAAATAGTACATCATGTAATATATTGCAATGGGTATTAACATTAATAGCAAATTCCAGCCTTTTAACCGCTTGCGAAAGCCGACCCGAAACCCGCCCAAGCGTTTCAAGCTTTTACTAAATCCAATAAACATAACATCCCTCTAATCATTCTACAATATTTTTACGATAAATACTAATAAGGGGCTATATGGTATTTTATACTACATAAGGCCTTAAAAAGGTTATACGGAAGGATGATATAATGATATGAATGAGAATGAGAAAAAGCTTGTTGAAATGATGATGTTAGCAAAAGACAGCATTGAAGCCGCAAAAACGATAATTAAGACAACCCTTGCATTCTTAGCGCAACTCGAATCAACTGCAGTAGCTCTTCCTGTTTATCCTTCGGAACCTTGCGAAACAAATCAAGCGCCATAACTTCAAACTCAGACAGCTCGTTACCCTCATGGGTAACGAGCGTTTTTTTATTGTTGTCGTAACCAAGCAGATAATCGAGACTCACTTCAAAATAATTAGCAATCTTTATCAGCGTAGATAACTTGATGTTATCGCAGCCTTTTTTCCAAAAACCATCTATCGTCGTATATGGTATGCCGCTTTCTTTAGCCAGAGTATTCTTGTTTAAACCACGCGATTCCATCAATTTTTCAAGTATATCAAGAAACATTTTATCACCTCCCGCACAATAAATACATTATAGGATATTATTAGCATATTGTCAAGAAAAAAAATTACCCCAAAGCGTAAAAAAAGACTTGACAAATTACCCTGCAGGGTATATGATAAAATCAAAATTACCCCGCAGGGTAACTCGAGGAGGTTAAAATGTTTAAAAACCTTAGAGCAGAACTTGCACGAAGCGGGTTAAAGACAATAGACCTGGCGAACTATATAAACGTAAGCCCTAAAACGGTGCGAAACAAACTGAACGGGGTTAGCGAATTTACTCTTTCCGAGATTACAAAAATAGCAGAATTGTTCCCAGGGCTTGAAATCTCATACCTGTTCGATAAGGCAGATAACTCACAAAGGAGCGCATGACTTCATGAATACTGTTAAGACAGAATTGGGAAGGTTTGTCCGGGTAAAAAAAGGAGTTGTGTGTTACCGCGACGAAAAAGGAAACTTCACGGGGAAAACGGTAGACCTGTTTGCGGAGATCCCCGTCGAAGATACAGATGCCACTGGCATGACAAGACATGAAAGAGCTGTTACCGACGATGCTGTCAAGCACATATTTGCACCGCTATTTCGTGAATCGAACGCATTTAAAAACTACGTAGAAAAATGCAAAGAATTAGGATTAA
>ENA-OWOZ01002762-OWOZ01002762.1-bioreactor-metagenome-genome-assembly--contig:-NODE-2762-length-12556-cov-3.935812_pt1 | contig 12556 bp, 13 predicted proteins | sample MGYA00238140_ERZ651804 | MGnify/ENA primary metagenome ERZ651804 (study PRJEB26910, sample SAMN07631232) | bioreactor metagenome | isolation source: Switchgrass digestor | place: USA: Dartmouth... | reverse complement strand
CTAATGAACTTTTGGGATTTCCGGCGGATCTTCGGGATTATGGGATAGGGGCTCAGATTTTGGTGGAACTGGGCGTAAAAAACCTTAGGCTCATGACTAATAACCCGCGTAAAATAGCGGGGCTAGAGGGTTATGGCCTTAAGGTTACGGAACGTGTACCTTTAGAAATAAACCCCTGTGAAACCAATAAATTTTATCTGTTAACCAAAAAAACCAAGTTGGATCATCTGCTTTCCTTGGATAATTAAATTTTGAGTAATATATAAGAGGAGGGTTTATAATGAATAATAGTAGAGTATATGAAGGAAAGTTAATTGCTGAAGGTTATAAATTCGGTCTTGTGGTGGGCAGGTTTAATGAGTTTATTACCAGTAAACTCCTTTCAGGAGCAATGGATGCCTTGAAACGGCATGGGGCCGAAGAGGAAAATATCAAGATTGCTTGGGTACCGGGTGCCTTTGAAATACCCTTAGTTGCTCAACGGATGGCGAATAGCGGTAAATATGATGCGGTTATTTGCTTAGGTGCAGTGATCAGAGGGGCTACACCTCATTTTGATTATGTGGCCGCTGAAGTGACCAAAGGGATAGCCAAAGTGTCTTTGGATTCCGGTGTCCCTACTATTTTCGGAATTATTACCGCCGATACAATAGAACAGGCCATTGAACGAGCCGGTACAAAAGCCGGTAACAGAGGTTGGGATGCTGCAATGACCGCTATTGAAATGGTTAATCTTTTAGAAGTCATGGATTAAAAATGTGGCATTCATTAGAAAAAATTATTGGCAAAATATTTATAAAATAGATTATATCTTTAGAATTTTTAAAGAGCCTAATTGATAGGCTCTTTTTACATTTTAACTATTTTTTTTGCCTTTTTCGAGATCCAGCGAACAGTGATACTGATTCATACAATAAATGTATAGAAAACAAGGTAAATTAGAGTTAAATAAATGGTTTAAGGCAGTAGTTTGCTTTATCGGAAACATTAATACAGAGTTACTTCTGTAAATTTAAAGGCAAAAAGGGACGAAGTAATTGGATATTTTAAATTAGTAAATGGCAGAACGGAAACTTTAAGTAATATTAATAATGTGACAATTAGAATCACAGGCATAATCTTAGTCATCTATCTGTTAATTGCCTTAATTATGTTTTTTTAATCGATAAAATTTTAAGTTCCATTAAAAAAATAATGGTAATAACCCAGAAAGTTTCTGAAGGGGATTTAACAGATACGGTAAATGTGGACAGTAAGGATGAAATTGCTCAGCTGGGTAATTCCTTTAATAAAATGATCGAAAGTTTAGGAGATGTTATATCCCGGAACATTTAATGTAGCCGAAAAAGTTGTCACAACCGGTGAGGAGTTATCCGGTGCTTTAGAGGAAGTTACTGCATCTTCAGAACAAATCTCAGGCACACTGACGGAAGTCTCCGGTTTCGCCAATCAACAAGCAGAATCCATACTGGAATCAAAAGAAAGTATGGAAAGTTTTGCCAGAAGAATTAATGATGCAGTAGAAAATATTTCTCAGATCAGCATAAGGATAAAATCCCCTAGACCATGAGTCTAGGGGATTTTTAGTCGAAAAATTGTATAAAAAAAGTCTAAAAAATAGAAAAAATGTAGAAATTCATAAAAAAATATTATAAGATTACATTACTACCAATTGTTATGGCAATATAATGTATTATCAAACTAATATGTTAAAGTAGTTAAGTAAGTGTTAAAATTTTATAACAAATCTGCCTTAGGGCAGGAGGCAAGACAAATGTACTAAGAAACAAGATAATTTTTATTTCTACCGGATATCGGAGAGCCTCTAGGCCATATACCCAGGGGCTTTTTGTGTATATATGTGGTTTGATTCCAGAACGGAAAAGAGGTGTGGAGATGGAAAAAAAAATATTACAGGAAATATTGCTCCAAGCACCCTTTGGTTATGCTCATCACCAGGTAATCTGCAATTTAGAGGGAGTTCCGAAAGATTATATCTTTCTGGATGTGAATCCTGCTTACGAAGAAATGACCGGTTTAAAAAAAGAAATAATTATAGGGAAAAAGGTGACGGAAGTAATACCGAATATTAAAGAAGACCCTTTTGATTGGATAAAATTTTACGGTCAAATCGCTTTAAATAAAGGAGGAGAAGAATTTGTTCAGTACTTTACCCTTTTTAAGAGATGGTACAAAATAACCGCTTTTTCCTGGCAGAAAGGTTTTTTTATAACGTATGTCCAAGATATTTCTACAGAAATGAGAAAAATAGAGCTTTTAGAAAGGCAGCAGGAAACCATTGCTCAGCTTACCCGGGACATGGAAAGAATATTCAACGGTACCAATGATGCCGTGTTTCTGGTCAAAGTGGAGAATGGGGAGTATAGGTATTTGCGAACTAACAGAGTTCACCAAGAATTGACTGGGTTTTCCTTCGATACCATTCGGGGCAAAACTCCGGTGGAACTAGTGGGGAAAGAATTAGGGGAGGTTATTGAAGCCAACTACCGGAAATGTTCTGTAACCAAGGATACAATATCTTATGAAGAAAGATTAATTCTGCCCGGCGGGGAAAGAATTTGGTATACCAGTTTAACCCCGGTTGTCGAAAAAGGCATAGTCAAATATATTGTCGGCTCCAGCAAAGACATTACTTTGCAGAAAAAAGCTGAACAAGAAAAAGAGGAACTCTTTCATCGCCTACTCCTGGAAAAAGAATTGCTTAGAACCACTCTTCAATCCATTGGGGACGGAGTGGTCACCACCGACCAAAATGGATGGATTACTTCCATGAATAAAGTGGCGGAGGAGATCTCGGGCTGGCAAGAAGAAGAGGTTATAAATAAACCTTTTGAGCAAATTTTCCGGCTGTATAGTGAAGAAACGGGAAAAAAAGTAGAAAACCCGGTGGAAAAAGTTTTGCAGACCGGAAAGATAGTTGGGCTGGCCAACCACACCGTTCTTATTACTAAAGATGGCAGGCAGGTACCGATTGCTGACAGTGCCGCACCCATCAGAAACGAAAAAGGCAAAACTTTTGGAGTAGTGATGGTATTCCGGGATGTTGCCCGGGAAAAAGAATGGCAGGAAAAAATCCTTTATCTTAGCTACCATGACACCCTAACCGGTTTGTATAACCGGCGTTTTATGGAAGAAGAATTGAAAAGGCAAGAACTAAAAGGTAACTTGCCTATATCTATCATCATGGCTGATGTGAACGGTTTGAAACTGGCTAATGATGTTTTTGGGCATGCGGAAGGGGATAGGATACTTCAGAAAGCTGCGGAAGTTATTAAAAGATCTTGCCGCAAAGAAGATGTGGTTTGTCGTTGGGGCGGGGACGAGTTTTTGGTACTTTTGCCTAAGACTTCGGCTAAAATTGCCGAAGAAATAATTAAGAGGATACAGGTTGCTTGTCTGGATTCAGGGACTGAAAATATCCGCTTAAGCATAGCTTTAGGTTGTGCCACCAAAGAAACACCCGGGAAAACACTGAATGAGGTGATTACAGAAGCTGAAGAAAGTATGTATCGTCAGAAACTGAACGAACGGAAAAATTTTCGCAATACCATAATCAACACCCTTTTGTCCACTCTTTTTGCCAAAAGCGTGGAAACTGAGGAGCATGCCCAGCGCATAAAAGGCTATTGCCTGCAAATGGGTGAAAAGATTAAATTGACTTCTAAGGAAATGGAAGAGCTGTCTTTACTGGCCATCTTACACGATATAGGTAAAGTAGGAATACGGGAAGAAATCTTGAAAAAATCCGGACCCTTGACTGCTGCTGAATGGGAGGAAATAAAAAAACACCCGGTGATCGGCTGTCGGATAGCTCAGAACACTCCCGAACTGGGACCTATAGCGGAATATATTTTGCACCATCATGAACGTTGGGACGGTCAAGGATATCCGGAAGGGCTGAAAGGAGAAAACATTCCATTATTGTGCAGGATGCTGGCTGTGGCTGACGCCTATGACGCTATGACCAGCGACCGGCCTTACCGTAAAGCTTTTCCTAGGGAAAAGGCTTTGGAAGAAATCAGGAAAAATGCCGGAAGCCAATTTGACCCTGTAATAGTAGAATTATTTTTAGATATCATCGGCAATATCGAAATAGAAGAGGATGAAGAACAGATAAATTTTAAAGGTAAATTGTAGAAAATACTGACTGTTTATGATAGAGTAAATTCAACTAAGAAAATTAATTTAATTTTTAGAAGGAAAGGAGGATGCTAGATGTGGCATTTGTCCCAATTTCAACCAAGCGAAATTATTTCTTTAGCCGTAGAAGTGGAAGAAAAAGGTGCGAATTTTTACCGTAGATTGGCCGATAAAGTGGAAGCGGAGGAAGTTAAAAAATTATTGCTTTATTTATCTACAGAAGAAGAAAAACATAAAAAAGAATTTAAAAATTTAGGCAGAGATTTAACATCTTTTGATCCTCGTGAAACCTATGAAGGGGAATATCTGGAATATGTACAAAGTACTGTAGATACTCATATGTTTGCCAACGAAGATTTGCTGGAAAAAGCAATAGAAACTGCAGGAGGACCGGTAGATGTTGTTAAATTGGCAATTTCTTTTGAAAAGGATTCTATTTTGTTTTTCCATAGTTTTAGAAATTTAGTTAGCAAAGAAAAACAAGAAGTGATAGATAAATTAATTAAAGAAGAAGAAGGCCATATTATTAATCTGGCTAATATTTTGAAAAGTTATGTAAAATAGGAAACCAGTTAGATCGTATTATCCGAAAACTGGAGACGTTCTCTTTGTAACACAAGAAAAAATTTTAAAATCTTTGATGAAAGAAAGGAGATATTATTTGTGGTTAAATATAAATGTACTGTTTGTGGATATATTCATGAGGGAGAATTGCCGGAGGATTTTAAGTGCCCCAGATGTAAACAGCCGGCCTCAGTATTTGTTTTAATTGAGGAAAAGGAGAATCCCGTTAATAAATATGCCGGAACTAAAACTGAAAAGAATCTTCTGGAGGCATTTGCCGGGGAAAGCCAGGCAAGAAATAAGTATACATATTTTGCTCAGGTAGCCCAAAGAGAAGGGTATGAACAAATAGCGGAACTCTTTTTGATCACTGCAAGAAATGAGCAAGAACATGCGCGGCTCTGGTTTGAGGAGCTTGGCTATTTAGGCAACACTGCCAAAAACCTTTTACAGGCGGCAAGAGGAGAAAATTATGAGTGGACGGATATGTATGCTCGTTTTGCAAAAGATGCTGAAGAAGAAGGTTTTCCGGAGTTAGCCGAAAAGTTTCGCAAGGTTGCTGCTATTGAAAAAGCACATGAAGAGCGTTATCGCGCATTATTGAATAATGTGGAAACAAAACAGGTATTTGAAAAAAGTGAAGAAGTCACCTGGGAGTGCCGGATTTGCGGTCATCTGGTAACGGATAAAAATGCTCCGGAAGTCTGTCCTGTATGTGGGTACGCCCAGTCCTTCTTTGAAGTGCGTAAAGAAAATTACTAGTAATAAAAATAAAGGCTTAGGGTATCTTTACTCTAAGCCTTTATTTTTAAGGTTTTTAATAAACGGTGTTTGCAAATAAAATCTTTTGGAAATTTTGGGTAAACATACTAATCAGTATATTGGCAATCTTTAATATTTAAAGCATTCTAATTGCAAAATATTCGCATACCGGGCTACAGTAACCGCATAGTATACATTTATTATGATCTATTATTGCGGAATTATCCCCCATAGAAAGAGCATGATTCGGACATGTTTTTATACATGCACCACATTTTTGACAATGCCTTTCATAGATAAATATTTTCTTTGTATTTACTGTTTTAATTAAGTCTTTATCCTCGATGATTTCATTATTAAAGATTTTTAAGTTTAAATTTAACTCCTCCTCATTGACCATCCCGATAGCAACAGCATCTATTCCTTCAATATTGCGGCTAAATTCAATTGCATCAATTAAATCGTTAACTAAATTGCCTCCTGCCAATACTTTCATTGCAAATAGACCTTGACCCGCTTGAGAACATTTTTTAATCGCCTTCAGCATATCATCTTTACTTCCCTGCAATACTCCTCTACCGGCCTTGTTAATAAGCGGGAAAACAACATCTAATTCCGGAATTTTTGAAGCCCTTTCCACAACCTTGACACTATGCGTTGATATGCCAATAGCCCTTATGTATCCCTTTTGTTTATATTCTAATAAACATCTTAAAGCTTCTTCCCTTTTTTCGAAAACATCCGGTGTTTCTCTAGCGGCATGCAATAAAAAAATATCTATATACTCTCTATTTAATGACTTTAATGCATCTAAAATAGATTTTTCCATGCCTTTATAGTCAGAAGCCATTGATTTGGAACATACAACAACATCACCCTCAAATCTTTCCAAAGCGTATTTAATATAGTCATATGTTTTATATACCTCGGCAGTATCAAGAAAATTTATACCCTTATGCAATCCTTTAAGGATTAAATTTCCTCCTTCTTCCACTGACAAATTGGCTTGTAGCGGCCCTATGGGTAATACACCAAAACATAATTCCGACACTTTTATGCCGCTATTACCTAAATATACATATTTCATAATGTACACCTCCAAAAAATATTATTTGACCAATGAATTTTTGGAATTTTGTAGTAAAATAGTATTCACTAGGGCCTCTACTTTGGTAATTTTGGGTTTCTGTCGTTCTTTTCTACCAATAACACATTATTATAGGGTATTATTTTAGAGAAAAAAGATAAGAAGAATCTTATTGCATAGCAATTCCATGAGGTAATTTCTCTCTTGATATTATTATAATTTTGCAACCATTGTTTGTGGAGGTAATTTTGAATTCGTGAAAAACGATAAATAAAGTTAGAGGTGACAATTAGTTTAGGAGGAATTAGATATGAGAGATTATCCGAAAATTAGACATCTTGATTGGTACGAGGAAATTCGTTTTAATGGGAAAGAAATGACGGTTAAAGATTTTGTAAAAATGTATGAACTTGAAAATGAAAGACCTGAAACCATTGTAAATATAATTAATAGATTAATTAAAAAAGGATTAATAACACTAATTAACTGGGAATATGCAAAAATTCCGGCTAAAGAACGGGAATTAGATATAAATCAAGGGGCGCCAAGCAATATTATTAACCAGAGAAAACATGAAAAAGCACAGGATGAGGGTATTACTTTCGAGGATTGCTTGAAAAAGCATTTTCCAAAAGAAATTGATTCCTTATTTTTATTAAAGGATCAATTAAATAAAACCTTTAATACTAACGCATCTCTTTATGAATTAACCCTTGATATGCTTAGAAGCTATAAAGGAAACTATGAATTAGCAAATATTCACCTGGCAGCCTTAATTATGCATGTTAAATTAGGAAATATTACAGGCTATGATCTGGAAGAGTTATTTAAAAAACGTAATTGGACGGAAGAATTCAGATATGATGTAATGTATCGGTTGCAAGAAGATAACACGATAAAATGTGATGGCGGTGCTTTCAATACTAAATCCGGGGGTACTACTGTATTTAATAAGATGCAGGATAAAAGCAATAAAATCAGGGACAAAATAAATAAAGAATACAAAGAGCTAATGGGTGTTTATGGAGATATGACTATTGAATATATAACTGAAATGGCTGAGAACGGCGATGTTGAAAAGCAGTTATTGCTTGGCGATTTGCATTTAAAAGGGGTTATCGTAGATGAAGACGATTTTGAAGCGGTAAAATGGTACAGTATGGCGGTAGGTAGAGGTAGTGCCGATGCAATGAGTAAATTAGGGGAAATGTACCAATATGGGTACGGCGTTAAAGCCAATGATTTCGAAGCGGTTAAGTGGTACAAAAAAGCAGCCGAAAGGAATTCGGCCAACGGTCAATTTAGATTGGGCTGGATGTATCAAGCAGGAAGAGGCGGCCTTTCCCAGGATTTTGATATGGCCTTAAAATATTTTCGCTTGGCAGCCAGGCAGGGGCATAAAATGGCTATTAGGTTTGCCGACGTATAAGAAAGCAGGGGACAACCCTGCTTTTTTATGCATCAAATGACTTATTTATAAACCGTTACTGACATGGTTTTGAAAACAACATAGAGTTCAGTTCCTTTTTCAATTCCCATTTCCGCAAAAGATTTTTTGGTGATAAGTGCTTTAATGGGAATTCCTATATCTACAACAACTAGTACACTGGAGTCAACATTGATAATATCGATGACCTTTCCTTTATGAACATTTCGGGCACTGCTTACAAAAGTACCCTTGCTTAAAATTATATTCTCCGGACGAATAGCAATCTTGACTTGTCCTTCAAGGCTAGTATTAACATGTATTATAACTTTTCCAACCTGCGCAAAGGTTTCATCACCAGTTTTAATAATGAATGCCTCATATGTATTGTCAAAACCCCTTGATTTCATGAGATAATTGTCAAATTGGGTACGGGATATACGCAGATACCTTCCGATTCGGTGAGCTTCAAGCTCCCCCCGTTTAATCATTTCGTAGACGGTACCTTTTGTGATCTTTAATTTTTGGGCAATTTCCTCAGGAGTGTATAAAATATCCTCACTCAATTTACACACCTACTTTGACATTTTATTAACCTCATTTTAACATAAACTGCAAATTTTGAAATGATCTAAGTTAGCATACTATGGGGCAGAAAACAAAATCAACAGAACTAAAAGCAACTAAACCTAACAAAACCTATTGTGAGCAAATCAAAAGTAATGTAAAATAAGTAAAAAAGACTAAATATTTAAAAACTTCGCAATTCAATTAAAGCCGGTACTCCCTAACAATTTTTTTCCGGCAGGTGAGCAAGGGGCTAGGTTAACAAGTATATTCAGGGGGGGTTAAAAAAATGAAAAAGAACATTATTATGCTGATGATTATTTGTCTAGTTTTTTCTTTAGTGGGTTGTGGTAAAAATACACCCACTGACGAATCGACAATTACTATTGCGGCAGCGGCAAGTCTGAAAAATTGTGTTGATGATGTGCTAATTCCAATGTTCACTGAAAAATATCCCGATATTCAAGTTAAAGCAACTTATGACAGCTCAGGAAAATTGCAAACACAAATTGAGCAAGGCGCGGATATTGATGTATTTATGTCAGCGTCTATGAAGCAAATGAATGAATTAGCTGAAAAAGGTTTTATGATCCATGATTCCATTGTTGAGCTTTTGGAAAACAAAATCGTCCTTATAGTTCCGGTAAATAATACAAAGGAAATTAGAGAGTTTAAGGATATTTTAAAGGCTGATCAGATTGCAATTGGAGATCAGGCAAGTGTCCCGGCCGGTCAGTATGCTAAAGAGGCCTTAACAAACCTTAATCTTTGGGGCCAAGTAATAGAAAAAGCAAGCCTGGGAACGAATGTGACGGAAGTATTAAACTGGGTTGCGGAAGGGAGCGCTGATGCCGGCATTGTTTACTCAACAGATGCTGCTTCCACGAAAAAGGTAAAAGTTGTGGCAGAAGCCCCGGAGGGTTCTGTTTCAAAAGTTATTTATCCGGTAGGTATAGTTAAAACCAGCAAAGATGAAGCTTCAGCAAAGAAATTTTTGGATTTTCTGCAAACAGAGGAAGTTAAGAAAGTATTTGAATCCTACGGCTTTGTAGCAAAATAGAGGGAGAGATAATATGCAAATGTCGCCAATTATAATTTCCATGAAAACTGCATCTGCAGCCATTGCCTTTACATTTCTGTTAGGGATTTTTGTGGCCAGGTGGGTTGTAAATATAAAGTCTGAAAAAGCAAAGATGGTTTTGGATGGCATATTGACCTTACCTTTGGTCCTGCCTCCAACGGTAGTAGGTTTTCTGTTGTTGATTATCTTTGGTGTTAATAGGCCTATAGGGAAGTTTTTATTGGAATTTTTAGGAGTAAAAATAGTTTTTTCCTGGCCTGCCACAGTTATAGCGGCTGTAGTAATTTCCTTTCCTCTTATGTATCGTTCGGCCAGAGGTGCTTTTGAGCAGATTGATCCCGATTTGGTTATGGCTGCCAAAACTTTGGGGATGTCTGAGAGGAAAATTTTTTGGCGCATAACTATGCCTCTTGCCCTTCCGGGGGTTGCCGGAGGGGGTATATTGGCCTTCGCCAGGGGGCTTGGGGAGTTCGGTGCAACGGCAATGATTGCCGGCAACATTGCCCATGAGACCAGAACCTTACCCTTGGCAATTTACACAGAAGTTGCCGCCGGAAATATGGAGGCGGCTTCTTATTACGTTATCATTGTTATGTCGATATCTTTTCTTGTTGTTGCCTTAACCAATTATTTTTCTCTTAAGGAAAGAAAGTACTTAAAGTAAAGGAGAAGCTTATGGGCTTACTGGTTGAAATCAAGAAAAAATTGAAAGGGTTTTCTCTAGATGTTTCCTTTTCAATTGATGGAGAATACCTGGGGATTTTGGGGCCTTCCGGCAGTGGGAAGAGTATGACTTTAAAATGTATCGCCGGGGTGGAAACCCCTGATGAAGGCCGGATTGTCCTTAATGGAAAAGTTCTCTTTGATTCCGAGAAAAAAATTAATCTTATACCCCAGGAAAGAAATATCGGGTATTTATTCCAAAACTATGCCCTTTTTCCTCATATGACGGTAGAAGAAAATATTGGCCTGGGTTTAAAACTTCCTAAAATAGAAAAAAAGCGGAAAGTCAAAGAAATGATTGAGTCTTTTCGCTTGCAAGGGTTGGAATCCAAATATCCAAATCAGCTTTCAGGTGGACAACAACAAAGAGTTGCTTTAGCCAGGTGTATTGTTTATAAGCCGGATATATTGATGCTGGATGAACCTTTTTCGGCGCTGGATTCACACTTAAAAGACCAGCTCCAGATGGAAATCTTAGCACTGTTGAAACTCTATGAGGGAGAAGTTTTGGTGGTTAGTCACAATAGAGATGAAATATATAAGTTCTGCAAAAAACTGGTGGTACTGGACCAGGGAAAATCTATATTGTTCGGAGAGACCAAAGATATCTTCAGGCAACCTAGATTACATTCTGCTGCCAGAATAGTTGGATGTAAAAACATTTCCAGGTGTGAAATTATATCAGCATATTCTGTCCGGGCAGTTGATTGGGGACTTATTTTAAACACTGAACATCCGGTCCCTGACCGGACGAAATACCTTGGAATCCAAGCCCATGATTTTCATTTGCTTAAAACTTCCCCTGATGCCGGAATCGCAAGGCAAAATAACGTGATTAAGTGCCAAATCGAAAAAATAGTTGAAGGTGAGCTGGAATACAACATTTATTTTAGAAATAAAGAATTTGCCGATGTCAATGGCAATTCGGTGTTATTATATAAAGTCAGAAAAGAGCTGTGGGATAATAGACAAAATAAAGGAGATGTGTATTTAAGAATTCCTGAAAAATCAATCCTGCTTTTAGAGTGATTAATAAATATGGAGGTATTTTCTCCTTTGTGTAGAAATAGATGCAAAAATCTATAAAAATATATTAAAATACTGGTATAGAAGTGAAAGGAGTGTACCTCCATGGAAAACACTTTAAAGCAAATACTTCTAGAATTGCAAAACCTTAATCAAAAATATGATAATCTAGAACGGAGATTTGACGGTTTAGAACAGAGGTTTGACGGTCTGGAAAAGAGATTTGACATTCAAGAAAAAAGACTAAATAATCTGGAGAAGAGAGTTGAGAGCCTAGACGAGAAAGTCGAGAGCCATGGGGAACTTCTTCATCAGCTTATTAATATTGTAGGTAATACTAATTCACACTTAGAAGAACTGGTGGAAAGGAACTCTATTCTAGAAGAAAAACAAATTGATCATGAGAAAGTTTTAGAAACTCTATCCCTTCGTTCCCTTAAACAAGAAGCTGAAATATCTGCCCTTAGAAAAATTATATAACTATGTGTGACAAGGATGTGTGACAAGGGGACGGTTTTCCTGTCACCTTAGCGAGTAGCAACTACTTGATGGGTGACAAAAGAACCGTCCCCTTGTCAAATTACATCAGTCTATTCTTCCTGGCATTGCGTAACATTATCTTTGTTACTATATTTTCTTTTAATGTCTGAGTTTGATAGCAGTTTTGATACTTTGACCGGCCTCTACAATCGAGCGGCTTTTGATAAAGCAATTAAACAGATAGAGGAGAAAAAGGCGTTTTCCGTTATCGTACTTGATATAAACGATTTCAAAAATGTTAATGATACATACGGCCATGATTACGGTGATCATGTAATTAAATCAGTGGCGGCAATTATTCAAAAATCTTTCAACAAACAGTATACCTGTTATCGATTTGGTGGAGATGAATTTTCTATTATAAGCAACGAAACAGATAAAGAAAAAATAGAATTTCAGCTTAGGAATATGACAAACAATCTTTCACAAGTGCGGCAAAAAGACAACCCTTTGCCAACAGTTTCTTATGGATATAGCATTTTTTGGGGAGGGGAGAAGGCGAATTTTAATAAAATTCTAAAAGATGCTGATGATCAGATGTATCACTTTAAAAAGATTCAAAAGGCCGAGGCATCACAAAAAAAACCTCCACAGACTTAATTTCATTTTATGCAGCTGT
>ENA-OWOZ01002760-OWOZ01002760.1-bioreactor-metagenome-genome-assembly--contig:-NODE-2760-length-12574-cov-45.730015_pt1 | contig 12574 bp, 14 predicted proteins | sample MGYA00238140_ERZ651804 | MGnify/ENA primary metagenome ERZ651804 (study PRJEB26910, sample SAMN07631232) | bioreactor metagenome | isolation source: Switchgrass digestor | place: USA: Dartmouth... | reverse complement strand
TGAATCTCTGCTTCGATTGTCTTAGCATTTGGAATGTTACTTATTTCTGCATTAACAACCTTATATTCAAGCCATTCGTTTGGAATAATTTCAAAACCAGGGAGTTCTCTCAGAGCCCTTTCATATACATATAAAATATCTGCGTTACATGTTGTATTTAAAAGGTTCTTTAAACTGTTACTTCCATATTCTTTTACCCAATTTACCATTTCTTTGTTCCATTCAATCTTCTGTAATAAATAACTTCGCAATAATTTTTTCCTTGTCTTGTTTTAGTTTTATTTGCCTGTTTCTTTCCCACTCTAATAATTCTTCATATGACATAGGCCTACTAAAAAATTTAACAATTAAATTTCCTGTACAGCATCCACATTCTTCATCATAACAGTAATATTCTGTTGGTATGCCAGTAACTTCGAACTTGCCTTCTGGATTCATAAATTCTTTTATACAATAAAAGCCAATATTGTAACAGTCTTCGTCATATTTACATTCTTCTAAAAGTACAATCTCATCCTGGTCCGCCTCAACTTGAATACTCTGAAGCATTCCTTTTCTGACAATACTATATAATTCTACTTCTCTGTCATCTTCTGCTAAGAGATAGTTAATTCTAATTAACCTTCTACTTGTTTTATTTCTGATTGATTTTTTTTGTTGATTTTTGATTGCCATTTCTAATTGTCCCATACTTCATCTCTCCTTTTATAAAACTAAAATTATATTTCTTTTTCTATGCTGGAATTGTCTTTCCATTCATCAATATATCAAGACAATTCCAGTCATCCTCCTATGGTTTATGCGTCTTCTATAACATCTGAAAAATATTTATCTATTAATTCAAAGCAGTCATTTCTTTCAAGCCATTCATATGCTTCCTCTGGTTCTAAAGGAATGATACCTTCAGTTCCGCTTCCTGACTCTCCATACTTTGATAAAGCCCCACCTGAATAGTACAAAAACCAATTTCCTTTTTTAGTTTTATACAATTGTTCATATATATAGTGAAAGTCTTTTGTGCTAAGACCATTCCAATACTCACCTAATAATTCCGCTGTTTCTGTATTATAAACTTTGCGATTTATTATCTTTTTCATGTTTCATCTCTCCTTAATTTTGATATAATATTTATTAGCGAAATTATTTTTATTTACGGTATTAGAGAGGTATTTATAAAATGCCTCTCATTTCTTCTTTATCAGGTGCTCTAATATTTATCACAAAACCACCTCCCTTGATTACCTCATATCGTTAGAGCAAAATGTATTTATAAAACCAAAGGATTCAAATTTTTAAAATTTTATTTGAATCTTTTAACCCCTACATATAAAGCATAGCATAAAAAATTTTTAGTTCTTTTTGCAGGCCTTTCCCTTTACATTTATAGTATTACACATAAAAAATTTGAAGTTTTCTCTGTGCTTTTACACTATTTAGCATAACATATTGCAAATTGGAAACTTTTTTCTCTTGTTCCAAATTTATAGTGCAACTTAAAAAAATTTGAGATTATTCAATTCACCCCTCTATAATTGAGCATAACACATGTAAAAAAATGTAAAATCAGCAACATTGAATTGCCATAAAACTAAATTTCTAATACCTTGTACCCATCTCATCAAATTGGCAATAAAAAAACTGCCTACTATTAGTAAACAGCCCAATAAAAGAGACATCGATAATAAAGCCATTACTCGACTGAAGCAGTCTATGTACAATCAATTATTCATGTCAAGTAAATTTTTCTCACTATTGGCTTAATTTCTTATACTTTATCCTTTAGTTATGTCCAAGGCTTCTGGCTCAAGGGATTAGGTAGATTTAAATGTGATACCTTCCCCCCTAATCAAAAAGGCTAGCAGATTACCTATTATCAGTAATTTGCCAGCCATATTTATTACAATTGAAGTCACGCTGTTTTTTCGTTTATTAACTTCTTAAACATCTTCTCAATCTTATTAGCAAATGTTTTTCTGCTTTCATTGTTATTTACTATAGTATATCCTCTTTCCTTTCCTCCTTTAATAACATCTCCATACCATTGTTTAGAGCCTTTTGATAAATCTAATTCATTAACTAATGGCAAATACTCTTTCCAATTCTCCTTATCTCTTAGCACCTTACTTATCGCTACATACCCGTAGAACATGAAGTTTTCCCCTATCAACGATGTTTCTTTACTTTGTGCTCTCTTTTCGTAGTTGTGCAACTCAGGAATGAGGTTTATAAGTTCATTGAAAAATTCTGACAGATACTTTGTAAGTTCCATTGCCTGAACCCTTGTTTCTAAATCCTTGTAAACTATCTCTATGGCATTTACAAGAGTAGCAAAGGTTACAATGTGTCGTTCGTCGTTCTTTGATATGGAATTTCTCACCACTTCTACCCTGCCAGCCAGGTCGCTGTTTTTCATAAGTTCTCTAACAATAATGTTTGCAAGGCCCGTTTGATTAAAATATTCCGCACGGCTTGAACTGATTTTCAGCCCTAGAGAGAACTGGTGGAATTGCTGCTGTGCGGTCTGGACATTATAGTGGGTAACTTTTACAGGGAATTTTAGTTCGGTTAAATCGAAGAATGTATCCCCTTTTTCGTTTCCTTCAAGAATCATGCTTAAAGCCCTAATTCTGTGCTGCCCATCTGCAATGTTTATTTCGCCATCTACAGCAAGATTACCCTCATCATCAAGTTCGACTTTTTCATTGCCATCTTCAAGAACATTTAATGTAATCATATCCGTAAAATATTGGCCTGAAAGCATAGAAGTATAGATTTTTTTCACATTGGCTTTATTGTACACAGCAACCTCAACTTCACTATTGTCCTTTCCCCTTTTTACCTTTGTTCCTCTCTGAATCTCTGGGTTATATGTTATTATCCCATCCCTCCACATCTCTGCCAATTCCTGTCCATCAATAACAGTTTGATATTCTTTCTCCCCTATTTGATTTACGTTTTTGAAGACATATTCGGACATATGTGCCCTTCCTCCTCTGCTAATATATTAGATACCAACCAAAATATTTTCCATTATGAAGATTATTAGCAATATTTTCTGCTTGTATTCTAACAGATTGAAGTCAAAGGCACAAGGGAAAAGTTGATTTTGTTGCCTATACCATAAAAATATCTGACTACCTGTAAAGAAAGTTAACAAAATAAAAAGTGCAGGATTCTCTCCCACACCTTACCCCTTATTCCTTATCCCTTATATACCCAATTCCTATTTATCCCTGCTATTCATCTATTAAGTACCTTATAATAAGTTCATCCAGTTTCTGGCTTAATTTCAACGTCTCTTCATTGTTTATTCCTTTGCCCTCGAGGACAACTTTTTTATTCAACTCATCTCTTAATTTTTCTATTTCCCGAAGCAAATGCTTCAATTTTTCACTGTTCTGTTTTTCTTTAGATTTTTTTATTCTTTTCTCTTTGTACAAATTTCTATCTGCCATCTTAATTATGTCCCCCATGTTTCTTAAAGAATCATAATAGGCCACTCCTGCACTGATTTGAATATTCATCCCTTGTCCTGCTGCTAATTTGCTAATTTCTCTTCTGATTCTTTCTACTACTCTATAAGCAGCCTTTTTATCCTGGTTAAAAAGTAAAATTATGAATTCATCGCCCCCGTACCTTAGTCCTGCATCCTCCTTCCTTATACACTTTTTTATCGCTTGTCCTACTATTTCAATGACCTTATCTCCTGCTGTATGTCCATATGTATCGTTTATTTCTTTTAAATTATCCACGTCAATAAGTATTAAGGAAAAGTTTTGGGTTCTAGGGTGAAGAGTTACTTCGCTGATAATCTGTTCCCAATAATTACGGTTATATAACCCAGTGACTGCATCAGTCAATGCTTTTCTGCAGTTTTCACACTCAGGGTATTCTAACACAGCAGTAATCATATAATACATATTGTCAGTAATATTAACTTCATCAATAGTGACATGATAATTATCTAAATCATATTGGACAGGTAAATCATCAGACAATCTATTTACGATATCCAGTTTTTTAATATAATCTATAGCATTTTTATTGTCTATACTGGCATATTGAATATCATATCTTTTATTTAATACGATGCGAATTATCTCTCTATTTTTGTCTCCCTTACACACAATAATTAGCCCCCAAATTTATGGTTTGTTCTTTATTAGAACATATTATTGCATAACTTCGGATAAAATACAACTGTTCCAATAAAGAACATAAGGTGGTGTAATTATGAAGTTAATACTGGATTCCGAAGAACGCAATATTGCAGGTTCCAGAGTTAAAATAGCAAGATTAAAAAATAACCTGACACAGCAAGAACTCTCGACAAAACTTGAAACACTGGCTATTTACGTTGATAGGGCAAGTATTTCAAAAATTGAGCAACAGAAAAGGATAATTACTGATTTTGAACTTGTAGCCTTATCCCAAGTACTAAATGTCAGCGTTAATTGGCTTTTAGGGATAGATAAATAACTTTTATTCCAATAAAGAACATAATAATATATGCTTATTATTGTAAATCAAACAGCCCCATTTCCTTATACTTGCACCTTTATTTTATACCAACCTTCATTTATCTATAAGTATCAAAACATGAAAGAACACACCTCCTTATACTTCCATGCGTATAAGAGAGGTGTGCTCCTCACAGCCGTATGTCTTTATGCTACCATATTTTAGTTGGTTATACAAGAATTAATTTTATTTCTTTTTTGCAATTAATGTCCAGCGTATAGCGGTTTTAGGAATAGTATCATATTCATGTACTAGTGTATTTACTTTTACATAAAAAGGCTTCATATAAAACTTGTATCCCATTTTAACTAGTTTGTCTGTCAATAAAATTAAGACTTTTATTGTTTGATAACCGGCCTTTACACCTATACAATCAATATTTACAGCCATATTTTGCCTAATTTCCTCAATTGCTGCATCTGCAGCAGCATTGATATTAGTATCTCCTGCAACTTTAAGAACCTTTATATCCATACCTTACATACCTCCCTAAGAATTATCTGAGGTATGATACAAGATAGTTTAAAACCATTTCAAGTTTTTATAGCATCATATGTTTTTATTAAAATTCCAACATCTCATGATAAATCATAGTACCTCAAAAGGTATGAACAATAAAAACCTTTCTGTACTTCAGGATATTATTGTTCATACCTTTTAATCTTTTCATGGGAACATTGAAATAGAATGCTTTTACTACTTGTTGAAAGTGTAATATCTAAAATATTATTAAAAAAATCTACGTAATAATTTGCATATCATCATTCCCGTCATTATAATACGGAAAAATCTACGGAGTTACTAACATTACGAGGAACAACAGCAATTGTAACGGGAAATTTAATTATTACGTGAAAACTTTTATTTATCGGAAAATATCAAGATTAGTGACTCCTCTTAAGGAGGAGTTTAAATGGATATTTTCACCGAAATTAACTCACATACCCGAACAACACTAAACATTACAGATTATGATTTTTTAAAAGCCTTTAAAGAAGAGGGAGAAAGAATATTCTTTAAACTTATTCATGAACAAAAGAGGATTGCCAAGAGTGAAGATTGCATACTTACGGACAAAGATAAGGATGAATATCCTTTTTTGCAGGAAGTTTTTCAACGTTACCAAAGGAAAGGGTATGCTGTATATTTTGTTGTAAACAGCGGTGGTACAAAAAAAGATACTATAACAAGAATAAATGCTCACTTTCTGGATTTAGATTATGGAAAAATCCCCAAGTATGATAGTAATGGCAAAATAATTAAAGATGAAAAAAAGACAGTCTATGAATATCGTACTGCTAATGAGATTGAGAACTACAAAATAGAGTGCTTAAAGAACCTGAAAAATTTTGCACTTTATCCTAACATCATAGTTGAAACTAAAAACGGCTTCCATATTTACTGGCTCATTGAGCAGCAAAGTAAAAAGGATTTGGTCTTATTCACACCACTGCAAGTAGAACTTATGAATTATTTCAAGCAATACGAAAGTTATCCAGAACATGTGGATGCAAGTGCGAAATCTATTGAACGGGTTTTAAGAATACCGAACTATTATCACCTTAAAGACCCAAATGAACCATTTCTAGTGAAATGCATACACTTTGATACAAGTAGAAGATATATACAAGAAGAACTTGCATCGGCTATAGGCATTAATATTGCTGACTTAGAAAACTACTTAACTGCTGAAAAACAAAGAAAAAATATTAAAAAGCCTACAAAAGGCCATCCTATTAGTCAAATAGAAAGTGTACCTAATGCTATCAGCCACAAGAAAGCGCCAATAGGTTATACGGATATTATCACTACATTAAGAAGTATTGATATAAGGCATTACTTAGGTATCAATTGCGAATTAAACCAAAATTTCAAATGCATATTTCATGATGATAAGCATCCAAGTGCCCAAATTAATTTAAAAGGTAATAGTTATAAATATTTTTGTTATTCCTCTAACTGTTCCTGCAATACCAATAAAGGAATGGATATTATTGATATTGTAATGATGCAAAAGAACTGTAGTACATCAGATGCAATAAAATACCTTACTGAGTATTATAATCTTTCTGTATCATTTTTGGATATTGATTGGGCACAGAAACAAAAAGAAAAATATCACAAAAATATTGATATTATTAATAGTCTGCAAAAGTATAGAGAAAAATATCCTTATCTAAATCGAATACTTCGATATGCATATCCATACATACAAACTATTCTGTCAATTGCCCTTGATAATATTGTTTGCGACCTATTTAAGATAGACGGTGAGGCTTTATTCTTTTTCTCTAACCGTTATTTGGCAAAGAAGTCAAATAAAACGCTTGACAGAACAAATAAATACATTAATTTATTGTGTGTACTTGGACTATTAGTTAAAGTTCCATATAACAATATAAATGATAAGATTGTGAAAAAAGCCAAAGAAATCTCTAAAAAGAATAAGGAACAGGGTATCTGCTTTTATACAATACCAGACTATGCTTTAGTCCTTGATATTGCTGAGGAACGGGCTAAAACTTTAATCACATACCGCTTTTCCATTAAAGGAATGAGTAGAACTTACATCGCAAATGTATTCGGGCAGGAATTTGCAGACCAAATTTACCATGTTCGCATAAAAAAATCAAACAAAAATCATTTTGTGCAAGAATATATTGAACATTTCATACTTAAACAAATTCATCAGTTCGGATATTGTACAAAAGATATGGTTATAAACCAGCCTATAATAATAAATGGAGTTTGCATAAAAAAGTACACCAAAGATTTTGAGTTTAGACGCATACTTCCAGACATCTTACAAAAATATTGTCTTGTTTATATTAAGGCAAATAAAGAGATTAATAAAAAGTTAAGTATAGATACTTCCAAGTACATTATTGTTAAAGAAGAACTAATTTCTAATTAGAGCAAAAGGTATGAACAATAAAAACCCCCCCTTACTTCAGGATATTATTGTTCATACCTTTATCCTTCTCTATCTGTCTAGGATTTCCTGGATATATAAAACAAAAAAGTTCCTATTAGTTCTAAAAAATACTTGATTTTTAAATACTTATTTTATTAATATGCATAAAACAATCAACGGAGGTGGTTTGTCATGCTTTCAGTAAATATCTCTAAATTTAATGCTATTTCTTTAGAAAGCGCTTTAAACTACACACTATACTCCCAAAAACTTGAAAAGACTGTTGCTGGAATAGCAAGATATGCAATTAAATGCCTTAATGAGAAGTTAAAGAAAGAAAATATTTCTGAAGATAAGGTTGCCGAATTCTATCTCGCTAAATGTCTTCTAAGTATATCTGCAAACTCCGTTTGGATTCAATGTTCGAATAAATATAAATTAGATGAAGATTACTTATATGTAATGCTAAAAAAATATTACTACCAATATACAAATATTTTTTTCATGTAAGAAATGGGGGGTGCTGTTATGAACAATCCACAACTTAAACAAGAAATTAGCAGGCTGTTATCCACTGTATTGCAAATCTTTGGTAAGAATTCAAGAGAATATAAGAACCTTGAATATTTTCTCGATATCTTAGAAACCACATATCGCTACAATTTTGATGGAGAAAGAGATTTGCTTGATGAGTTAAATAAATTATTGATTAAACTATCAAATACTATTCCTGAACTGAGTCAAGAAAAATTAAGTTATAATTATCCTCATATTAGTGCGATGCTTAAATATTTAGATGAATGGCTCTCTTAATAATACTCTATATGGCTTTTCAGTTTATCGCTGAAAAGCCTTTTTTTTATAGATTTTTTATAAGTTTTAATGGGTAAGAAAAAACAATACCTTTAATAGTTACTAGCATACTATACAGTTTATAACTTCCAAGCCACCTGCCCTTTAGACCTACAACCTCTAGAAACTGCTTATTCAATTTTAGAAACGCTTTTCACCCCATAATTCTCAAAAATCATTTCTAACTCCTTTCCCCTAGCCAAAGCATGTAATATCTATCAAATTGCTCTGTTTCTAATGTAAAAAGATTAGTTTCTAGGAATTCATTCTTATTATATATCTATATAAGAGTAACGTTTCTAAAATCGGGTTTTAGGTTTCGGTTTGATATTCTATCAAAATACAAAATACTTTTATATTAAAGTAAAATAGGAGAAGTTCATTGCAGTAAAGCAATTACTTCTCCTATTCTACTCCGTATTTACCAACTACATCCCAGAATACCTGAACTAATGATAGCACGTTGAATTCTATTTGTAAAGAGTTAACCTTGATGCTTCAATTCTCCTTAAAAATTAAGTTCCTTTTAGTTCCATACTTTTTATTCCAGTACCTAGACGTTCTTTTAATTACCATACCTTTCCTTCATAAATTTTTTATACTCATTTTCCATCTTTTTAATACTTTTTATATTCCACATGTGAGATAATCCGAAATACTCGAGTGCTTTTTCAAAGGTTGTTACTTTATATCCCTTTTCTCTTAGACTAGTTATGTTGGAATATGTCCTTCTTGAGTAATCAAAAATAATGGCAAATTTTGCAGTCTTCGCCTGTGTTTTAAAATATTTTCCGTTGTTTTCTTCACATATCTTTGCTATTTGTTCTTCTACTTTCCTAAACTGTTCCCATGTGCCTATAGCATCACACATTCCAGATTTATTTGCAATAAAACACTTATATATATCTTCATCTATTGGGTCATATTCAAAAGGGGTATTGATATCAGCCTTTATGAATTCATCACGTTTCTTTCTGTTTTCTATAAGTATATTATGACGGTAATTTGCTATAGACATAAACTTTTTATAGTCCTTAGGCAAAATCCAAAATTTAAAATCTGGGGTCGCTATTCTATGATATAAATTATCACTGCTCATGCCCTCATCTCGGACATAATATGCATCAAAATATATTTTTTCTCCATTTATTATTATATATTGGTTATTAGCAGGGAAAATAACTTCTGCTTTTTTTATAGTTTTACCGCTTTCCCTGATACTTACAAAGTCAACAGTAAAAACTTCATCGTCTACCTTTTCTTTAACTGTATCAACTTTCCGTCTTGACACTGCACTAACTTCTTCTATAGATTTGTCCTTACGCACCTGTAGAGAATTCTTTTCCTTATTTTTGTTAAACATGCTAAAGAGTTTTTTCAACATACTTATCTCTCCAGTTTACAATAATTAATATTAAAATAATTATAGCATACTTAAATTCCAAAATTGGTAATTTTTTACCTTATTCCGTAAATAGTTTTTTAAGAATATAAGAAAACGGCAGTTAAAAAATCTGCCGTTCCATATCGAACATCTTAAATATCATATCTACTATTAATTTCTTCTTTGCTTTTCACAGGCTATTAAACATATCGAAAATTTCCTTTGGAAGTTTCTGCTCATTATTCTCAGCCTTATTTGAGTTGATGCTGTCTATGCCACATTCACGAAGGGCTTCCTTTACAATCTCTTTAATTTTTTCCTTATCAAGAATAGTCTTATCTCCTTTCTCCACGTAACTTATCACTGCTTTAATTACATAATCTGTCTTATATTTTTGTGCAGAAAGTATGTTATATACCTTAGCATCATCCTCCCTATTCATAGAAAAAGATAGGTTTATCCGTTTTGTTGCCATAGCATCACCTTCTTAATTCCTGTTCAAGTAGAATCTTGTACCCACGTGCATTCGCAAACTGGTCAAGAAACTCAGTATATTTTACTCTGCTGGATTCTTCGATATATTTCTGTAGCAGCATGCTTCCTCCACCTGTGAAAACAGTAGCGTTACGAAATTCAAACCCATACTCTTGGATTTTCGCTAGTAAATTTTCTGTATACTCTTTTGCTATGACTTCTACTACTCCTTTAACATCTGCTTCAAAAATGACTGGTTCTTTGCCTGCTATTATATCCTGTACCTGACTTTCAGTAAGCCTGATGTTCACTTTCAATAGTTCCTGTTGAACATTTGCAATTAACGTAATAATTCCATCGGGAAGTGAGTAGCATGATGTGGTATCAATTATACCGTTCTCAACTCTAAAGATATCAACAGTATAGCCACCAATATCTATAACATTGCACAGCAGATTTCGATAACTATTAAATACCGTAATCAGTGAAGAATACCCCTGCGGATATACCCTGCAATCAATAACATTTATTTTATAATCTTTTTTGTTGAAGTTAAATTCTATACCCCTTTTTAAGAAGTATTCCCGAAACTTTTTCTTAAGAGTTCCATAACTAACAATCGGGAGCCCTACACCCAGAATTATATCCGCTTGGCCTTCCACGCCTGCTTTATTTACTGCATCTGCTATCGCTGGTAAAGACAAGATGAAAGCATCCTGGTTGACAGTCTTGTCCATTTGAACACTAAGTCTATTGCCGCCTATACTATAAAATTTACCTTCATAAACTAACAAATTATTTGTTGAGATTGGTTCATAGTTAGATTTAGTAAAACCAGACTCGCTAACATAACCTTCGCTAGTTTTGGTACATTTATTTCCATTGTCAATGCCTAATAAAATCCTGTTCCTCATTACAATTCCCCCTATCTATGATTTAGTTCTACATAGTTCTTTTAGTAAATCAATTATAATAATTTCAAGTTTTTTAGTAAAAAAATGCTTACCTAATTGAATCAGGTAAGCATTTAAATTTATTACAACGGAGGTATTCAATTTTGAATTAGTAAAATACCTTACTATTAATGGGCTATTATTTTATATAAAATTACTAAATACATTTTCAAGTGTTTTTATCTTTTTCCTATATCCTTTACCCTTTCTTCTTATCCCTTCTCTATATTATATATGTATTTAGTAAATCCCCCCAATTCATTGATATAACAATGCTTTAATATACTTTTAAGCGTCAAAAATCATGTTAGGATATTAGTTCTAAGGTGAAAGGGCTATGGATTAATTATGCGTTATTTATTTCCTTAGCCCTTTTGCCCTTCAGTAATTACTTTATAAAACTTTTCTATCAGAATTTGACTTATCGCTAACAATACGTATAATGTGAAAAATCAAATTTGAAAGGATGAGTTATATGTCTAAAAATCTACTTATAAAGGATTTTAAAACTCTCAAGGTATGGCAAAAGGCAAATGCTTTTGAGCAGGAGATAGATATATTGGCAAAAGGATTTCCGGCATTTGAGCAATATAGACTTACAGACCAGTTGGTAAGGGCTTCTCGAAGTATAAGTGCAAATATTGCAGAAGGAAATACCCAATTATTCATAAAAAGAGAACTATTCCATGCAAATGCTGCATTAGGTAGCGCAGGAGAAGTTAGAAATCATCTTCTTACTGCCTATCAAAATGGTTATTTGTACAAAGAGAAATATGATTCTCTAGATGCAAAAGTAGTTGAGATTATCAAAATGCTTTATGGTTACATAAAAAGGTTAAAACTGGAATTGGGTAATGATTCAGATTACAGTCATTCTAAAATTCTTGATTAATTTGTATATTATTCGTTATCAAAAGAAATACCAATAAACATCTGTTATACTAAAAGTAGAAAGGAGATGATTTTTTCATGAATAATGTAAAAGGCTTTGCGAGGGTTGGTAACTTAGGAAGTAAAGACGGCTATCTATTTGTCTTTACGAAAAACTACATTTATATAACCATAAGAAAAGATTATATGACAAAACATAAAAAAATAAGAAATGACATATGCAAAAACTTAACTGATTTTAGGAATCTAAGTTGGGATGAATTGTGTAAATTGGCAGATAATAGTTAAGCGATTTAACAACGGAGTTATTCTAACACTCCGTTGTTCTTAGTATTCTTACTAGTAATTTTCTTTATTAGTTTATTATTGTATGTCCGAAATTCTTGCTTTGCAAATCTGATAGATGTGATTATTAAACTATAAATAAAGTATATAATTTCATGCATATATAAATTCAAAAATTATGAAATTAATAATTGGTCTTTTTTATTATATTGCAATCTCGAACTGTTACTGCTGACGCATAGTGTCCAGCAATAGATGTCGTTAATTGTCCGGACATTGACAGAATTAATGTCCGAATAT
>ENA-OWOZ01002758-OWOZ01002758.1-bioreactor-metagenome-genome-assembly--contig:-NODE-2758-length-12579-cov-4.463606_pt1 | contig 12579 bp, 15 predicted proteins | sample MGYA00238140_ERZ651804 | MGnify/ENA primary metagenome ERZ651804 (study PRJEB26910, sample SAMN07631232) | bioreactor metagenome | isolation source: Switchgrass digestor | place: USA: Dartmouth... | reverse complement strand
GCCTATCCTGGCCATATACTCCTGTTCATAGTTGAAATGGTAAGCTGTGTATTCTTTTAATTCGTTGATTATTGCCACGATAGCATCATATTTATCAACTAGTAATTGGTTTTTTAAGAGTGCATAGGCTTTGTTGGCAATATCAAAAAGCTTCCGGTGCTGGTCATCTATTTCACTAACTCCGATACTGAATTCATCTCTCCAGGTAATCAATGCCATTCCCCCTTTTTTTTATAGTTTAAAAGAAAAAGTGGACCAAGGGTAGACATTTTTTACCGGCTTTTGGGGATAGACGGGAGAAGGGGGAGAAGTGGGTGTGTGTCAGGGGGATGTCAGACTGCTTCCCTGCTAATTTTTCAGGGTCTATTATCTATTTTTCAATACCATGTTCAGTTTTTAGTGGTTTGGCAGCTGGGGTAACTTCAGAATTCTTTTCCTGGAGGTTTTTGCCTGCCTTTATTAATTGGTCTTTAATTTTTAAGGTTGCTGCTTTGGCTTTTGGGGCAAAATAGTTTCCTACCAGTGGAAGCATTGCCAGACGGGAAAGGGTGTAAATAGAATGATTACCGGGAACACTTACAGGGATTACTTTTAGGGGATTCTCCAGCTTCTCGGCCAGGGACTTTATTTCTTCATTAATTCTTACTACAATCTCGGGATCCTTATATCCTACACAATAGACGTCATTACCATTCCTACCTTTGCCCAGGTATATAAGCTCGCCTTTTTTTTCTGTTGCTATATTACCAAAAGCGGAGTTTGTTTCTAATTGATCCTCCTGATCGAGGTATCCAAGACCTATGGTCAAGGCTTCTAAGACACCGGTTCGAGCAACGAATAACAGGTTCATTATTGGAGTACCTCCATTAATCTAGTTTTACCAACATCGCGTACCAAAGTTTTAAGCTTGGGGTAGGCTTCTTTTATGCCAATGGCAATGAAGAGGCGACCTATTAGGGGAAGAGATAGTCTACGGGATAACCAACCTCCGAAGCGTAACCAGGTATTTACATAGGGCATAGTTTCTATAAAGCGGAATTCTTGGCTTAAGTTTTGTGCATCTATCAGGCTGCTTAATAGCCCTCCTGCATCCCTGCTCTTAGTTCCTAATACATATATATCATTTTTTTCAGCATCTTTTCCTATGTGTCTTATTTTGCCAAAGTCATCAGGGGTAGTTTGGTCAAAGTCAGGTAAGTTCATAAATTCCTTAAAGGGTGGTGTTTTTGTTGTTGATTTTAGTCGGCCTGCATGTATACTTGCGGCTACAACTGAGGAGTGGCTTCCCCCATAGTCGAAATATACTATCTTAATGATAATCACCTGCTTTATGTAGTAGAATTCTAGTTCCTAGTTTAACCACTGCCTGATAAATTGATGCATAGGATAAACAATGGAAGGGGGCAATCGTGATGCTTTATCACGCTTCTCAGTCGGTTTCTTGGTTGAGAAAAGTGGTTTTTCGCTGTTCAGCCAGTTTCTTTGTTGGAAATTATGTTCTGTATAATTATTGCCTCTGCCAAGCGGGGGCTATTTTGTATTGGAATAACCCGGATAATCCAAGCCCTATTAAATCATAATATTAAAAGATGCAATTGAGGAGGTAATGTAGCATGCTGGGAATTACTGCGATTAATAGAAATGAACACGGAGTCATTGTTAATGTTGAGCTAACTAATGGACAGCGGGTTACTTTAGAAGAGTTACGACAGTTAGTAGATAAGGAGGAGATTGGCGGTGCTTATATTTCCATTGATGCTGATGGGGAAAAGCGGCTGCATTTAGTCCGTGACGGTGATTTTGATGATGATCGTGATGTTTTATCTCTTATATAGGGTTGCTAATCCTTTGGACACACAGAGAAACACAATTTTTTGATGCTGCTACATTTATTGTGAAACCGAAGGCGTATTCCACTGCAAAAATCTTTTCGAATGATAATAGTGATTACGAGGCCTAAAGAAGTGGGTTTTGAATTAATATTTATTACTTTTTGCAGTGGAACCCGGGTTGATTATCAGCAACAATAGCCTTTGCATGGCGAATTAGAATATAGAAAGGAGCTAGAAACAATGGATAATAATGAAAAGGGACATTTTAATATTCTTCTTTTTAGTGGTGATTATGATAAATGTCTGGCGGCTTTTATCCTGGCTAATGGGGCACGTGATAAGGGGATGACCGTAACCGTATTCTGTGCCTTCTGGGGCCTTCTTATTCTTAGAGACCCTGATAAACTCAGTATGGAAGATAAGGATACCTATGAGAGGATGTTTGCCTCCTTTACCCCTACTGAGGCCGAGAAACTTCCCCTTTCCAAAATGAATCTGGCTGGTATTGGGAAAAGCATGCTACTTAATATGATGGATGCCAAGGATACTCCTCACTTGCGAGATTTTTTGGAAGGTGCCCGCAAAAAAAAGGTTAAATTTTGTGCTTGTAAACTTTCTATGGAAATCATGGGCTTTAAAAAGGAAGAACTGCTGCCGGGTGTTGAAGTGATGGATGTTTATGCTTTTCTGGATGATGCTAAAAAGGCAAGTATACAACTCTTTATATAAATGTTAGCTTCAATAAACAGTAATATATACAAATGGTAGGTTGCTATAAGTTTACTATATGACTAACATTATGCAAAAGCGGGCTATCCTTGTCTTCTATTATAATTTATGGTAGAACATAATAATGAATCAAATATTTGTAGGAGTTGAAGGATAACTATGGAGAATCTAGTTGCTTATGCACCAACTGGGGGGCTATAGCTCTACTATTTGCTTTGTACTTGTCTTCTAAAATAAGTAAAGCAGATCCAGGTACAGAGAAAATGGTAGAAATATCAAGCCATATTCATGAAGGCGCTATGGCTTTTCTATCAAGGCAATATAAAGCGCTAGCTGTTTTTGTACTTCTTGTGTTTGCCGTTTTGCTTATTTTTATTGACTGGCAGACAGCTATATGCTTTTTAACTGGAGGTATATGTTCAGCTTTGGCAGGATTTATTGGCATGACAGTTGCTACCAAAGCCAATGTTAGGACGGCCAGCGCAGCCCGTAATTCACAAAATTCTGCCCTGGGAATAGCCTTCTCCGGTGGGGCAGTAATGGGCATGTCTGTTTACGGTTTGGGACTATTAGGGCTAAGTATTCTTTATATTATTTTTAAAGATCCGGAAATAGTTAATGGCTTTGCCCTTGGTGGCAGTTCCATAGCTTTGTTTGGCCGTGTTGGTGGAGGTATTTATACCAAGGCTGCTGATGTTGGCGCCGATTTGGTAGGTAAAGTTGAAACCGGCATCCCCGAAGATGATCCTCGAAATCCGGCAACCATAGCTGATAATGTGGGTGATAATGTAGGTGATGTAGCAGGAATGGGTGCTGACCTTTTTGAATCATATGTTGGTTCCATTATCGCGGCTATGACACTAGGTGCGGTCGGATTTGCCACATTGGGTATAGGTGGAGTTTTATTGCCTATGATTATAGCTGCAGGCGGGATTGTAGCTTCCATTATAGGTACCTTCTTTGTTAGAACTGACGAAAAATCAAACCCTCTTAAAGCACTTAATGCCGGTACCTTTAGTTCGTCTATTTTATTAGTTATTTTTGCTTTTTTTGCGGTTAGGAGTTTACTGCCGCAAGAGTCATTTGGCGTATTCTGGGGCTTATTGGCTGGTCTAGTTGCAGGTACTATTATTGGATTAATAACGGAATATTATACCTCCGATGAATATAAACCGGTTCAAGGTATTGCCAAAGCTTGTCAAACCGGGCCTGCTACAACTATTATTTCCGGGCTTGGTGTAGGTATGTTATCTACCTTATGGCCGATTATTGTAATTTGCATAGCCATAATCATAGCATTTCTAACTGGTGGGCTGTATGGAATTGCTATATCGGCAGTTGGTATGTTGGCAACCACCGGAATGGTAGTTGCTGTTGATGCCTATGGTCCTATTGCCGATAATGCCGGCGGCATAGCGGAGATGTCCGAGCTGCCTCATAATGTAAGAGAAACTACGGATAGACTTGATTCAGTAGGAAATACCACCGCTGCTATCGGTAAAGGCTTTGCTATAGGCTCGGCAGCTTTGACCGCTCTTGCGCTTTTAACTGCTTTTGCTCAGGTAGCTGAAATTGATAGTATTGATTTACTGAACCCCATGGTTGTAGTTGGATTATTATTTGGTGCTATGTTACCGTTCTTCTTCTGTTCATTAACTATGGGTGCAGTAGGCAGAGCAGCAGCGCAAATGGTCGAAGAAGTAAGACGCCAATTTCGGGAGATTCCCGGTATCATGGAAGGTAAGTCCAAACCTGATTATGCCAAGTGTGTTGATATCAGTACCGCTTCAGCTATTAAAGAAATGATTTTACCAGGAGTTTTAGCAGTTGTAGCTCCCCTGGCCATGGGGCTGTGGAATGTTTTGGCTTTAGCAGGAATGTTAGCAGGTGCTTTGGCCTCTGGTGTATGTCTGGCCATAATGTTAGCTAATGCAGGTGGGGCATGGGATAATGCCAAGAAGCACATCGAAGGCGGAGCTTATGGCGGAAAAAGGCAGCGAAGCTCATGCTGCCGGGGTTATAGGGGATACTGTGGGTGACCCCTGTAAAGATACCGCCGGTCCTTCACTTAATATTTTGATTAAGCTGATGACTATTGTCTCTTTAGTTTTTGTTCCATTATTCTTATAGGAACCTCATACACCCTGGTATACATAGTATATAAAAACTATGTATACAAAGGGTGTATTACAATTAGCAATAAAAACACTGCTGCCAAAACTTTACGTAAAAATATTAAAGGTATTAATGTAAAAGTGCCGATAACAGGCAGGAAAAAAGGCTATATTTATTTTGATAATGCAGCCAGTACTCCCGCATTAATTCCGGTGCTCAATGAACTTAATGATTATCTGGAGTGGTATTCCGGGGTACACCGTGGTACCGGGTTTAAATCTCTTCTAAGTTCCAGCATATATGATGATTGCCATGACATTATCGGACAGTTTGTAGGTGCTGACCTGTCTCGAGACACGGTAGTTATGGTCAAGAACACCAGTGAAGCTATTAATAAATTATCTTACCGGTTACAGCTTAAGCCTACTGATATAGTAATTACTACGGATATGGAGCACCATTCCAATGATTTACCCTGGAGATTTCGAGCCAGAGTAGAATATGCTGGAATCAATGAAGAGGGAATACTGGATATAAATGATGTTAAGCAGCGTCTCTACAAAAATTATCCCCGTACTAAGTTATTAGCAGTATGTGGTGCTTCAAATGTCACCGGTCATATTAATGATGTTCATCTGTTAGCTGAGATGGCTCATGAATTTGGCTGTTCCATCCTAGTTGATGGTGCCCAATTGGTACCTCATCAACCCTTTGCTATGAAAGCTCATGATGATCCCCAACACATAGATTATTTGGCTTTTTCGGGCCACAAAATATATTGTCCTTTTGGTTCCGGGGTACTGATAGGTCCCAAGGATACCTTTACTAGCGGTTTCCCTGAATACTCCGGGGGTGGAACTGTTAAATTAGTTATGCAGGATAAAATATTTTGGGCCGAGCCTCCCGACCGAGAAGAGGCGGGTTCGCCTAATGTTATTGGTACTTATACCCTGGCCCGAACCCTTTCTTATCTTAATAAATTGGGTATGGAGAATTTAGCTGAGTATGAAGAAGACCTGGGGAATTACGCCTTGGAAAGACTAGGTAAAATAAAAGGAATAACTATTTATGGGAGTAAACCTAGGGTGGCAGTCATAAGTTTTAACCTGGAAGGTGTTCCTCATGCTCTTTTAGGTGCTATACTTTGTTTTGAAGCCGGAATAGGAGTCAGAACTGGCTGTTTTTGTGCCCAAAATTATGTTCGTAAGTTGTTGAGACTTCCAGAAAGTGAGCAATATTTACAACTTTTTGAAAGTAATCGGATGGATAAAATCCCGGGGATGGTTAGGATTAGCCTGGCTGCTTACAACACTCGAGAAGAAATAGATGAACTTGCCCGGTGGCTGCAAAAAATAGCAGCCAACCCATACGAGTACCGCAGACGTTATCGCTATTCCACTGCTCAGGGAAGTTATATACCGGTGGATATGTCTTATCAGAAGGAAATAGATAGAGTTTACAAACGGTTTATGAGTAGAAAATAGATGCAGACTTTATAGACGCTGAAGAACGCAAAACATTATGAATAACGCTGATTTAATTTTAACGCATATTTAAGCATGATTCCTCGGCAGAAAGTAATAAATATGCATAAAGTTGAATAATAAAACGTGGAAGCCGTACCCCAGGGGCACACGGATGTTCACTGCGTTCACTATTAATGTAGCAGAATATTAAGAAACATAATATTTTTTAAAGGTACTGAGAACAAAAGAAATACGGAGTATTTCAACGATAATTCTTAATATTTTTAATTCTTAATTATTAATTCAAAACCCACTTACTTAGGGCCAGGTATTCACTATTATGCATTCGAATAGGCTTTTTACAGCAGAATCCAGCATAAATTAGGGGGTAGTAAAGCATAATAAACCTAATATGGTATATGAGGTGATAAATTTGAACAAAATTGTTGCCGTAGAAGATAACCTCTCCCCCATCAAAGATTATCTGCTGGATCAAGGGTGTCAGGTAATAGATGTAGACTCTGCTCGCACTACCAAGGTAGATGCTGTTGTTATATCTGGGAGCAGTAAGGATCTAATGGGAATGCAGGATATAGTAATTGATGCTCCGATTATAGATGCCCGGGGTAAAACCCCCAGTGAGGTGTGGGAGAACATAATGCGTTACTAAAAGGTAATAAGGTGTGTTATCTGTGTTCATTTCTAATATAGGATAGGGGAGATACGGATGGCCCCCTTTCCTATATTAGAATCAGCGAGCCATCAAAACCTTACTTAAGAATGCCTGAGTCCTTTCCTCCCGGGGATGAACAATCACTTCCTCTGCCGTTCCCTCTTCTACAATTAGACCATCATCCATAAATAGAACTCGATCAGCTACCTCACGGGCAAAGCCTATTTCATGGGTTACTACAATCATAGTCATGTCTTCTAAGGCCAGGTCTTTCATAACTTGTAACACTTCTCCAGTAAGCTCAGGGTCTAGAGCCGAAGTAGGTTCATCAAAACACATTATATCTGGTTCCATAGCCAGAGCACGGGCGATGGCTACCCGCTGCTGTTGCCCTCCGGAAAGCTCGAAAGGGTAGTTATTAACTTTCTGTGCAAGTCCTACCTTATTAAGCAGCTCGCGGGCCTTGTCCTCAGCCTCGGATCGATCCATTTGTTTTACCATAATAGGAGCCATAGTTAAGTTCTCTAGTACTGATTTGTGAGGAAATAGATTAAAGTTTTGAAATACCATACCCATACTGCGTCTCATTTTACTTATTTCTCGATCCGAACTATAGACAGCATGGCCATTTGGACCGTTACTTACCATAATTTCTCCATTAATTTCTATTTTCCCCTTATCTATAGTTTCCAGGTAGTTTAAACAGCGCAAAAAGGTACTTTTACCTGAACCAGAAGGGCCAATAATAGCAATTACTTCACCTTTTTGTACCTGTAAAGAAACGCCTTTTAATACCTCTAATGAACCGAATTTCTTATAAATATCATGGGCTTGTAATACAAACATGGATCCTCGCTCCTAACGGTAATAATCAAATTTTGATTCGAGCCATTTAAAAAACTGCTGGACCGCACCAGTCATGATTAGGTAGAAAATAGCGGCAACAATAAAAGGGACAAAAGTACCATCGCGCATAACATGAGTTCGGGCTACTCGCGATAATTCACTTATAGCCAGAATATAAATTAAAGCGGTATCTTTTACCAGGTTAATTACTTCATTGCCTATGGGAGGCAGTACGCGTTTAATTACCTGGGGAAGAATAATATTTTTCATGGTTTGGATTCGATTTAACCCTAATACATCAGCAGCTTCATATTGTCCCTGGGGAATAGACTGTATACCGGAACGAAATATTTCCGCTAGGTAGGCTGCATAATTTAGGACAAAAGCCAGATAAGCAGCTATTTCACGTTCCAAACGCAAACCAATAGTCATTAAGCCAAAATACATGAATAAAAGTTGAAGAAGTAATGGAGTTCCCCTAAAAAGCCAAACATAAAATTCCATAAACCACTTTAGGGGCTTGATACGGGACAGCCGGGCAATACCCATAAGCATACCTAGAGGTAAAGCTGCGATTAAAGTTAAGAAAAATAACTTTAGGGTTACCGTCAAACCAGAAAACATGGACGGCAACAACATCAGAATATAATCCATCGTATACCCCTTTACTTATATTAAAAACATAACAGGCCAACAGATTACTGCAAGCCTGTTATGTAAATGATATCAGTAGTTAAGTGATTTGGCTATTTGTTTATTATATCTTCTCCAAACCATTTTTCAGAAACACGGGTAGCGGTTCCGTCTGCCTTCATTTCGTCTAAGGCTTTATCCAACTCAGCTTGGAATGCTTTATCTGTTAATCTTAAACCAACAGCAAAATCCTCAGCCCCAAAGTCTTCTTCCAGGAACTTATATTGTCCAGGATGTTGGCTTACATAGTATTTTCCTACAATTATGTCGACTACAACAGCATCAATTCCGCCACCCTGGAGGTCACGCATAGCTGATACATTATCATCGAATTCTAGTAGGTTGTCTTTGATAAGTTCATAGGTAGCAGTGTCAGCCATTACTGCATCTTGGGCACTACTGCCTGCCTGGATGCCAATCTTTTTGCCTACCAGGTCAGCTTTAGTCGCAATAGTAGAATCAGCATTTACTACAATAACCTGGCGGTTTTTGATGTAAGGTTTGGTAAAGAGCATCTGTGTTTTTCTTTCTTCGGTTACCGACAGTCCGTTCCAGATCACATCAATATTACCGGAGTCTAATTCTTCCACTTTGGCATCCCAGGCAATAGGCTGGAATTTAACATCGACGCCTAACTTCTTAGCGGCTTCTTTAGCTAAATCGATATCAAAACCTACGATTTCATTGTTTTCATCTCTGAAGCCCATAGGAGGGAATGCATCATCCAGACCGACTACAAAGTAGCCCTTCTCCTTGATATCTTCCCAGGAAGTATCAGCCTGAGTTTGTCCTTTATCCGGGGTTTTATCAGCGTCCTTCTCTCCTGTCCCACAGCCCCCCAATACTAGTGCCAGGGAAAAACATAATAATAGAATAAGTGCTAGTTTTCTTTTCAATTTGACAGCCTCCTTCAAAATATTATGATACCATTAGTTTACTTTACTATGTTAAACAAGTAAATAACTAAAATTAGTGATTTTAAACATAATAACTTTTTTATTAGGAAAAATAATGATTAGCTTATATTTTAGAAAGGTGGCTAATGATGATGGATACCAAAAGAGCTCAGGAAATTATGGATTCTTTAGGAGTAATTGAGGTTTTATTACGGGGACGCCCAGTATGGATAGAGGATTTGGAGGGCAGTCTTGCTCAGGTTAGATTCCTTGATGATACACATAGTTTTAAAGTTCCTGTAGGGGAACTGCAGGAGGGAGACTAAAGAGAATAAAAGTTAATTTCACACTGGTTGGGGATTTGTTTTATAATATTGGTTATACCTACAAAAAGCAATAATGTGCAGGTTTGAATGCATAAATATTCGTTTATTTAAGTAATTTTTAAAAAATTTTCATTCCTATAATTCCGCGGGCTCCGCGTCAAATTATTCACCTTATGTATATTTTTTTACATTGTAATCAAATAAATTGGGGAGAGAAGGATATGGATATTACTGCATTGTTTATAACCGCTTTTTTGGTAGGTTTATCAGGTGCTTTAATGCCCGGACCTCTGCTAACAGTTACTATTGCCGAGAGCGCTCGGCGAGGGTTTATGGCCGGGCCCCTTATTGTATTAGGGCATGCTTTGCTGGAATTAGCTTTAATTATAGCCTTACTGGCCGGGCTTGCGTATTTTTTGCAGAAGTCGCAGGTTACAAATGTTATTTCTGTAGTTGGAGGAATTTTCTTAATTTTTATGGGTCTTAATATGTTAAGCGATGCTCTTAAGGGCCGGGTTACACTGGCAACCAGCGAAAAGGAAATGGTTAAGAGTATTAATATGCATCCAGTGCTAGCCGGAATTCTGGTAAGCCTGTCCAATCCCTATTGGGTTATCTGGTGGGCTACGGTTGGACTGACTTATTTAACTTTGGCACTAAAAAGCGGGGTATTCGGCGTAGCCTCCTTTTTTACCGGGCATATAATGGCTGACCTGTTCTGGTATTCCCTTATAGCTGCAGCCATTGCTGGTGGCCGCCGATTTCTCAAACAGAAGATTTACCAGGCTATTATTATTCTTTGCGGTCTTTTCCTGGCAGGTCTAGGTGGTTACTTCATTATGCAAATAGTTTAGGGGGCAAGCCTCATTTATTTATTTGAATCCTTTATCTTCAGACTTTTCAAAATGCAAATCCAGCCCTTTTAGCGAGTAAACCTTTATAGGATTAGTAAAGCCTTTAACCAATTCTTCTCCTACATAGTAAAGGGAATCCTTGACCTCGCCTTCAGGTAAGCTATTATAAGAACGCTCTGAGACTAGTACCAGAGTGGTGAAGAGCTTGGTTAAAGCTTCTGTGCGGGAGGCCAGGTTGACATCCTCACCAATAAGGGTATAGTCCATGCGTTCAGGACTACCTACATTACCTACAACTGCCTGACCCGTGTTAATACCTATAGCAACTAAGAGGGGAGGGGAGCCGTCCTTTTCCGCCCACTCCTTGTTAAGCTGTTTTATAGCTTCCTGGATTTCAACCGCTGTTTTTATGGCCCGTTCCACATGGTCTTCATAATATATGGGAGCTCCAAAGAAAGCCATCAGTCCGTCCCCCAGGTATTTATCCAGGGTACCTCCATATTTCTGAATAATGCGGGTCATAACTGTTAAGTATTCGTTAAGCCGGGCGATAACTTCCACCGGGTCTTTATTTTCGCTATAGGCAGTAAAGCCCCGGATGTCAGCGAACATGATGGTAACTATTTTCTTAGCACCGCCAAGTTCAATGCTGTCTGGATTTTTCATAAGCTCTTCCACAACATCAGGCGAAACATATCGGGAAAAGATTGCCCGAGTCTTACGCCTTTCCATTTCTGCCTGGATGAAGTCTGAAGCAGTAACTACAACATAAGTTAACAGGATAAGAAACAGAGGTGCGGCCAGGTTAAGCCACCAGCGGTGGTACCACATTCCGTAAACTACGGCTATACTTATGACCACAATGAGTAAAGTACCTAATAATCCTTTCCAGGGACCGCGTTTTCCAACCAAAAGGGCGGTTAATATACCATTAAGGAGAAGGAATAGAAAATTATAAAAAGGTTTGACTGGTGTGTACCACACATTGGACAGCAAACTCTGGGTAATAGCAGCATGAATTTCTACTCCCGGAGTCTCGGGTGATCCGCTTTTTACCATGTTACTAGTAGTAAAAGGGGTGGCATATACATCGTGTTCATCCTGAGTGACGGAGCCGATAAAAACAATCTTATTCTTAAAGAATTCCGGTTGAACTTTTCCATTTAATACATCAGCATAACTTATATAGTTAAAGGTCTCCCGTGGCCCCCAGAAAGCCGGCAGAGCTTTGTTTTCATGGTCTATAGGAATTTTGTAGCCGTTTATATCCAGAAAGCCGGGAACATTTTTCAAATACTCCACATTAAGATTGTTGCAGGCCAGATAAGTTGCCAGAGCCAATGACGGGATGGGAAAATCAAAGGTATTTACATCTACTAAAATAGTACGGCGTACTACTTGATCAATATCGGTAGGTGTATTGACAAACCCAATACCGTTTGTAGACTCCATAAAGATTTCATGGGGGAATTTGGCATATTGTAATAATTCACCGTTCTCATCTGTCTCAAAGTCAAATTCAAATGGTAAAATCACTCGTCCATGACGTGCTATCGCCTCAGCAAAGGCCTTGTCATCATTCGGTTCTTTTAAAGAAGAAAAGGTAACATCAAAGGTAACTGACTGCGCATCCTTTAGTTTATCCAATAGGTTAGCATGCACCAAGCGGGGCCAGGCCAAGGGGCCTATTTGTTCTATGGAATAATCATCAATAGCAATGACTACTACTTCTTCACCTGGGTCTTTTTCTCCACTAAGGCGAAACCAGGAATCGTAAATTTTAAGTTCTACTCGATTAAAAATTCCCAAGGCGACAAGAATTTGTATCAATAATACAAGAATAATAGGAATGAACAAGCGATGATTGGCGATGGAAGAAACAGACAATCGTAAACGTGAATCGTTTACCAGTTTGTCTTTAGGCATTTATAATCCCTCTCCCCTATAAAGCTATTCTGTATTAACCTTTATGATCTCATGGAACATCCCCAAAGGGCACAAGGCTACTACTAATAAATAATTGATTCCACTGCAAAAGTAATAAATATGCATAAGGTTAAATAGTTATGCGCGGAACACGTACCCCAAGGGCACACGGATGTTCACTGCGTTCACAACTAATGTAGTACCTAAGGCACTACTGATGTTC
>ENA-OWOZ01002756-OWOZ01002756.1-bioreactor-metagenome-genome-assembly--contig:-NODE-2756-length-12588-cov-3.243146_pt1 | contig 12588 bp, 9 predicted proteins | sample MGYA00238140_ERZ651804 | MGnify/ENA primary metagenome ERZ651804 (study PRJEB26910, sample SAMN07631232) | bioreactor metagenome | isolation source: Switchgrass digestor | place: USA: Dartmouth... | reverse complement strand
GTTTGTAAACGGTATTATGCGTATTTTTTTGAAAGCACCGATTACGTGTGTGGGCAGCATCGTTTTAGCCAGTATGCTTAATCTCAGGCTAAGCCTCATCATTTACAGCATTGTTGCGGTTGTTGTATTCTTGATTATCATCAGTATGAAGTTGAGCTATTCCCGTTATTCATTATTACAAAAAGCCATGGACCAGGTTAACTTGGTTGTGCAGGAATACCTAATAGGCGTACGCCTGATCAAGGCCTTTGGTACATATGATCAGGAAAGCGACAAGTTTGAAAATGCCAATACAAACTTGCTGCAAAAGAGCGTATCCGCACAAATGATCATCACCTTCATATCGCCCCTTTTAACCCTTGCCGTCGGTATAGGAACAGTACTGGTTATTTATTTTGGCAGCAACCTGTTTACCGCAAATCTTGCAAACCCAGGCGATATTACGGCCTTTACGGTCTACATGGCTCAGATCCTCATGTCTTTAATTATGATTACAAATATCTTTAATACCTTTGTGCGGACAAAAGCTTCCAGCGCCCGCATCAAAGAAGTATTTGACTGCGACGGAGATTTTACAGCCACCGGAGAAATCAAAATGTTAGATGGGGATATCGAATTTGAAAATGTCACCTTTGCATACCCGAACGGCAGTGGAGTACCTGCTTTGAAAGATCTGTCCTTTTCCGTTAAAAGGGGTCAAAGCCTGGCAATCATCGGACCGACGGGCAGCGGCAAATCCACGATTGCCTGGCTGCTTTTGCGATTCTATGATGCAAACAGCGGAAGGATTTTTTTAGGCGGCCAGGATATCCGGGATTTAAGCATTGACACCGTCCGGGGGAATATTGCCATTGTACCGCAAAAGCCAATGCTCTTTTCAGGCTCGGTTGCCGAGAATATCAGGTGGGGAAATAAGGAAGCGACCGATGAAATGATATATCGGGCTGCGGAGCAGGCCCAGGCAGACTTTATTTCCAGGATGCAAGACGGCTATGACAGCCTCTTGGGAAGTGCCGGAGTCAATATTTCCGGCGGGCAAAAGCAGCGTATTTCAATAGCCCGTGCACTTTTGAAGAACTCCCCGGTGCTGATACTGGATGATGCCACCAGTGCTTTGGATGCTGTAACGGAAGCCAAAGTGCGTGAGAATTTAAAAGATAAAAGCAGGGAAAAGACGGTCATTATCATTACCCAGCGTTGCGGAACGGCCATGCTTGCAGATCGGATCCTTGTTATGGACAGGGGAGAAAGGGTCGGCTTTGGCACCCATGAACAGCTCATGAAGGATTGCCAGGTATACCGGGATATTTACATGACCCAAATAGGAAGCAGCAAGGAGGCGTAAGGGATGGAGCAACGTATTTCAAGACCGGAAGCAAGGGTGCCGTCTATAGGCATGATGAGACCGGGAGGCGGTGGCCCGAATCGTTTTGCCCCGGGTTCAAAGCCTAAAAATGCAAAAGGAACCCTGATGCGCATTGTAAAAATCTATATGCGCTGGGCGAAGACTATCTTTTTGGCGATGCTGCTGACTGCTTTATCATCGCTGATCTCGGTTACGATTCCTTATTTTGTCGGAAAAGCTTTTGATACATTTGAAATTTCATCCAGAACAGTGAATACTGAAGTGCTTATTCGGTATCTGTTTTTTATATTGGCTTTATATTTAACCAACTGGATCATTTTATCCCTCAATGGGGTTATTACCCTCAGGGTTTCGCAGAAGCTTGTATATACCCTCCGCAAAGAAGTGTTTTATAAAATGCAGAAGCTTCCGCTGGAATTCTATGATACCCGTTCCCATGGAGACACCATGAGCAGAATTACGAATGATGTGGACAATATCAGTTCTACCGTTGCACAAACCACAACACAGCTCATATCCAGTATTTTAACCCTCATAGGGTCCTTTGTCATCATGATCCGGTTAAACCTGCTCCTTACCCTGGTCGTGCTGTTATGCATTCCCCTTGTCACCGCTTTGACCCGGGTGATTGCGTCCCAAAGCCGTGCCCATTTTTTGGCTCAGCAGCGGAATCTCGGCCTACTTAACGGGCTCATCGAGGAAAACATCTTGGGACTTAAGATGGTCAAAGCTTTTGGCAAACAGCAGGATGTTCTTGAGCGATTTAGGGAGATCAATGAGAATTTAAAGGAAAGCAGCACGAAGGCCCATACATGGGCAGGGTATATGATGCCCCTGATGAACGTGATCAATAATTTTATTTTTACTGCTACTGCCATCTCAGGCGGAATCCTGTCAGTGGGCTATGGCCTTTCGGTAGGTACCGTGGTCAGCTTTTTAAGCTATTCAAAACAGTTTGCCCAGCCATTAAATTCTATAGCAGGCATGTTTAATACCATTCAATCGGCTTTGGCCGGAGCGGAACGGGTTTTTGAAATTCTGGACAGCGAAGAAGAGGCTGCTGATTCGGAAGATGCAATGGAGGCGGATCAGCTTAGAGGAGAGGTTACGTTTGATAACGTGTCTTTCTCCTATAATAAAACCACTCCTATCTTAAAGAATGTAAGCTTTCATGTTAAAGCAGGCGAAGTGGTCGCCCTGGTGGGTGAAACAGGTGCAGGGAAGACCACGATTGTCAACCTTCTTACGCGTTTTTATGATCCCGATAGCGGAAATATATTCATTGACGGTGTGCCTATTACCAAATTTAAACGGAACAGCCTGCGAAAATGCTTTTCAGTAGTGCTGCAGGATACCTGCCTTTTTAGCGGTACAATCATGGATAACATACGGTACTCAAAAATGGACGCCAGCGATGAAGAGGTCATCCGGGCTGCCCAAATAGCCCGTGCCCACGATTTTATTTCTAAACTGCCGAAAGGCTATCATACAATGGTATCCGGTACTACTGATAATCTGAGCCAGGGCCAAAGGCAGCTCATAGCCATTGCCCGTGCAGTGCTGTGTGACAGTCCTATTTTGATTCTGGATGAAGCAACCAGCAGCGTGGATACGAAAACCGAGAAAGATATCCAGCGGGCACTGGTGAGCTTGATGAAGAATCGAACAAGCTTTTTAATCGCCCATCGCTTGTCCACCATAAGGGATGCCGACCGCATCTTTGTGGTTAGCCACGGTAGAATCATAGAGAGCGGGAACCATGAAAGCCTCATGAAGGAAAAAGGGCAATACTATAAAATGGTGGTCAGCCAAATGGGCAATATAACAGCGGCAGTATAAGAGCATGATCCGCTGACTCAAAAGGCTGAGTGCAAAGTCATGCATATGGATGCAAAAAAGGTGGGCTTTTATGAAGAATGTGGTGATCACCGGCAGTACCCGTGGCATTGGCTTTTCAATGGCAAAGGAGTTTTTGCGAGCGGGATGTCATGTGACGATATCCGGAAGAGGAGAAGACCTGCCGGAATCGGTGAAAAATGAGCTTAAGCCCTTTGAAGGGAAATATGTCTATGTTCGGTGTAACGTCCAGGAAAAAGCAAGCCTGCAAAGCCTCTGGGATGCTTCATGGAAGCATTGGGGCAGTATCGATATATGGATTAATAATGCGGGACAAAACGCTCCCCACGTTTTTTCCTGGGAAACGGGTGAAGCCTATACGAAAAACGTCATAAACACCAATATTCTCGGCGTGATATACGGTTCTCAGGTTGCAGCTGCGGGAATGCTAAAGCAAGGGTATGGAGCGATATACAGTATGGAGGGTTTGGGCTCCAACAACATGATACAGGTAAAGACGATTCTTTATGGGACCAGCAAATGTGCATTAACCTACTTTATGAAGGGCCTTGCCAGGGAACTGGAGGGTACCGGCGTAATAGCAGGAAGATTATCCCCTGGAATGATGTTGACCGATTTCATCACAAAAACGCCCGATGGAGAGCGGTCGGAGGTTCTTGAAGACGAGAAGTTCAAAAAAATATTCAATATTCTGGCCGATAAGCCTGAAACGGTTGCGAAATTCTTTGTACCGCGGATACTCAGCAACACCAGAAACGGCGTTCAAATCGCCTGGCTGACAAAAAGAAAGGCGGCATGGCGCTTCATGACCGCAGGCTTTCGCAAGGACAGGTTTATCTAGAAGCAGAAGCAAGATCAACTATCCCAGGATCATGGACGGTCGCTTCTTTGAATAGGATTAAAGTAGGAGGAAAAGCCATGAGCGACGAAAAAAAAGAATTGTCTCCGAAAGAGCGTGAAGAATTGCTTACCAAGTTGAAGGCTCGATTTGAAAACAATATGAATCGGCACAAGGGCCTAACATGGGAAAAAGTACAAGCCAGGCTGGAAGCGAATCCGGAAAAACTTTGGTCACTGCATGAGATGGAGAGAAGCGGCGGGGAACCGGATGTTGTCGATTTTGATGAAACAACGGGCGAATACGTTTTTTATGACTGCTCTCCGGAGAGCCCTAAAGGCCGCAGGAGCCTGTGTTATGACCAAGAAGCCCTGGAGTCAAGGAAGGAGCACAAACCTGAAAACAGCGCCGTCGGCATGGCTGCCGAAATGGGCATAGAGCTTTTGACAGAAGAACAATACCGTTACCTGCAGGAGCTCGGAGAATTCGATACGAAAAGCTCCAGCTGGGTAAAAACACCGGATTCTATCAGGAAGCTCGGCGGGGCCATCTTCTGTGATCGCCGCTATGACAGGGTTTTTACATATCATAACGGAGCAGAGTCCTACTATTTATCAAGGGGTTTCCGTGGCTTATTAAGGGTATAAATAGACGTAAGAGTGTTCTGTCCAAGAATCCAGCCCCAGAGTTTCCGTGGCTTATCAAGGGTATAAATAGCCCTTAGGCGGCAGTGATTGTTGCCCTGAAACAAAAAGCAAGGCTGCGGGAAGTTAACATCGTTTTTTATAATAGTTCGAGATTTCTATTTTCCGGCATTTTTTTGCTTTTTTTGCTATTTATATCTCTTGGCCATAAATATATAATGAAAAATAAATTTTATATATGGCGGGGTATAAATGGGCAAAATATATCTAAAATTGGATGAAGGAGTTCCACAATTTGTATGTACTGAATGCAGCAGTTGCCGGAGTCTTTTGGGAATCAGCTTTTGTGCCATCAAGAACAGAGGGTGTTGCTCCTATTTTCCAAAGTTTGAGCTCCACGATATTCATAAAATGGTGAAATCCCGTGAAGGATTGAAAATCCTTGACCGGATTCGGAATTTACCCGGTACGGAAGTTTATCATTACTATATCCATGCAAAAGGCCATTTCGACGAAAAGGCCTATAACAAGTTCATGAAAAGCGGGCAGGCCTCCGAATTTGAAGTAGAGGATAAGACCGTCTTTTTCAGGGCATGCCCCTTTGTCAAACCGGGGAAAGGCTGTACCTTGCCGGTAAAGTACAGGCATTATGTCTGCAATGTTTTTATCTGCCACGAGGTGGTGGAAAGGGCTGCTAGGCCTGAGTTATTTCAAAAATATACGGATGCGTGCAGCAGCTATGCAAGGTGGATCAAATGGGAAAATGACTCCCTTGAGATGCTTCTCAGGGAAAAGGACATTACCCTGAAAGACAACTTTGAAAAAGTCGTTGCATTCCTGAAAGAGCTTCCCATCGAGTACTACGAATTTCCGCCGCTGCCGGAGATAGAATTTGAAAGCGGGTTTAGCATCGGGGCATGAATGTTTTCCGCTTCAATCTCCTGTAACAGTCCCCGGCCTTGATCGATCTATGCCAATGGCAGTCAGCCGGCCGTCTACGATGGCGAGCTCCCCTGTTGCCAGCACATCGCCCTGGGGGTTGGGATGCTTTGTCTGTTTTACCATCAGCCGGCCGTTGTCAAGATAGAGGGCGTAATCATAGTACATGCGATCGTTCAGGTCATAGGTATTTCCCGTCGAATAATCATGGACAACGATGCGCTCATCAACAATCCCCGACCCAAAGCTTACCGTTGCGCAAAATTCGGGCAGTCCGTCACCGGTCAAATCCGCAAGGTAGACATTCCAAATAGGCATTCCGCTAAAGAGTGTTTTTTCACCGCTTGAGCCAATGGCTTTCACTTCATAAGGAGTCCATTGAAAAACGATGCCGGGGTATTCCGGTAGTTCCAATTTGAGGCTGCCGTCCCACGGCATTTTTTCGTCAAAGTAATAATCAAGCCATTTACGGGGTTCCCCGCCGATTTCGTGTCGAGGGCGGGGAAATACGGCATTCAGCGTTTCGCTGTAATGCTTGAGCCCATCTGAGTCTACGGCAACGGCCCAGATCCGGCCGGAAAAGCCTTGTGGGAAAATCTCTCCGATATCAATGCGAAGCATATGCATATCCGTTTCTTTTTCGATTGGGAACGGCACGGGAACCGGAGCCGATTCCGCTCCCTCTTCGGCCAAATAAAGTGCGAACTCCGCTTCCCAGGGGCATTCCACTACCGCCGTAATGACAGAATCAAGGGGATATCGGCCTTCTTCGTCTTGGGTTATGGCCTTTGCCGCCTTCGGGTCTGCCGGGACTCCCGGGTAAAGGGTTAGTTTTGGGGGTGTTTTTTCATGATCCGGCTGAACAGAAACATACCGGGCCCCTTTATCCGCGAAAAGCGGCACAGTTGCCGATTGAAATACCAATGTGTTGTCATCAACAACCGCAAAACGGGCGATCTCTTCTCCGTTTTTTAAGCCAAAAGCCTTTTCAGCTTTATCGACCTTTATACTCGCGTAGATCAGTAATTCACCGTCTGAAAAGGCATAGGTGCAGTCCGGCAGCAGATAACTGCTGATGGGCGGTATTCCAAGCAATACAGTACCGTCACCCTAAAGAGCGACGGATGATAAGCGTTCAAGCTTATCCCTATTGGTTGCATTTTCCAGATAGTATATTTTAATCGGTGCTTCATTTGGAATCGTAGTCCCATCTGAATCTTTGTTATTTGGAAGATTGGTTGACCGGCCTAAAGCAAGCCAAAAGCATAGTATTACAGCCAGCGCAATGGGGGCGAAAATAACCGTTCGGAACGGTTTTTTAGAGTTGAACATACTTTTCAATCCAGCCCATATGCCACCTTTACCAAAAGTAATATTGCTGCGATCACTTTTGTGTTTATCCGCCAAGAGCGTCATGGAAGGCTCTTTCCTTTTTTGAAAAGCCATTTCTTTCATCCCGCTCCTTCCCAGGACATTTTATGTTTACGTCCGCTAATAAAGACGCTGTCCATGCATGGGAATTGAACCAGTAGAGGTCAAAAAGCAAAAGATTCAGCCTAAAAGTATTAGATCTAATAATAGCCTAACACCTTTAGACTGAATCTGTCAATTAACCTGGCGGTCGAATGATCAGGATCCGGTATAGGATGGAGGATTCAAGCTTTCCAATTATTCATTTACACTGTAGAGTATCTCGGCATAGGTTGGAATTTTCCAGTGCTTACTGCTGATAAGCAATTCCAGTTCATCAACAACAAGTCGTAATTCATTCATCGCCGTATAAACCCTTTCCCGATATGCTCTGGCAAGTTCTAAATGATCTTTGATATCCCTGACTGCCAGGGTTTGTTCTGAAAGATGTTCCAATCTTTTTCCCAGGCATTCGGAAAGCCTGGATATTTTATCAAGCAGCTTTTCCTCCAGACTTGTTCCGATCCCCGTGCCAATTGTTTTTTTACGGATAATGAGTTCGGCCAACTCGTTTTCGTATTCAAGGACTGCAGGAATGATATGCTTATAAACCATATCAATCATCGTGAGTGCCTCAATGTTGATGGTTTTTGAATAATTTTCAAGTAAGATCTCGTAACGTGAACGGATTTCATGTTCAGTGAACACATGATGGCGGATGAACATTTCTACATTTTTGGGTTGAATGAGCGCCGGTAAAGCTTCAGGAGTGGTTTTTAAATTGAGCAGACCTCTTCGTTCCGCTTCCTTCACCCAGGCTTGGTCGTACCCGTTTCCATTAAAGATGATACGCTTGTGTTCTTTTATGGTTCTCTTGATGAGCCTGCTCAAATCCGACTTGAAATCACTGCTGTTTTCGAGCTCATCGGCAAACTGTCGCAACACTTCAGCCACAATTGTATTGAGCACAATAATGGGACCGGCAATAGAAAAAGAGGATCCTAGCATGCGAAATTCAAACTTATTTCCTGTAAAAGCAAAGGGCGATGTGCGGTTTCGGTCGGTTGTATCCTTTGGGAAATGGGGCAGTACTGTTGCTCCTATTTCCATTAAAGTCTTTTCTTTACCGAGATACAGGGTGTCATTTTCCAAAGCATTCAATATCTCGGTAAGTTCATCTCCTAAAAATATAGACACAATGGCAGGCGGGGCTTCATTGGCACCGAGGCGATGATCGTTGCCGGCACTGGCAACCGAGACACGCAGCAGGTCCTGATAATCATCGACTGCCTTAATGACAGCGACAAGGAATAATAGGAACTGGGCATTTTCAAAGGGCGTATCGCCGGGTTCCAGTAGGTTGATTCCGGTATCGGTGGAAATCGACCAATTGATGTGCTTTCCGCTGCCGTTTACCCCAGCAAAGGGTTTCTCATGCAAAAGACAGGCCAAATTGTGCTTTGCCGCAATGCTTTTCATCAGCTCCATGATCAGCTGATTGTGGTCTGTTGCAATATTCGTTTCGCGGTAAATCGGTGCAAGTTCGTGCTGCGCGGGGGCCACTTCATTATGCTGTGTTTTGGCATATACACCCAGTTTCCATAATTCTTCGTTCAGTTCACGCATGAACTCAGAAACCCGATGTTTGATAGCTCCGAAATAGTGATCTTCCAACTCCTGGCCTTTTGGAGGACGGGCCCCGAACAGGGTTCTGCCGCAATATAGCAAGTCGGGCCTTTTTAAAAATACGTCCTTATCGATCAGAAAATACTCCTGTTCAGGTCCTACCAAAGATACGACCCGCTTTGCATCGGTAATTCCGAACAAACCCAATACTCTTAGAGCCTGGCGGTTCAAGGCTTGCATGGATCGGAGAAGGGGAGTTTTCATATCAAGGGCTTCCCCGCTGTAGGAACAGAAAGCAGTGGGGATACAAAGGGTGTTATCCTTTATAAATGCGTAGGAGGTAGGATCCCATGCGGTGTATCCTCTTGCTTCAAAGGTCGTACGTAAGCCTCCTGAAGGGAAGCTGGATGCATCCGGTTCGCCTTTGACCAGGGATTTACCCGAAAATTCCGTGATCGCCTGGCCGTCGCCGTCGGGTACGATAAAGCTGTCATGTTTTTCGGCCGTTATGCCGGTCATGGGCTGAAACCAATGGGTAAAATGGGTAGCGCCCTTTTCTATAGCCCAATCTTTCATGACACTTGCTACCACATTGGCTACATCAAGCTCTAAATGGGTACCGTTGTCAATGGTCTTTCTGAGTGCCTTGTAAACATCCTTCGGCAAACGCTCTTTCATCACTGCATCGCCAAATACCATACTTCCGAAAAGTTCTGACATATTTTTATTGGCCATTTTCATACCTCCTTAAAGCAGCTCTATTCCGGCTTCCTTGCAACCTTTAACGGTATCTTCATCCCAGACGGAAACCTGAACTTCACCGATATGGGCTTTTTGTAAAAGCAGCATGCAGATTCTTGATTGGCCGATCCCCCCGCCGATTGTCAGCGGCAGTTCATCGTTTAGAAGCATTTGATGAAAGGGAAGACTGCGGCGGCTGTCGCAGCCTGCTTTGGTCAGCTGTTCGTCCAAAGACTTTTTGTCCACCCGAATTCCCATGGAAGATACTTCAAAGGCGCACTTAAGAAGGTCGTTCCAGAAAAGAATGTCGCCGTTTAGTTTCCAATCATCATAATCAGGCGCCCTGCCGTCATGTTTTATACCGGATTTCAAAACATCGCCGATCTGCATAATAAATGCCGTTTTATGCTTTTCGAGATATTTGTTTTCCCGTTCGTCCGGAGGAAGAGACGGATACAGGTCCTCAAGCTCCTGTGTGGTGATAAACGAAACATCCCTTGAAAGAGTTATCGAAAGTTTGGGATAGATTCTTTTTATTTCATCCAGGGTGTCGCATATGGCGCCAACAATTTTTACTACCGTATCCTTTAGTGTATCCAGATTTCTGCTGGCTGGGTCAATCACTTTTTCCCAATCCCATTGATCAACATATACGGAATGCAGATTATCCATTTCTTCATCACGGCGGACGGCATTCATATCGGTGTACAGACCTTCTCCGACAGGGAAACCGTATTTGTATAAAGCCAATCGCTTCCATTTTGCCAGGGAGTGGACGATCTGAGCCCGGGTTCCCGCCATTTGAATATCAAATTCCACAGGGCGTTCAACTCCGTTTAAGTCATCGTTGAGCCCGGTTCCCGTCTGAACAAACAAAGGAGCGGAAACCCTTTTTAAGTTCAGTGCAAGGCTTAGTTTGTCTTCAAAAATTCTTTTGATTTTACCGATCGCTTCTTGAGTCTCATAAAGGCTTAAAACTGATTGATAATCTTTGGGGATGATTAGTCTGCTCATTCTCATTCTCCTTTCAAAACCAAAACAGCAAAGGCGCTGTGGCTTTTTTATCCACAGCGCCTTTGCTGTTTTTTTGAATTCTAGCATAACCGAAACGATGTGTCAACTGTTTTTTTTAACAAAATGATCAATTTCCCAGAAAAAGCGATTGACAAATAAACTGCTTTCATGTACTCTAGAGAAGTGAACAAAGGCGTTCATCAAATAGAGGATCTATTTGATGGCGCCTTTTTGCTTTTTTTAAAAGCCCTGAAGAAATGGAATCAGGAGTATATAGGAGAATGAGAATACGGATAATAAATTCTGTACAAAAAATCAAGGAGGAAAAAGGATGCTTACGGCAATTGTCGGCATTAACTGGGGCGATGAAGGCAAAGGCAGAATGGTGGATTTACTGTCATCGGATTATGATGTTATTTGCCGGTATCAGGGTGGGAACAATGCCGGACATACGGTGATCAATGAAAAGGGCAAGTTTATCCTCAATCTTTTGCCGTCCGGAATTCTTCGGGAAACCTGCGTGAATGTTATGGGAAACGGAATGGTCATTGATCTGGAGCACTTGTACAAGGAGATAAAAACTTTAGCCGATCAGGGAATAAAAATTACTCCAGAAAATTTAAAAATAAGCGATAGGGCCGTTATTTGTTTTCCTTTTCATAAGATGCAGGATATTTTAGAAGAAGAGCGCTTGAGGGAAAAACGATTCGGTTCCACCAGGCGGGGAATTGCGCCGGTGTATAGCGATAAATATATGAAAAAAGCCCTGCGCATGAATGATTTGCTGAGCTTTGATACCTTAAAAGATAAATTGAGGGATATTATAGAATGGAAAAATCTTACTATATCAGGCGGCTACAGGAGTGAAGAGATCGTTCTTGAAGATATGCTGAATTGGGTGAATGAATACGGTTCCAAATTTGTTCCGTTTATTACGGATACATCAAAATATCTGTTATCTGCCATAGAAGACAATAAAAATATTATGTTCGAGGCTCAGCTTGGTGCTTTGCGTGATATTGAATTCGGGATATACCCTTATACAACTTCTTCCCATACCCTTGCTGCTTATGCACCGATCGGAGCAGGCATCCCTTCAAAGAAATTGGACTATGTTATTGGAATCATGAAAGCCTATTCTACTTGCGTGGGCGAAGGGCCTTTTACCGCTGAGCTTTTTGGAGAGGAGGCCAGTAAGCTCCGGGAAGCGGGGGCGGAATACGGAGCCGCAACAGGCAGACCCCGCAGGGTTGGAGGATTTGATGTCCCGGCCTCCCGCTTTGGAGTTCAATTACAGGGAAGTCATTGTCTTGCTCTGACAAAGCTTGATGTATTAGGGTATTTAGACAGGATTCCCGTATGTGTAGCTTATGAAATTGACGGAGAACGAACGACAGAGTTTCCTGTAGGGGACAGATTGGTCAGAGCAAAACCCGTTTATGAGTATCTTGAGGGATTCAAAGCCGATATATCAAAGTGCAGGAAAAAAGAGGAATTACCGAAAGCCGCCCTCGATTATATCAAGTTTATAGAAGAATCTGTGGGATGCCCTATCAAATATGTATCGGTAGGGCCAAGAAGAGAAGATTATATCGTAATGGAATAAAAGGGGTTTTGGCACGAGAGTTCATTTTGGGAAAGGATATGCAATATCTATAATTAAGACTTGCATAAATTAATAGATAACCCCTTGGATATCCCGTTGATTATTATATTATTTGCAAGACAACATGAAAAAAATTCATATTTTTATTGACACCTTCAGTCCGTTATTATATAATATTTTCTGTGAACAAAGGCGTTCATCAGATAGTACCGGACTAAAAGCGTATTGTGCTTTTTGTCTCCAAAGGGTACCGTGTGATGGACGCCTTTACTTTTATTCGGAGGGCTGAAGCATGAGAGAAGGGATGTTTAGAAATCCGTCAGGCTGCGCAATATCAGGCATCATCTCAAAATCCGGCAAGCGGTTTTCGGGTCAGCGCATCATTGATTCCATTGCCGTTATGCGTGACCGCTCCAACGGCCTTGGAGGCGGTTTCGCAGCCTATGGCATTTATCCTGAATATAAGGACTATTATGCGTTTCATATATTCTATGATGATCAAAGGGCCAAAGAGGAAAGCGAAGAATTTTTGGAGGAGCATTTTGAT
>ENA-OWOZ01002750-OWOZ01002750.1-bioreactor-metagenome-genome-assembly--contig:-NODE-2750-length-12636-cov-5.300104_pt1 | contig 12636 bp, 10 predicted proteins | sample MGYA00238140_ERZ651804 | MGnify/ENA primary metagenome ERZ651804 (study PRJEB26910, sample SAMN07631232) | bioreactor metagenome | isolation source: Switchgrass digestor | place: USA: Dartmouth... | reverse complement strand
CCTATCGCTGTAGAAAACCAAATTCCAGCAGCACCGACCAAGACAGTAAGCGTAGCAGCTCAGGTTGGCACCATCATAGCGGGAACAGCAGGTCAAGCTACTTATGCAGTTACAACCACTAATATTGCTGATGGAGCAGCAGTTAACATTGAGTGGTATCAAGCGGATGGAACTACCAAGATAGCAACGCCTACTGGAATTACAGCGAGTGGCACCGCAGTAGCAAGTAATACCTCAACTATCACTGTCAATGCAGATACCACAACGGTTGCAGGGACCTATTACTTCAAAGTCGTGATTGATGGAGTAACATCAGACTTGGTTACGCTGACAGTAACGGCTAAAGAAGTAACTGCTATTAGTGTGACACCAAAAGAGTTAACATTAACAGTTGGAGAAAAATATCAGATAGCAGCAACTGTAAGCCCTTCAAATGCCGCTAATAAGAAGGTTTTCTGGACATCAGATAATGAAGAAGTAGCAACTGTAGATGAAGATGGCAGAGTAACAGCACTGGCAGTGGGGAATGCAACCATTACCGCTACAACGGAAGATGGCGGGAAAAAAGCAACCTGTATGCTTATAGTAAGTAAAGTGTTTAACATCACCAAGCAAGAAGACTATGACACAATTCAAGAGGCCATTGATGACGCTGCCTCAGAAGACATTATTAAGGTTGGCGCCGGAACTTATCATGAGGCCATTGCTATCGGTAAATCATTAACCCTACTTGTCATAAATGCTGAAAATGACGCAAGATTACCAGATTTCACCGAAAATGGTTCAATAGTGAACGGGGGAATTCGTATTACCGGTAAGGATGTTACCGTTACGATTAAGGGCCTCACAATCACAACAAAAGGAATTTTGGCGTATGATATTGCTAGTTTGACGGTAGTGAATAGTTTGATTAAGGATATTTCTACGGGACAAGAAAGAGATTACTTGCCATCTATTATCGGTATAGATGTCATTGATGCTACGGAGCCAATTGTAATTAAAAATAATGTAATCTCCAATATTGGAGTCGATAATGGCAAGGGAATGGGCATAAGAATAATGAGAGCATCGGATGATATAATCATTGCCGACAATATCATAAAAGACCTGAGGCATAACGGTATTAATGTATATCAAAGATGTCTTACAGAGAAAGATGCCCAATTAATCATTACTGGAAATGAAATAAATAATTGGGACTCCGATAAAGATAACAACAACATCGGAGGCCGTGCCATTAGAATCGAATTTGACGGTTCAGTAACTGAAGAAACTGTTGTTATATCAGAAAACAAACTCATTCCACCGATATATAACGGCCAATCCCCGGTTGATAGCGAATATGTCAAGTTAACCCATGTAGGAATTAAGATTGACTTGACTAAAAACTACTGGGGGAGCGCAACACCCAATTTTGACACTATATTATTGGTTGATGGAGCAAGTGCAAGTGATTGCGTCTATTTGCCTTACTATGTGGATAAGACTATGACAGAGTTAGGAGCACCGACCTCACTAACGAGGGACGGTAGCACCATATATTACAAGACAATTGATGAAGCTATTACAAATGCCATGGATGGAGATATTGTCAAAATTGGGGCAGGAACCTATAAATATGCCAATCCACTAGAAATTAATGACATATCCCTAACTCTTATCGGTACAGATGGAGCTATCATTGAAGGTGGGGTTATTGCCAGGACATCTGGGTCAGGAAAGGAAATAACCATATCAGGACTTGAGTTCCGGACCGCCGGACTTGAAGTTGATGGCTATGATAATGTGGAAATTATCAACAATACATTTAACAATATTACATCATGGACACAAGAACAGTTGGAAGACGACTCTGCTGATGCCATCTATGTGCATGGGTCAGAAACTGGAAAAGTTTTCATAAAAGATAACACAATCAATGGTGTCGAGTGCAGTACCACCAATGTGGGGGACGGCATGGGGATAACGGTGCTTGACTTAGATAATATTGAGATTACTAGGAACACCATTATTGACACCTGGCACAATTCCATTAATATCTTTAGAAATGTTACTGGGGATGTAATTATTACCAACAATACACTGAGCAATTGGGATTCCAACCAGGATCAAGCGGGAGCCACGACCATAACACCAGGCTGTGAAGGCGGAAGAGCGTTAAGAATTGAGTTGGCCGGAGATGCTCAGCAACAACTTACCATTACTGGCAACACTTTCGACCCGAACAACAATGTCAACCCGGTTGACCCCAACTATGTGAAGATCACCAGATATGCTGGAGACGTAGCAAACCTTATCGTCAGTATAGTCAACGGGAATCACTGGCCGGAAGGCACAGATTATTCCAAAGTTCTTCTTGTGAATGAAACATATGGCCCGGGGTCCAACGCTATTATGATGGCTAGTGTTATGAGTGATATCGCAAAAGATTGCGAAGGAACTCAAGAAATAGACATAAGCTCTTTAGAAGCTGCAATTCAATCAGCTCTAGCTGCTAAGGAAAATGTAGCGATAAGTGAAGATGGGACAGATGTTCCGGCAGGTACCTGTTGGGTAACCCAGGAGGATATGGATGCTCTGGAGGCAGCTATTGCCATGGCTGAAGCTGCAGTGGAAACTGCTGAGACTCAGCAAGATGTTGTCGAAGCTGTAGAGGCATTGGAAGGAGCGATTGCCGCTTTCAATGATGCCAAGAGGGAAGCAATAGATAAAAATGCAACAGATGCGACCGACGTAACAGAAGGAATCATAAGTGACCAAACGCCTGAATGTGACGGAGACCCCGGGGCAGAGTGAGGTGACACGGGAGAGAATACAGGTGGCGGTCAAGAAAGCGAAGAAGGATTAACTGATCAGGAAACAAAAGCTGACCCTAATCAGCGAGTAACTGAATAATGAAAGCATTACAGGCCCTCTGAGAAGCAATAGACAAAGTGCTTCTTACGGGGCCTTCTTTTTCGAAAATTTGGAATATATTGTGTCAAGTATTATAGAGCCGGAGGGTACATGTTGCATAGGAAGAAAGGCATAGTTAACCAGGAATCCTTCGCCATCCAGCAGGAAATATTTCCTAGGAATAGAAACCTATTTGCAGGTAACTTCGGGAGAGAGGATGAATTTGGAATGAGCAAGGTCTCGGGGCAGATACGCAACATAACGTCTATGGCGGCCAGAGTGTATAGTTGTGTGGAGCAGAATCCGGACCGGAATGTAGAAGAATTATTGGGAATGTTGCACATGAGCCGCCGTTCCTTTTATGAATACTTGCTGGGGTTGAGTGATGAAACTGCCATATGTGAAGATGGAGTGTTCAGGATAAAGGATGGCGATCGGAGACTGACGATAGAGGCAGTGGAAAGATACCTGGCTGACAGCTACCCAAATACCAAGCCCAAACAGTCGGAGAGAATTCTCTATCTTTACCATCTTCTGCACCGCAACATTCCTTATGGAGGGGTTACTTTTGAGGAGATTCTGCAGCAATACATAACCTTATTGAAACACAGTACCAGTGACCTTCCTAAAACAGACTCCATCCGGCGCATGATTTACCGGGACATAGATGAGCTGGAGAAAATCGGCATTATTGTGGACAGACCAGCTACCGGCAGCAGCAAATACTCTTTAAGAGAAAAGTACCTGCCCAAACTATCCTTTGAACAGGCTTCTTCATTGTATGTCAGCATGCTGCTTTTCGAGGATACCATTCTGGATCAAATGAGTAACTCGGCCAAGGAAGAATTCGAAAAGGTCTTCTTTAGAAATTATCCCGATGAGGCAGCCAAAATAAATAATCGCATTCATGTAGTGGGAGATACCCTGGTCAATCCAAAAGAAGTGGGGGACAAATTTACCAAGCTGATTACAGCGGTTATAAATAGTTATCAAATAGAGATTATCTACTCTAAATTGGATGGAGAGATCTCTCAGCGGACAATAAAACCATTGGGATTGGTTTTCAAACGCGGTGTGTGGTATGTGGTAGCTGAGGATTGCAATAAGGAAGAATATCGGACTTTTCGGGTGGACCAAATCTTACAGGTAACTTTGACAAATATTATGTTCGTGTATCCAGAGGATTTTTCCCTGGAGGAACATATTGGCGACAGTTGGGGGGTATTTACCAATGATGAAGTGCAGAAGGTCAGGCTTAAGTTTTCCCCAGCAGTGGCTACCCGGCTGAAGAGTGTCCGTTATCACCGCAGCCAGGAAATTATTGAGGAACTGCCGGATGGCTCGGTGATTATTGGATTGGAAGTCTGCGGCCTTATTGAACTGAAGGGCTGGCTTCTGCAGTGGGGTTCTCAGGTGGAGGTTCTGGAACCGGAGAGCCTGCGCCAGGAATTGCTCAACACCGCACGGGAATTAATAGAAATGTATCGAGCCTGACAACTCTGTCATGCTTAAAGCCATGGGATCTTGTCGGTGTAGTCACCCCTTAAGATCGGCAGCAGTTTGGACTTTAACGGTTCAGGGACGTCCTTCAGGGGAAAGTCATCCACTTTTAGGATGGTGCTGGTGTTTAATTTGAGTTTTTCCGCCAGTTCTTTGGCGGTATATCCCTGGTTTTTGCGGAGTTCTTTAACGGTCTTTTTCATGATGCGGGACTGGAAAAACATAGAGAATACCTCCTATAGGCTATTAAAAATGAGATCGCCGCGGCACTTCGTGCCTCGCAATTGTCACCTGAATAACAGGCCACGATAAACGAAAACTTAGGCCTGTCATCGCTATGAAAGGAATTCTTCATTGTCATTGCGAGCCCCGACGGGGCGTGGTAATCTCATTCATAATCAGCCGGGCTTACCGGTTGAGATCGCCACGTCGCTTCGCTCCTCGCAACATTAGCCGTGAGCGATAGCGAACATCTGTAGTGCCGGAACGGCCAATGACATATAAGATAGCCTGTCAGAGCGGAAGGCTACGTATTCGCATTCTTGGATTATTAACGGGGCGATGAGGGCATCGCCCCCTACACCCCCTCTAAAGGGGTGGTTTAGCAGCAATAACACGCCTAGAACCTATTTTCGGCGTGACCTAGCTAGGACTACATCAAGGGGGCAAACATTCTTAATATGGACCTGGCTAGCTTTCGGTACCATTTTACATTATGGCAGTCAGCCAGGGTTACCAGCTGGGAGACTGCCAGGGTCTGGAGATAATCTTCTTTGATCTCCAATACGCTTTGGGTCTTATACAGCCATACTCCGCATTCGAAGTGGAGGTACAGGCTGCGGTAATCCAGATTTATGGTGCCTACTACCGCCAATTCATCATCTACCACAAAGGTTTTGGCATGCATGAATCCCGGGGTATATTCATATATACGGACCCCCGCTTCTATGAGGACTTCGTAGTTAGAGCGAGTCACCGCGTGCACAAACCAGGTATCTCCGATATAGGGAGTAACTATACGTACATCTACCCCTCGCTTGGCTGCCAGGCACAGGGCGGTAGTCATTTCGTTATCCAGTATCAGGTAGGGAGTATTGATGTAGACGTAGCTTTTGGCTTGTCCCAGCATATTCAGGAAGACTGACTGGCTTAACGATTCATCATCAAAAGGGCTGTCGGTAAAGGGCTGTATGTATCCATCGGTGGTAAATTTCTCCGCATATTCGGGCAGTGGTTTGAACTCCTCATAATCTTCTTTGATGCCGCTCAGCCAATCCCACAAGGACAGGAACATTACAGTCAGGCTCCAGGCCGCATCACCATGAATTATAATAGATGAATCTTTCCAATGGCCGTAGCGGTTAACTTCATTAATATATTCATCGGCTAAATTAATGCCGCCGGTAATGGCGGTATGGCCGTCAATCACTGCTATTTTGCGGTGGTCTCTGTTGTTCATTCGTACCGACAAAACCGGGCGAAACGGGTTAAAAACCCGGCATTTTATACCCATGCTCTCCAACTTGCGATCATAACCATAGGGCAATTTCAATAGACAGCCCACATCATCATATATAACGCGGACATCCACCCCCTGCTGGGCTTTTTCCGCCAGGATGTCCAGAACCGTGTTCCACATCTTTCCTTCTTCAATGATGAAGTATTCCAGAAAGATATAGCGCTCCGCTTTTTTTAACTCTTCCAGGAGATACTCGAATTTCACTTCTCCAGGAGTCAGGTAATGGCTAATGGTGCGGGCATAAACCGGGCAGTAACTATAGTCGTAAATGTAGCGAGCTTGGTTTGCAGCCGCCTGGTCTTCCTGCTCCAGCTGGTGAAAAACCACTTCCTCCTGATAAAGAGCAGCCCGGACTTTACTGCCGATAACCTGCATTTTGCGTTTATTTTTAGCACTAGATTTATTTCCCCCGAACATCAGGTAGAACAATCCCCCAAAGATGGGGAACAGCATAATGGGAATTATCCAGGCTATTTTGTAGGCGGGATTGCTCCTGCTATTGACAATAATCAAAACTGCTGCCAAACTGGCGATGGCGCAGGCGGCATAAAAAAGGACAAAATAACTGCTGAATTTCCAAATGACTGCTACTAATATAGCCAGCTGTATTATAATCGCCAGTCCGAAAACTACCACTCTGCTAAATAGATGTTTCAACAATTTTTGCATCATACTTCATCTAGTCCTGTCGATCTTTTCTTGACTTGCTTAATTGTAGCATAATAAAGTGTGTTAAAATTAGCTAAACAGCACAATTCATAGTTAAAGGAGTCGATGATAATGGGCTGGAGTATTACACAGTTTCGAGGCGAGGAAATAATTGAAATAGCAGTGCAGATGGAAGAAGCAGGCAAGCTGTTTTATGAAAAGGCCATCCAGATCGCCGCAGATGCCGAATTAAAGGAAATACTGAGCTTTCTGGCTCAGGAGGAAGATAAACATATCCAGGACTTTCGCAAGCTGGGTGAAAAGCTGGATTATAACTTTCTGCCCGGAGAGACCTATCCCGGGGAATATGAAGACTATGTCAGGTCGCTGGTTACCAGCCACGTGTTTAATATAAACCAGGTGGAGGACCTGCTGAAAGATATCAAGAGTGACAAGGATATCATCCGTTTAGCTGTTGGATTCGAAAAGGATACTATTGTATTCTTCCACGAATTCAAAAACATGGGCAACCAGGCCGCACAAGGGGTAATTGAAGATTTGATCCGCGAAGAAAGAGGTCATATCAAAAAGTTAAGTGCCATTCTTAACAATATGTAACAATATGTAAAGACTGCAGCCGGTTCAAGAAATAAGTCTTGACCGGCTGTTTTTCAGAAAATCTAACAATAAGCTGCCAAGGAGAAAAACATTGTATCTGGGAATAATATTCGGCCTGTACGTATTAATCACCATAGGAATCTATCATGTTCTGGTAGTGAAGCTGGAGGAAAGCTTTGGCGTATGGCCCTGGCTGGTCTTCCTGGCTATCGGACTGATATGTGTTTACTTGTCCTGGCAAAGTCCCAGTCAGGCTTTATCCATGTGGTGGGGATACAACGCCTTTCTTAACCTTTGGACAGTCAAAGAGATGTTTGATCAGCGCCAGCGCCGTTTGCAGAAGCGATAAGAGTTGGCTTCATTATCTTTTACTTCCCGATAGAGTTTGCTATAATACGTTGCGGAATTCGTCGGAGAAGAGTAATCTTCGCACCGGCAACGAAAAACTGGAATACTCGTTGGAACCAGTTAGAATTGGCCAGCCTGGCAAAATCACCATTTATACGGTGCTCTTCCTGGCAGTGGTTTTATCGGTTTTAAGGATCGTGGATTACCGGATGGTTACCATACTGGTAGTTGCAGTTATGCTGGTTTTGGATCGCCATTTGCTGTTGCGGGTGGATTATTGCTTGTTGGGCACTTTTATATGCTTTTTCATTGCGATTGATAATTTGTCTCATTTCCAGGCATTAAGTGCATGGCTGCAGGATGGCCTGGCTACTGCCAGCAGTTCCTTTTTCGGTTCCGTGCTCCTGTCCCAGTTTATCAGCAATGTACCTTGTGCAATTTTGATCGCCAACTATTCCCAGCAGTGGCCGGCTGTTTTATTGGGGGTAAATGTGGGAGGCATGGGAACCCTGATAGCATCCATGGCCAGTGTTATCGCCTACCGTTATTATGTGCGGGAATACAAAAGAAATGGATACCTGGGGGAGTTTATCGGCTATAGTTTGCTAAGTCTGGCAGTATTTCTGCCTATTGGCCTGCTGCTTGTATTTTATGAACCCACTGTCTTGCTGAACCTGCTGTTTACTGATTAGTTTTATCTTCCAACAGGCAAATTAAGCGCTCTATTTTCTCCAGCAATTGCTGCTGGTAAGCTCGTTTTTGTTTTACATACCAGATAGCAATCACTATGATAGCTACAGGTACCAGCAACAACAAAAAATTAACCAGAGTCCAGGCAATGGCGTAGTAGTTAGGCAGAACCGGAGTATGCATGGCACAAACCTCCTGGCTTTAGTTATGGTGCAGCTCTGCTCGTGGATGATGTAACCTGGGTATTTTATAATATATATTAAAGTGAGCGCCAGATATTTCCTGATAACGGGTAAATGGATAGAACCTTAGGGCAAAGGTTGGGGAGCTATAAGAGACAATATTGCTTTTGGGAACGGGCATACTTAACCTAAACTGAGGAGTAATAATAACCATATGGCTGTTTTTGAGTACGACCAGAGTGCCCTGGAATACTTGGGGAAAAAAGATAAAAAGCTTGGTGCAGCCATTAATAGGATCGGGTTGATCGAACGTCAGGTTATACCCGATTTATTTGCTGCCTTGGTGCACAGCATAGTCAGTCAGCAGATTTCCGGCCCGGCAGCGGCTACCGTCTGGAGGCGCATACTGGATTACTTTGGCACTTTAACTCCTGAGAAGATAGGGCAGGCCAGCTGTGAAGAAATCCAACAGCTGGGGATATCCATGCGCAAAGCCCGTTATATTAAAGGGGTTGCCCAAGCTGCTCTGGAGGGAAGGCTGGATTTGCAGGAACTCAATAACCTGCCTGATGAGGATGTGATCAAGCGGTTGGTTTCCCTTCCTGGGGTAGGGGTTTGGACGGCGGAAATGATGCTTATATTTTCCCTGCAGCGTCCCGATGTGGTTAGCTGGGGAGATTACGGCATCCGCAAGGGCATGATGAAACTGTACGGGCTGGATGAGCTGACCAGGGAACAGTTCGATAAATACCGGAAAAGGTATTCTCCCTATGGCTCGGTAGCTTCCCTGTACCTGTGGGAAATCGCCGCGGGCAGATGAGAACCGTATACAGTTTATTTCTTGTGCTAAAATAAAATTGCATTGTTAAAAGAGTAAAAGCCATATTCAGGGAGGATGTTAAATGAATAAGGTTGAAAAGGCTCTCATGCATGCCCTTTTTGTGCATTTGCACCACAACACGGACAAGGCAATTGATTTTGGCTTGTTCAAGCAGCTTAATGAAAAGGTCGGCCAAACCTGGCCCTCGGCCTTATTGGTAGGTCCTGATGCCAATGATGATGCAGCGGTATTCAAGATTCCGGGGATGGATGGCATGGTAGTAGCCAAGATGGAAAGTCACTGCTCCCCCTGTGTTACCAGTCCTTATGACAGTGCCGCTACCGGAGCAGGCGGAGCCATGCGCGATGTGGTGGCCATGGGAGCCCGGCCGGTGTTTCTGCTGGATTTTATTGGCACCCGGCCTCCGGAACAAGAGGTGATCGTGGGTCCCTGCGGATTTGACGGGAAATGTACCTGCGGCCAGTGCCAGGTTATGACCAGCCAGGAACGGATTAACCTGATGCTGAAAGGCATAGCCGATATGTGCCGGACTATGGATGTATTTGTGGTGGGAGGAGGATTCTCCACCTCCTTTAGTGATATAGTACCTGCGGTAGTGGTGGCGGTTATCGGCCGCCTGGTTACGGATCAACCCCTTACCAAGCCAGCTAAATCCGCCGGGGATAAGATTATTATAATCGGCGAAACCGGTAATGACGGCAATGATACCCTGTACCGGGCAGGCCTGGTAGACACCATGAAGCCGGCTATTGCCCTCTTTGAGGAAGAAAGAAAAACCATGGAAGCCACTCTGGCAGCTTTTAAAACCGGGAAAATCAAAGCCTGTTCTGATTTGGGAGCGGCTGGCATCGGAGCGGCGGTATGCGAGTCTGCTCGTTTTGGCGGTCTGGGAGCTAGAGTTGACCTGGCGGCAGTACCGGTGAAGGTCAAAGATATCACTCCCGAAGAGATTTTGATTTGCGAGACCCAGGCCCGCATGCTGGTGCAGGTTGCCCCTGAACATGCGGAAGAAGTCCTGGCAGCTGTTGGCAGCCAGGGAGTACCGGCAGCGATAATAGGGGAAATCACCGGGGATGATCATATAGTATTCACCTACCAGGACAAACAAGTAGCCGTGATCCCCAACCATCCTTCTCCGGAGCAGTTGGAGGAATTAAGCAGAAGTTAATACAGTACCTTGTGTCAAAAGTAATAAATGAGGAATTTGCCTTAAATGTCCGCTTTAAAAACCAAGCGGACATTTTAATATGGCAAAGAAGCCTCTGCCTGCAGGGAAGCAATTCGTCCCTTGATAGCCTGGTTATGGTAAAATTAGTCAAATACAAGCAGTTGGGGGTTAGAGGATGAAAAAACTGGCGGGAGTTTTGGTTCTGCTGCTGGTACCGGTAATACTACTGACCGGACCATCTATTGGAACAGCCGATACTGAGCAGGATGCTCTTACTATCCTGTTTACCCATGACATGCATGATAACCTGCTGCCTTTTATAGTTGAGGAAAACGGTCAAGCTGTTGAGCAGGGAGGTTATGCCCGTTTACAGACAGTTATTAATCAGGAACGAACCCAAGACCCGGACCTGATCCTGGTGGATGCCGGGGATTTTTCCATGGGTACCCTTTTCCAGACTATCTTCAGCCAGGACGCTCCCGGTTTAAGGCTGCTGGGGCAGATGGGCTATGAGGCAACTACTTTCGGCAATCATGAATTCGATTTCCGGCCTGATGGCCTGGCTAGCTGCCTGGTGGCGGCTAAAGCCAGCGGAGAGCGGTTGCCCCGTATAGTAGCAGCCAATCTCCGGTTTCCCGTCAATGAACAAGGAGAGATTGCCAGCGAAGACCTGAAGCGGCTGCAAAAGGCTATGGAGGAATATGGGGTTAAGGATTACATCGTTATAGACCGCAAGGGTTACAAAATCGGGATTTTCGGGATTATCGGCAAGAATGCTGTTTCCAATGCGCCTATGGCGGGAGTTGAATTTATTGATCCGGTAAAAGCAGCCAGGGAAGCGGTGGATAAGCTGGAAAAGCAGGAAAAGGTAGATATGATCATTTGCCTGTCCCATTCCGGCACCGGCAAAGACTTTGATAAATCAGAGGATGTAATTCTGGCCCGCAAGGTACCGGAGATAGATGTTATTATCAGCGGTCATTCCCATACCACTTTGCACCAGCCTATTGTGGTAGGCGATACTTACATCTGTTCAGCAGGTCACTATGGTAAGAACCTGGGCAAGATTACTATAGCCAATGAATCTCCGGGCACCTGGTCGTTGGAGAATTACCAGCTTCTGCCCATCAATAAGGACATTGCAGATGATGAAATACTGGCCCAGCGCATCGAAGAGTTTAAGGCTGCAGTGCAGGGGAAATACCTGAAACCGATGAACCTGGGCTTTGATGATGTTCTGGCTTATACTCCCTTCAGCTTTACCCCCGCATCAGATCTGGAGGATGTCCATGATGAGCAGCCTCTGGCCAACCTTATCGGCGATGCCTATATCTACGCCATAAAACAGGCGGAAGGTGATAGTTACGAGCCGGTGGATGTGGCGGTGGTACCAGCCGGTACCATCAGAGCTTCTTTTGTAAAAGGTAATATTACCGTATCCGATGCTTTTAATGTCAGTTCATTAGGTATTGGTCCGGATAAAAGGTCAGGTTACCCCTTGCTTACCGTGTATTTGACCGGCGAAGAGCTGAAAACCGTGTGTGAGGTGGATGCCTCCATAGCTCCCATTATGAGACCGGCCCAGCTGTATTTGTCCGGACTTACCTATACTTTTAATCCCCACCGCATGATCTTTAACAAGGTGACTGATGTTGCCCTGTTGAGGCCGGACGGCTCCAGGGAAGAAATTCAAGACGACAAGCTCTACCGGGTGGCTGCCGGGTTGTATTCAGCCCAAATGCTTTCCGTAGTCGGGGAAAAATCTTTTGGTCTGCTGTCCCTGGTGCCCAAGACCAAAGAGGGAGATCCTATTACCGATTTTGAAGCCCACATTATCCGGGATGCCAATAATAACGAGGTGAAAGAATGGTGGGCTTTGGCCAGTTACCTGCAGTCCTTTGAAAAAGTGAACGGGATACCTCAGGTGCCCGAATACTACAGCCAGAAGCAGGGGCGCAAGATCGTTAATGATGATCCTTCGCTAATGGCCCGGCTGGCTCATCCCAACGGCATAGCCTTGGCTATCTATGGGATTATTATAGTAATTCTCCTGTTGCTGGTTCTCGGGATAAGAGCGATTGTAGTTCGCCGGCGAAGAGCTATTGAGCCCAGCGAGCCCATATAGGCGTTGATGTGAAAATGGCTTGCTAATGTGTCATTGCTGTGAAAATGGCTTTCATGTCAGTAAAAAGGCAACCATTGTGTCATCGCGAGCGCGTAGCGCGTG
>ENA-OWOZ01002748-OWOZ01002748.1-bioreactor-metagenome-genome-assembly--contig:-NODE-2748-length-12641-cov-3.266635_pt1 | contig 12641 bp, 8 predicted proteins | sample MGYA00238140_ERZ651804 | MGnify/ENA primary metagenome ERZ651804 (study PRJEB26910, sample SAMN07631232) | bioreactor metagenome | isolation source: Switchgrass digestor | place: USA: Dartmouth... | reverse complement strand
TGTCAGAAAACTTACTTTTCCGATAGTTCCCGAACATATATTCAAAGACTGGCCTGTGGAGGGGCACAGCGATGACCTTAAACTTGTGGGTTCAGGACCATTTAAGCTTGAAGCATATGAGGAAGATCGGATAATTCTGTCCAGGTATGATTCCTGGTGGGTGACAAACAACGGTATTGTCAATCATCCTGTATGGATTGACAATATTGTTTTTAAAGTTTATCCCAATGAATTTGATCTGATGTCCGCATTCCAGAAAAAAGAGGTCGACATTGCCTGGGTTGAGGAAGGAGACATGAAGGCATATTCAAAAAGGGCGGATATTCTCTATAGTGAATATGAAAATAACATCATTGAATTTGCTGCTTTTTCTCCGACAGGAATTAAAAATTCTCCCATGTCCATTCCTGATTTCAGAAAAGTTCTGATTGAATACCTGTGCTGGTACTCGGACGAAAATCCGATTGACAATGAAAATATCCGGATTAACGCCTTAAATTGTTTTGATACGGAGCAGAAGAAAACCGGGCGGCAGGATGCAATCAGGTCATTACAGGAACTTGGTTTTAAATATGATGAGGAGAAGAATGTTCTTTCGGTCAGAAGAAATAATATAAATGTGCAAACTGTTCTGAATCTGATATATAACAATACCAATGAGGAAAGATACTTATTTGCCGAATGGATTAAAAAGGCCCTGCTTGAGATAGGTATTCATGTAGATATCCAGTCGGCCTCCTATGACGTACAGCAGCAGGCAGTGGCTACCGGCAATTTTGATATAATACTTTTAGGTTGCCGTATTCCCCTTTCTGCAGATATTTCAGATATTCCGGAGCTGATAAAGGACAGCCTCAATATGGCCGGTAATGATGATGTAATTCTGCCACTTCACAGGAAAAACGGAGCGGTTTTGTACCATAACTATATCAGGGGCCAACGCAGGCCAATATGGCAGAATATATACAACGGATGGATCGACTGGTATCTGGTAAAGGATTCTGAGTAACCGGATTTTTGCAAAGGGATCAAAATGCATGGTCTGAGCTTTAGAGAAATTACAGAAAAAGAGATAGCCATAATAGAAAAATGGTATGGAATGACTGATTGTTTTGGCTATGCGACAGGTTTCAGGGATTTTTCAGAAGTCAGACAAAGGCTTATCGATGGTTCTTCACCGGACCGGACAAGCTCAGTAATAACATATGAAGGAAAAACTATAGGCTTTGTTTCTGCAGAAATCATTAAGACAGCAAATAAGCCTTTGCTTTGGATATATGTTCTGATGATTGAGTCTGATTATCAGAACAGAGGGTATGGAACCTGGGCGGTAAACAGGCTGGCTGACATCGTAAAATCCAGGTATGACTCGCTGACATGTGTTGCGCCTGTTTCATTGAAGAATAAAAAAGGGCTTTGTTTTTGGGAGAGTTTAGGTTTCAGACGTTCATATGATCTTGAGAAAACACTGGAACCTGATAGACAGGTCGCAATTTATGTCAGGGACATCAGCTCCGATACAAACGCTCATCATTAATTCATTATAACTTGCCAGAGCTCAGCAGGATAAAATTTCAGGAAATGAAGTTTAACCTGAAGGGTGTTTATTATGAAAAGGCCTTTGATGCTTTCAGCCATAGCCCTTATATGGGGAGTTTTGCTTTGTGATGCAAGTATTTCTCATTTATGGGGAATTTTATTTTTGGTGTTGAGTATAATAAGTTTCATATTGATTTACAGGCCGAAAAGACAAACACATTCAAAATTTGTGCTTCTGGCAATACCTTTTTTGCTGGCCGGATATATCTTACATAGCATTAACAGGGCATATTATCCGGACCTGTTCCTGCCGTATGCAGACAAAGAGGCAGTTATAAAAGGCCGAATAGTTGATGAACCTGCATATAAAAACGGAAAAATACGCTTTACACTGAAACCTGTCATCATTGATAATGTTCCGCAGAAGAAAGGCCTAATACAAGTTACTGTACATACCGACGGAAATGCGGTTGATCTTGAATACGGTTCATTGACGGAAATTTCAGGCCAGATAAGAATACCGCAGGGGAAACGGAACATCGGAGGTTTCAATTATCAGAAATATCTTGCTTCAAGAGGTATTTCCGGCATCCTGAATATTTCTGATAAAGACCTGAAAGTCCTGGACGGGAAAGAAACTTTCTGGCTTAAAAGCGCGGGATATAAACTAAGGCAGGTTATTCTCAGAGGGCTGTACAAATGTTTGCCCTCCGATGAAGCATCAGTTCTGGCAGGAATGATAATAGGCTACACTTCCGAGATGCCCGATGAGATGGAAGAAAGCTTCAGAAAAGCGGGCTTAAGCCATATCCTGGTGGTTTCAGGAGCAAATCTGGCTTTTGTCATTCTTCCAATAGTATGGCTTTTCAGGAAGATTGGCTTTGGTCCCAGATTGGCCGCTGCAATGGCTCTTCCTTTTGTGATTATATATGTCTTTGCAGCAGGTTTGGATGCTTCTGTGGCAAGGGCTTCCGTAATGGCAGGAATTATGCTGATGGGGCAGATATTATGGAGAAAGAGTGATATTTACTGTTCCCTGGCCGCGGCTTCCATAATAATTTTGCTGGCAAACACATATATGCTTTTTGACATCGGGTTTATCCTTTCGTTTGCAGCAACTCTTTCCCTGGCTGTTTTATACGATCCTGTCCTTAAGAAATTGCCTGAACGTATACCAGGACTCATCCGGGATATTGTTGCGGGCACTGTCGCAGCCCAGATTGGAGTAGCGCCAGTAATTGCCTACAATTTTAACACAGTATCAGTCATATCAGTCGTTTCCAACATATTGGTAGTGCATTTGACAGGCTTTTTGACCATAATGGGCTTTATTGTTTCGGTTACAGGCAATCTTTCCCATGGCTTTGGCCGGATAGCCGGTTTGCTTACCGGAACAATCATGAAAATACTGCTCTTTTTGACTCAGGGCTTATCAAACCTGCCCTGGGCTGAAATAAGGATTGCCACACCCCCGTTAATTCTGGTTATATTGTACTATTTGTTTTTGATGTATCTGAAATTCTGTCATCCAAAACTTGACAGTAAGATTGCAAAGACGCTTATGGCAGGAATATTGATTATTGCAGGGTCGGCAATAATTCTGGCAAATGCGCCGGATCACAGTTTAAGAATATATTTTGCGGATGTCGGTCAGGGCGACTGTGTTCTGATAAGGACGCCGGAGGGACGGAATATAATGATAGACGGCGGAGGCAGCATAAATGACGGGGAAAGTTCGTATACGGGCGAAAAAATAGTGATACCTCTTATTTACGATCTGAAAATAAATCAGATAGATTTAATGATAGCTACCCATGGAGACGCCGATCATATCAATGGTCTTAAAAGTGTCCTTGAAAAAGTTCCGGTTAAAAAACTGGTTGTGGCAGACGCTCCAGACAGCGGTCTTCATGAGGTAAAGGAACTTGCACGGAATAATGGCGTTCTGGTGTCAAAAGCAAAAGAAGGTGATATGATTTTTAACGAGGGAAATCTGTCAATAACCGTGGTATATCCGCTGGAGGAAAGCAGCATAATGGCAGGTGCGGTATCAGCCGGGTCCAATGAGATGTCCTTGGTGACAAGGCTGGATTTTGACGAGTTCAGCGCTCTTTTTACAGGGGATATATCAATTGATACTGAGAACCTTATTATAAATGACGGGGCGTTTCTTGAGTGCGATCTTCTGAAAGTGGCCCATCATGGTTCCAGATATTCTACAGGTGAAATTTTCCTTAATCATGCCAGTCCGGATGTGGCAGTAATATCTTCCGGACAAAACAGGTACGGTCACCCTCATCCTGAAACTCTGAAAAGGATTGAGAACAAAGGAATAAAATGCTTTCAGACCGTAAACAGCGGCGGCATTCTTGTAAGGGTCAACAAGGGCGGCAGCAGGATGTTTATTTCAACAGTGATTAATGCGCAGTAGGCTATGATTCATACATTTACAACTTACTGCGACGAGGACGCAGGAAGATCTGAACATCATGTCCCAGCAATGCCAGGTCTTGCTTATGCCTGATACAGGCTATCTCACGTAACATTTATCTGCAGATATCGCAAGGGCAACCTCCCTGAGCAGCTTGCAGGCGGCTGCCGTTGATATCCCGCTTGAATCATAATGTGGGGCAAGCTCGACAAGGTCGGCGCCTGCAATAAATTTTCCCCGCAGTTTTATTATAAAGTCCAGAAGCTCCCTGAAACTTACGCCGCCGTGTTCCGGCGTACCGGTTCCGGGGAATACCGAGGGGTCCAGTACGTCCATGTCTATTGTCAGATATATGGGTTTATTTCCGATTGCTTCAAGAGCCTTCTCAATCCCGTCAAGACTGAAAGGTGTCAAATATGTGTGATCACGGGCCCATTCAAATTCGTATTTTTCGCCTGAACGGATGCCGAACTGCCAGATTCTTTTATCACCGACTTTTTCCCATATACGGCGCATTACTGTGGCATGGGACAGTTTTATGCCAAGATAGTCATCCCGGAGGTCAGTATGGGCATCAAGATGTATAATGCACAGATCAGGGTACTTTTCCAGAGCCGCTTCTACTGCAGGAAGGGATATCAGATGCTCTCCTCCCAGCATAATCGGGATTTTGCCGTCGGAAACAATATCCCTGGTGAATTCTTTTATCATATCCAGCGCCTGGACGGTATCGCCAAAGGGAAGAGGAAGATCCCCTGCATCATGCCCTTTAATATCTGTCAAATCGGCGTTCTGGTACGGACTATATGTTTCAATGCCATAGGATTCATTTCTTATAGCACTCGGACCGAAGCGGGAACCCGGCCGGAATGATACTGTCCCGTCGAAAGGCGCGCCGAAAACCACTATATCTGATTCCTCATAAGACTGTTCAAAACCTAAAATGCTGATATCCGGATTTTGTTTCATTGTTACACTCCTTGAATTTATAGATTTTTCAGGGATTTGCTAAGATTCAGTATGTTCAATTTCAGGCTTCTGATCTTAACCTTAATCCTGTATTATCTTTGATATCATCATTAAATCTAGCATAAACGTCTGTCTGTGCAAACAATATACCTGACCCCGAATTTCACCAGTGCAGAACTGATACATCAGCACAGCAGGATAACATGCAGTTGTAAATAATATTCCCCTGGGTTATATTATTCATAAGCAGAAACCTGCAGGATAAATATATGCTTTCTGTGACTTTACCTGGCGCCATGATTATGGTTTAATAAAGAAAAATACATTTTTGATTTATGTTTTTTCATGTCATATGGAATATCCAAAAGGGGAATTTATCATGAGCAAGGCGGATATTATTTTCATTGAAATGTGCAGGGATATACTTGAGAACGGTTTTTCCGACGAGGGAACAAATGTCAGGCCAAGATGGGAGGATGGTACCCCTGCATATACCAAAAAGAGGTTCGGGGTCGTAAATCGTTATGATTTGTCTGAGGAGTTTCCCATTTTGACTTTGCGGCCTATCAATTACAGGGCGGCAATTGATGAAATCTTATGGATCTGGCAGAAGAAATCCAACAATATCAAGGATCTCAACAGTCATATCTGGGATGCCTGGGCAGATGAAAACGGTTCTATAGGAAAAGCCTATGGCTACCAGCTTGGTATAAGGCACAAGTATAAGGAAGGCGAATTCGACCAGGTTGACAGAGTTTTATATGACCTTAAACATAATCCATACAGCCGCAGGATCCTGACCAATATTTACAATCATGCCGATCTGCATGAGATGAATCTCTATCCCTGTGCATGGAGCGTGACTTTCAACGTGACCGGGGACAGGTTAAACGCCATTTTGAATCAACGCTCCCAGGATGTACTTGTGGCAAATAACTGGAACGTGGTTCAATATGCCATACTGGTTCATATGTTTGCCCAGGTCAGCGGTCTGAAAGCGGGGGAACTGGTTCATGTCATTGCTGACGCGCATATTTATGACAGGCATGAACCTTTGGTCAGGGAACTTATTCAGCGAACACCACAGCCGGCGCCCAAACTTGTTATTAATCCTGATGTAAAGGATTTTTATGAATTTAAGGTTTCCGATTTCGAACTTATAGACTATAATCCGGGACCGCCCATCAGGAATATCCCGGTGGCTGTTTAAACTGAGGGCCATAAAAGCCGGCCAGCGCTTATAACCGGCATTGTCGGTCAATAAGGCCGTACTTAGGGGAAACCGGCTGACAGAAAGAGAGTTTAAATTTATCTGAGAAATGTGGAGAATTTTATGAGAAGGGATCTTATACTTATAGCATCAGCAGACAGGAACTGGGGCCTGGGAAAGGACAATAAGCTTTTGGTAAGGATTCCCGAGGATCTTAAACGTTTTTCGGCGTTTACCAGGGGAAATATGATCATAGTGGGAAGAAAGACCCTTGAATCCTTTAAGGACAAAAAACCGTTGCCCGACCGCATCAATGTTGTACTTACCCGGGATAAAACTTATAAGTGCGAAGGCGCTGTAATCGTTCATGACCTGGATGAGCTGGAAAGGGTAGTGGATGACTACAAAGGCGATATTTACGTATGCGGGGGAGAGAGTGTTTATACCCTGCTGCTTCCATATTGCAGCAAAGCCCTTATCACAAGGATTGATGCTGAATATGAAGCTGACACAAGACTTATCAGTCTTGACAGTTTACCCGGATGGGAAAAAGTATCTGAAGAACCATGGCAAACCAGCAGCACAGGCGTGCGTTTCAGATATGTCGAATTTCGGAGGATTGGTTCCCGCTAATTCTGTATACTGACCGGGAAAACACAAAAATCCTCAAAAATTCTCAAAAACCCCCTGAAATTTACATTTTCCGATTGAAAAACATATCTTAATATGGTACTATCTAAGTAATATTTTCCAGAAGCCGGAGGATTTCACAAAATTATCCGGCAGTCAAGGGGGTTCTGTATGAAAAAAACTAAAATCTATCTTTCTCTTTTTTCCTGCCTGTTCGTTCTTGTAATACTGACAGGTTGCATAACTATCGAGCTGGATGTTAAAAGGAACGGATCATGCGAAGCGACATATGTTTTTGATGTGTCGAAAATGGGCGGTATGGTATCCAGATCAGATCTGAGAGAAGAGATTGAAAAATCGCTTGGCGATATGAATGAGGCAGCCGGTAAAAAGGTGGCCAGGCTGAAAAGTGTAAAGGAAGATAAGAAGAACGGAACCATAACTGCAATCATAACAGTAAATGATATTAATGAAATGGGTGATGGTTCATTCTTCGGTACTGTGAAAGAATACAGGAAGAATAATGGAAAAGGCCTGGATAACCTTATGGATACCGAGAGAGAAAAAGTGGACGAGGATAAAATTTCCAGCAATCTTCATATCGTTTATTTTTCTATGAACGAAACCAATCAGTACGGTTTGGTTGAAACTAGGGTCAAAGTTCCTGGAAAAATAAAATACCTTACCAATGGTGCGGAACTGGAAAGAAAGAACACGGCATTATTCGGAGAAGAACAGATCCTGGTTGTATTCAAGAAAAGCGGAGGTTTTCCGTTATGGTTATTATTAATTGTAATAGGTGTGATAATTTATTATGCATCCAGGAAGAAGAAGCCAGCCCATAACCCGGTAATGGATGCCGCGGTTTCAGAGCCATTGGCTGTCACAAGACCGGAAAATTTACAGGAAAATGATCAAGTCAATGATAAAGACGGGAATAATTCTTCCGGGGATGAAAACAGTCCAATAAACACTTGACAAATACATCCTACATATCCTATTATCAAATAAAAATATACTGAATATATGTTATGCAATGAAGGAGAGGAGTAGGCAAAAGTTGCCCTCAAGAGAGGAGATGCCGCAGGCTGTAAGCATCTTCAGGAAGCAAGTTGCCGAAGGTCGCTCCTGAGCATGCATGGCTGAAAGTGATATTAAACAAGTAGGTCATGCCGGATAAGAGCCGTTAAACTCTTGCAAAGTGCCCGTAAGGGAATTTTGGTGGTACCGCGGAAGCAAGCTTTCGTCCAATATCAGGATGAAAGCTTTTTTTGTTGACCAATATTTTGATGCAGGCAGTGCACATTGCCATAACAGAATATTTAAGACCGATATCAGGCGTAATTATAAAATTTCAGAAAGGATGGTAACGATGAGCAGGGAGATTGCCAAAACCTATGATCCCAAGCAGGTTGAAGAAAGGATTTATAAAAACTGGATGGAAAAAGATTATTTCCATGCTGTTATAGACCCTGAAAAAACACCTTTTACAATTGTGATCCCACCGCCGAATATTACCGGACAGCTCCATATGGGTCATGCCCTGAACAATACGATACAGGATATTATTATCCGCACCAAGCGCATGCAGGGATATTGCACGCTTTGGCTTCCGGGAACCGACCACGCAAGTATCGCGACCGAAGTAAAGATTGTTGAGAAAATGGCCGAAGAGGGTATTACAAAGGAGGATATAGGCCGCGAAGGCTTTCTGAAACGTGCCTGGGAGTGGAAGGAGCAATACGGCGGGAGGATTGTTGAGCAGCTCAAAAAACTGGGAAGTTCCTGTGACTGGAAACGCGAGCGCTTTACAATGGATGAAGGGCTTTCCAGGGCAGTAATTGAGGTTTTTGTCAGGTTATATGAAAAAGGTCTTATATACAGGGGAGAAAGAATAATCAACTGGTGTTCAAAATGCAGAACCACCATATCTGATGCTGAAGTGGAATATGAGGAGCATGACGGCTATTTCTGGCATATCCGCTATCCTATCAAGGATTCGGACCAGTATGTAGTAGTTGCAACCACAAGACCGGAAACAATGCTGGGGGATACTGCTGTTGCGGTTCATCCGGATGATGAAAGATACAGGCATCTTATCGGCAAAACCGTTGTTCTGCCGCTTATGAACAGGGAAATACCAGTTGTTGCGGACACTTATGTTGACAGGGATTTCGGTACGGGTGTCGTAAAAATTACCCCCGCCCACGATCCCAATGACTTTGAAGTCGGCCTCAGACATAACCTTGAAATCATCAACGTGATGAATGAGGATGCTACAATTAACGAAAACGGCGGGAAATATTGCGGTCTTGACAGGTATGAGGCAAGAAAACAGATCGTAAAGGATCTTGAGGAACAGGGCTATCTTGTAAAAGTCGAGCCCCATAAGCACAATGTAGGCTCATGCTACCGCTGTTCAACCGTAATAGAGCCACGGATATCCCATCAGTGGTTTGTCAAAATGAAACCTCTTGCCAAGCCGGCAATCGAGGCAGTAAAAAACGGCACCATTAAATTTGTACCTGAAAGGTTCGCCAAGATTTATTTCAACTGGATGGAAAATATTCAGGACTGGTGCATATCAAGACAGCTCTGGTGGGGGCACCGCATTCCTGCATACTATTGCGATGACTGCGGCGAAATGACCGTTGCCAGAACTGCTCCCGATGCATGCCCGAAATGTGGTTCCAATAATATCAGGCAGGATGAGGATGTTCTTGATACCTGGTTTTCTTCAGCGCTGTGGCCGTTTTCCACTCTGGGCTGGCCTGATATGACCGAGGATCTGAAATATTTCTACCCGACAGACGTTCTGGTTACGGCATATGACATCATCTTCTTCTGGGTCGCGAGAATGATCTTCTCCGGTCTAGAACAAATGGGAAAAGAGCCTTTCAAATATGTTCTTATACATGGACTTGTGCGTGACAGCCAGGGCAGAAAGATGTCCAAGTCCCTCGGCAACGGCATAGATCCTCTGGAGGTCATAGACAAGTATGGAACTGACGCTCTGAGGTACGCTCTCACAATAGGCACTTCTCCCGGAAATGATATGAGATTCTCCGAGGAGAAGCTTGAAGCAAGCCGCAACTTTGCCAACAAGATCTGGAATGCTTTCCGCTTCGTGATGATGAATTTTGATGATGACGTTGATTTCAAAAATGTCAGGGAAGAGAATTACACAGTAGCCGACAAGTGGATACTGAGCCGCATTAATACCATCGCAAGGGAAGTCACGGAGAACCTTGAGAAATTTGAACTTGGAATTGCGCTGCAGAAGATATATGAATTTATATGGGAAGAATTCTGTGACTGGTATATAGAACTTGTCAAGCCAAGGTTATATGATCGCGAGGCAAAAGGCAGACTGGAGGCGCTTTATGTTCTGAATGAGGTCCTCGGCAAAGCAATGAAATTGCTCCATCCATTTATGCCGTTTATCACAGAGGAAATATACAGCCATCTGATTACGGGCGATGAGAGCATTATGATCTCAAAGTGGCCGGAATACACAGACACCGTTTTGTATCCTGAAGAAGAAAAAATAATGGCATTTATCATGGATGCGGTAAGAGGCGTGCGCAATATCAGGGCCGAGATGAATGTGCCTGTAAACAGAAAGGCAAAAGCCATTTTTGTAACAACAGATGAACTGATAAGCGCAGTAATAAGAAACGAACAGTCAACCTTCGGAAGACTTGCCTCGATTTCTGAAGCGCTGGTCCAGGATACCAAAGCCGGAATTCCGGAAGATTCTGTTGCTGTTATTGTCAACGGTGCAGAAATCTATCTGCCTCTCGCTGATCTGATAGACAGGGAAAAAGAACTGGAGCGCCTTGAAAAAGAAAAAGCCAACCTACAAATGGAACTGGACAGGGTAAACAGGATGCTCAATAATGAAAACTTCGTTTCCAAGGCACCTGCCGCTGTAGTGGAACAGGAAAGAGAAAAGCTGAGGAAATATACAGAAATGTACGAAAAAGTACTGGAGCGGATAAATTCGTTAAAATAGTGTAAAAAAATTGTAATAATGGCCAGGATCATTTTATTTCCTGGCTTTTTCTTACTTTAAAACAATAATGGACTGAGAATTTTGAAGAACTTGACAGTAAAGTCTGTGTTATTCTCTTTAAAAAAGTGATATGCTATTTGTGGGTTTTTTATTATTTGGGGGTGATATTATTTTTACGTCCAAAAGAGCAAGAATTTTAAAGGCGTTCTTTTCAACAATATTAGTAATATATTTCAGTATCATGTTTTTTCAAAGTTTATCAAGAGGTACTAATGGTTCAGAGAACAAAGAACCAGTGTTATCTCCTACACCAGTTCCTACTGACAAAGGTGATATCGTCCCCAATGACAAATCAGACATGATTGAGAATAATTTTATTCTGACCAACTCCCAAAGATACTACAAAGACCTTGTAAGTGAAGGAAGTACTAATATTCTGCTGCTTGGTACCGAACCATCAGGCTTTAATTTTGATACAATAGTTGTTCTCAGCATAGATGAGGCAAATAAACAGGTTAAGATTATCAGTTTCCCCAGGGATATATATATAGATTACAGCGACTATGTTCTGGATGCTCTTAGAGAAGCCAAACCTTCCTATTTAAAGGAGAAAGGTATTCACAGAATCAATGCGGTTCCTTCGATTGGTCAGGCAATAGAGTATCAAAAGAATACAGGCCGGTTTGGAAGATCATATATAGATTTTATTGCTGACATAATTGAAGAGGTTTTTGGCATATATATCCATGATTTTGCATATGTAAAAACTTCGGGTTTCAGGCAAATCGTGGACTATTTTGGAGGAGTTACGGTTTACGTTCCGGTACTTATGAATTATGAAGATCCTTATCAGGATTTAAATATTTATATAGAAAAAGGCATGCAGCATCTTAATGGCAGAGAAGCCGAAGGTTATGTGAGATTTAGGCAGGGCTACGATGAAAATGGTGTGTTCCATAATTATGGAGATATATTCAGAAAACAAAACCAGAACCGGTTTATAAAGGCTTTTATCTCACAGCATGTCACCCTCAGGAATCTTACCAAGCTGGGAGATATTGCGAAGATTATAGGCTCAAATGTCATTACCAGTGTGAAGGACTGGAATTCAATTGTAAAATATGGCGCATTGGCCGAGAAGGCATTGAGGGACAATTACACCATTGAGGATGTGGAACTTGATCTTACAGAAAAAATGATAGATGGCTCATCCTATGTAATTATAAAAACCAGGAAGGTCGGATAACAGATTATATAGATAACAATCACACAATTTTGTTATGGTGAATATTATAGACCTGGGTATTTAAAGCCCAGGTTTTTTATGAACAGCAGAAAATACATCAATTTTGAGGATATATCTTTAATGTTCTGATTTGTTTTCTGAAACGTTAAAATATATGTGGGTCGTTTTAAATAATATTTTAAGTTTGATTTAATCTTCTTATTGAACTTATAATTAATAAAATACAGCTTATATAATATAGAATAAAGAAGTGAAACTAATTTTTATATGTATTTATACGTTCATCCGTTTCAAATCAAAAAACACTAAAGAATCCATGAAGAGATATCGGTAAAATCATATATTCTGCTGCATCTGACAATTTGAAAAAAACATAAAAAATAAACGCCAGGTGTTGACAATTTGGTGTCTTCTGTTGTAATATAATAAAGCCGCAGTTGTGATGTTAAGCACACTGCGGACGGGATTTTAAGGGTTATAAATATCGTACATCGTCAGGCAAAAAAGCTCGAAAAAAGTTTTATAAAAGCACTTGACAAGAGAGCGGGACGATGGTAAGATGATAAAGCTGCTGCTGAGGCGGGGAGCCGAAAGCGAAGCA
>ENA-OWOZ01002745-OWOZ01002745.1-bioreactor-metagenome-genome-assembly--contig:-NODE-2745-length-12650-cov-2.929134_pt1 | contig 12650 bp, 14 predicted proteins | sample MGYA00238140_ERZ651804 | MGnify/ENA primary metagenome ERZ651804 (study PRJEB26910, sample SAMN07631232) | bioreactor metagenome | isolation source: Switchgrass digestor | place: USA: Dartmouth... | reverse complement strand
CTTGTCTTTTGCATTATTTTACTAAAAAGCTTTCAAGTATCGTCTGCGTCAACAGGTTCCAGCCTCCTACCAAAATAAAAAGCAGCACTTTAAACGGCGGTGATATCATTACAGGAGGAAGCATCATCATACCCATTGACATCAAAGTACTGGCAACGACCATGTCGATTACTAAAAAAGGCAAATACAAGAGAAAACCGAATCTAAATGCAATTGTAAGCTCATTAAGTATAAATGCAGGTATTACCACGGTAAGAGGCAGATCCAGAGGATCTTCCACCGGTGTTTCTATTTTCGCCAACCTTATGAATAACTCCAGGTCCTTTCCGCTATCCTTTCCCATCTGACCCAACATAAACGATTTTATAATATCCGATGATTTATCCAAGGCCTCTGCCTGTGTTATTTCACCTCTATTGAAAGGCTGCAGGGCCTCATTGTTTATTTGGGTTCCCACCGGAGTCATAATATATAATGTCAAAAACAATGCCAACCCTATCAAGACTTGATTTGGAGGCATCTGCTGCGTCCCCAGTGCATTTCGTAAAAAGGAAAGCACTATGATTATTCTTGTGAAAGAAGTCATCATTATGAGGATGGATGGTGCAAGGGACAGAATGGTCAGCATTATCAGCACTTGAACTGTAGTAGATACCTCCTGCGCGCTTTGGGCAGGCTCAACATCAAAGCCGAATTTAAAGGATGGAATGGTAGTATCTGCATAAGCAACTGCAGAAAATGCCATAAAGAAAGCAATAAGTATAATAGTAATCAGTATAAACCTTATCTTTTTATTTTTCATTTGTAAAGTCATTCCCATCTTTTCCATCATTGATATAAGCTTTGCTGTTCAATGATTTCAGCTTCTCAAGATTTCTTTTTATTGAATAGGCATCCTTGTTCAATGCTGACTCGTCATCCCCAGCCACGCTCGTATCCTTCCTGGAGAGCTTATCTTTATAAACCCGGGCATACTTCTCCAGAAAGCCTACAAATTCAATGCCTCCTGTGTTTTCCTCTTCAGCGGCATCAAAATCAAAATTCTCAATATTCAGTTTGGTTAAAAGCTCAACACTTTTTCCGGTGGTGGCTATAAGCACAAACTGTTTGTCCACCCGCACCAGATGCAGTTGCTTGTCCATCCCGAGGCTTACAGTGTCTATAATGCTTATATATTTACCCTGCCCGGCTTTTCTTGATCTCGTTCCTATATATCTTGTGGTGACATAGGCAAGAAATAAAACGGATCCAAATATTAAAAACAATCCTAAAACTTTAACAATACTCTCCATTTTTTTATCCGATTACTTTCTTAACTGCTTCTATAACCCTCTCAGCCTGGAAGGGCTTTACAATAAAATCCCTTGCTCCAGCCTGGATTGATTCTATAACCATGGCCTGCTGCCCCATAGCAGAGCACATTATTATTTTGGATTCGCCATTTATCTTTCTTATCTCTTTAACAGCCTGTATACCGTCAACTTCAGGCATTGTTATATCCATGATCACCAGGTCGGGATTCAGTTCCTTGTATTTTTCTACGGCTTTTGCTCCATTTTCAGCTTCACCGGCTACCTCATAGCCGTTCTTTGTCAAAATATCCTTGATCATCATTCTCATAAATGCTGCATCATCAACTACTAATATTCTTTTACCCATTATAATCTCCCCTTTTAAATATTCTAAGTTCTAGTGGCACCACAAGGAATATTTCTTTATAAAATTACAGCCTTTTGGAAGGATGTAATATGTCTGTCACTCTTACACCAAAGCTTTCATCTATTACAACTACTTCGCCCTTTGCAATAGGCTTTCCATTTACTAAAATATCTACAGGTTCTCCTGCGATCTTATCCAGTTCAATCACTGTACCGGTGCTAAATTCCAGGATTTCCTTTATAAGCTTATTTGTCCTTCCCAGCTCAACGGTAACCTCAAGTGGAACATCCATTATCAATCCGATGTTTTTCTTATCTACAGGGATAGGACTTTCATCAAAGCTCTGGAACTGTGCCGGTTGAACATTAACCGGTGCTCTGTTTGCTTGAGGTTCACGATACACCCCCCCCTGGTCGTTCTGCATATATCCATTTCTTTGATTGAAAGCAAAGTCCTGGTTATATTGCATGCCGGCGCCATAGGATTGACTGCTTCCCTGCATATTCATATTCATCTGCTGTGGAGCAGCCTGCATCGGAGTCTGTGGAGCAGTTTGCATCGGAGTCGCGCTGCTCATGTCAGGCTGAATCTTTGCCTGTGGCGATGCCGCATTATTGCCAGGATTATTCTTGACCTCGCTTTCATCAGAAGCACTTAACAAGTTACTTACAAGAGTTTTTGCGAAACTGACAGGGATGATCTGCATTATCCTGCTGTCTATCAAATCACCAACCACCATTTTAAATGAAACCTTCACCAGTTCGTCCGATTCATTTATATCACCGGAAGGATGAACTTTATTAAAATCCATTTTAAATGCGCTGGGAGGTGATATGTCAATTCTCTTGTTGAACATGGAGGACATGGATGTAGCGGCCGAACCTATCATTTGATTCATTGCTTCGCTGATGGCACTAAGATGCAGGTCATTCAGTTCTTCGTCCGACTTTTTGCCCTCACCACCCATCATTATGTCAGTAATAATCTTTACGTCATCTTCTTTTAATATAAGCAAGTTGGTTCCGGTCATGCCATGAGTATATTCTACCTTTACCGCTACATAACCTTTAGCATATTCCTGAGCCATTTCGGTCCAGTTGGTAACTTTGACCTCCGGCGTTGTAATCAAAACCTTATGACCTAGCAAAGTAAACAGAGTAGTGGCCGAAGTTCCCATACTGATATTTCCAATCTCGCCAAGAGCATCTATTTCCTGTGGTGACAATACGTCGGCCTTTGCGCTTTTATCTCCACCGCTACCGGATGATGCTAGTGAACTGCCATTTAGCAAAGCATCTATCTCTGCTTGAGTTAACATATCGCTCATTTATTCAACCTCCGTCTCTACAATACTAGTTATTTTGATGGCAACCTTATTCTTCCTGACACCAGGTATTGCTTTAAATTTCTCCAGATCGCCAACCATAACTTTCAATTCCCCATTTACACTCGTTTCCAAAGGAATTACATCTCCGGCCTGAAGTTCAATGATGTCACCCAGAGAAAGGGATGTACTTCCCAGCACCGCTCTTACAGGAACCTTTACGTTTTGAATCTTATTCTCAATATCCTCTTTTGTTTCCTTGGTAGATGTCTTTTCAATATTTGAAAACCAGTAACGGGTGCTTAGTTTTGATACTATAGGCTCCACCACTATGTAGGGGATGCATATGTTAATAAATCCATCTTCCTCGCCGACTTTTGTCCTCAGGGTAATAAGGGCCACTGTTTCATTGGGGGAAATGATCTGGGCAAACTGTGCGTTTGTTTCAATTTTTTCAAGTCTTGGCCTTAGTTCCAGAACATTTTCCCATGGTTCTCTCATTAAATTCAACATCTGTATTATGATTCTCTCGATTATGGCCAGCTCAATTTCAGTAAACCCTCTTACCTTTTCCAACGATGAACCTTTACCACCGAGAATCCTGTCCACAAGGGCAAAGGATATATTGGGGTCCATCTCAAAAATAATAGATCCTGCCAGCGGATTAAAGTCTATAATTGCCAGAATTGCAGGGTTTGCTATGGAGTTGCTGAAGTCGTAATATGACATGGGCTGTACTTCAAGCACATCCACCTGAACAAGATTTCTAAGATATCCTGACAGGAAGTTTGTAATAAGCCTGGCATATGTATCATTAATTATATGCAGTGTTTTGATGTGGTCCTTGGCAAACTTGTTGGCCCTGCTGAAATCATAAACTTTTATCTTTTTTTGCTGGTCCTTGTCTTGCATCTGCTGAACGTCGATCTCACCTGTGTTTAGTGCTTTCAACAGTTCATCTATTTCACTCTGTGACAAGATATCTCCCACAGAAATGCCACCTCCTTATGTGTAGAACCACTCATCAAAAACAATATTATAGATAATTGGCCTTTTTGTACCTTCATTTTCTATCAGCATTTTGTTTATGCTCTCTATAAGATCATTTCTGGCTTTTTTCTTAGTTTCAGGATCTTTGGCTTCCTCCAGTGTCATGTTCTGGAAATATGTGTTGACAAGCTCTTTTATCCGTTTATCATATATGGTTAATTTATTTTCAACGTCCACACCCTTAACTTTTTTGAAATACAACAACTCTATGTTAAGCTTTATAACCGGTGGAGTTGAAGATTTATTATTTTCACTTTTCAGGTTGAGCAGAACAGGTTCCCCATATAACATTTTGGAAGATAATTCATCATCCGAGGGGATTGCAATGGTTCCTGCCATAGAAACGGAATCTGCTCCATTCGAATTGGAGTTGTTTGTCACTAGTATATAACCGACAAGCCCTACAAGGCTTAATGCAAGAATTGCGATAATGACTAAAAGTATGATGGTAAAGACCTTTCCTCTAGCTTCCAAAATTCATGCCCCCTTTATCTTTAGATCCGAAAATAATTAAAAATTTACTACTCTTTAAGGCACTGCAATTTGTAAAGTATAAAACTATACAACAATATTCTAACATTACACTCTCAATTTTTTCAATAGCTTATATTATCTAACACTTTTCGACAGCTAATTTATTATTAATAATACCATTTTAAGAAAACTCAATCTTATTTATTATCAGCCTCAGGCTGCGTCGTAAAATTCGGCGTCAGCCTGAGGCTTGTTACTGCTATACTATCTCTTTATATTTACCAGCTCTTGAAGCATTTCATCGGATGTGGATATTATCCTGCTGTTTGCTTGGAAACCCCTTTGGGTTACTATCATCTCAGTAAACTCCCTGGAAAGATCAACATTCGACATTTCCAGAGTACCCGGACTCAACATACCAGCACCGTCAACACCGGGCTTCACTCCTTTTGCAAAATCTCCGGAGTTCGTTGTGGGCAGGAACAGGTTTTCTCCCAGCTTCTGAAGTCCGGCAGGATTATCAAAGGTAGCCAGTGCAATCATTCCCAGCGGCTGCTGCTCGCCATTGCTGTATATTCCCGTTATAACTCCGTCCGCACCTATGCTGAAAGTGGATAATGTACCTGCTTTGTATCCGTCAACGCTCTTAGTCTTCACCGAACAATCCGAAGCGTACATGGTTAAGCTTGAAAAATCCACATTAAATGTAGGGTCATCAACCCCTGCATCATCAGGAAGATCTATTGTAACATTCACATTATTTGTGGTTGATATCAGCCTTCCATCCTTGCCGAAAACAAGCTGCAAGCTACCGGTTGCAGCAGTTCCGCCATAAGTGAAAGTTACATTCCATGGACTTCCGGTGGCAGTAGTGGCTTCCCTGGTAAATATAGCCTTTACCTCATAGGCATTACCCTGCTTGTCATACACTGTTATGGGAGCTGAAAAGGTATCCCCTGCAGCATAGCCTGCATCAAGATTTCCCTTCATAACTGCTTTAGTAGTTGCCTTTGGCTCAATCAGCTGCTTATTCAGCAGATTCAGTTCCACCAGCTCTGATTCGGAGTTAAATTCATATTCTCCGGTAACAGGATTTAGTTCCGGCTCCCATCCCAGAACGTTCAACCCACCTCCGGTTGTCAAATTGCCCAGCTTGTCCAGTATGAAATTTCCTGCACGGGTAAATTTGTACGAATCTCCTCTTCCTCCACGTACTATAAAGAAACCTTCTCCTTCAATCGCCAAGTCCGTGGGGTTGTCCGTCCTTTGTGTGCTGCCCCTTGTCATTATTGTATCTATAGCATTAACGCCCAATCCAAGGCCTATCTGCATTGGATTTGTACCACCTCTTCCTGTTTCCAGGTTCGGTGCGCTGGCACCCCTCAATGTTTCACTGAATATTTCCTGGAAGGTAACCCTTCCTGATTTAAAAGCTACAGTGTTTACATTGGCGATATTATTACCTATGACATCCATCCTTGTCTGATGGGCCCTAAGACCTGAAACACCAGAGAACATCGATCTCATCATAATTAATTGACCTCCTTCGTTTTCTATTCCTTCCGTCGTTCCGGAATAGGCAGCTTCCCGAATGGGTCCGGCTGCTTTAAACAATCCTTTTCGTTAGTAAAATATTGCTAGAGTGATAAATGGTTTTCTCCTTTATGCAAATACTGCTCCGTCTATGTTGGTGAATACATTATCCTTCAGCTCACTGCTGTTAACAGCCGTTATTACCGTACGGTTTTTCACGTTTACAACAAAGGCCAGATTGTCCATGAGCACCAGTGAATCCTTTACTCCTTTGTCTTCAGCCCTGTCAATAGCTTTGCTTATCTTTTCCTTTTGGAGCTGAGTTAGCTGAATATTCCGCATTTGAAGCCTCATTTCTGCATGCTTGGAAAACTTGATGCCATTACACTCATTTAGCTTGTCCTGCAGAATATTACCGAATTCACTCCTGCCCTGTCCGGATCTTTTTACAGTTGGAATGCTGTGGCTGTTGTTGGATATTCTCCCGATATTATTTAAGTAATTGTAGTTTGCTGCCACATACAACACCCCCTGTCATATTGATTCCACGCCTTCTTCCTCTGAAGCACCCTCACTTGTTGTCTCTTGACTGGGTTTCATTACCTTTGTTATTCCGTCAACAGGAGCTAGAACCTCATCCAGTACCACCTTGAATTTACCATTGGTTTCAGTGAAGCTTCTGAGTTTTGCACTCACCGGCACCTTTTTGCCGCTTTCGGTGTCTGTTACGATTACGGTGACACGGTTATCCTGCGGCGGCAGGCGATCATTGAGATAATCCCTGATGTTATCCGGATTGGAAGATATATCTCCGTTTGCCGTCACGATGCTGGAGATTTCGGCTTCCACACCGTCCATCACTGCATAATTCTCATACAAGCCCATCTGTATTGATTTGATGTATCCTTTGACACTGACATATTCAGCAGTGTTAGGGTCATATATGATACCTTCGGCATCAAATCCTATAAGACCTGTATATGCTGCAAGGTTGGAGGAGTTTACCACCTTTTCGTCCATCACATCAGTGATCTTATCCACCTCTATATCCTGTCCGTTCACCACTACATAAGTTTTGCCGCTGTTGATTTTTACACTGGAGACAAGGCCTTCGGCAACCTTAACCTCCTTTGTTTCCGAATCCGTCACATTGGCGGTTATGTATTTGCCTATAAGGGAAAAGGCCTGGGACTTCGTAAGCGTGCTGCTCATATTCTGCATTTGCTCCAGGGAACTGAACTGTGCCATCTGGGCAATGAATTGCTTATCATCCACCGGATTCAAAGGATCCTGGTACCTGAGCTGTGTCACCAGAAGATTTAGAAAATCGTCCTTTCCCAAATTGCCGGAAACATCTCTTTTGCCTGTGGTTTCTGAATAGCCGTCTATAATCTGTTGAATTGTTCTTTGGTTATCCACCGGATTAGTTGCCATACATTGCACCTCCTTTGCTCTTTATTTTAATCATGCCGTAAGATCTATGCTGCTGTCGCTTCTCATATAAGGATTCAAATTCTCCGGAATATTCGTCATGACTAATCCGTTACCTGCTGTCAAGCCGGAATAAGTTCTGTTTCTGACACTATGCACAGTTGTCCTTTCACCGGCAAAGCTTCTTTTCTCCAATCCTTTTTGAGAATCACTTCCGACAGATACATTGAAACCCTGTACTATAAAGCCTTGCTTTTCCAGAGCACTTTTCAGAAGCTGCATGTTGGCTTCCAGCACTTCTTTAACCTGTTGGCTGTCTGCAACAAAATTCGCCATTACTATGCCATTCTCAGTAACAAGCTTCAACGAAAGCTTGCCCAAATGATCAGGCTTTAAATCCATGACCATCTCCGACTTGTCACCGGTTATCACGGCTTCAGCTTTCTCAACGATCTGATTTAAAATCTCCCTTGCAGAAACCGGTGCATTTTCAGCAGCCATCCTGTTAACGGCCTCAAATCCTGCCTTTTCTGACGTGCCTATTGCAAAGCTGCCAGCAGCAATATTACCTGCATCCGCAATGCTGTCTGTTTCCTGCTGATTATCTTCTGATACGGCTTTTCCTAAGACATTCTGCAATGGATCTTTGCTTTTGGTATCGGTATTCAAGCTACCTTGTTGCAGGGAATCACCATCAAAAGCTTCCAATCCTTCATCTGTAGAATCCGGTGCCATGTACTCTGTAGTAATGGCTTTGTCCTCTGAATTCACATTTTCCTTTAAGGGACTGGATAAATTCAACTCTTCGTCAGTGTCTGCAGCTACTCCGCTGTTTTCTGTGCCCATCTCTGCAAGCTTTGACTTAAACTCAGCCATGATTTCGGATATGTCGGAAACTCTCTCCCTATTGACCACCGTAAGCCTCTCATGGTCAACATTAACCCAATTTCTGTTGACATCCCCTTTGTTGTTCTCAAAAAAGACTTGGGCATCTTCCTCTGAACTTACGGTTAGGTTCTTCATTGAATTCAGGATATCGGTGAGAGCATCTGCCTGGGACTCACTTAATTGCATGAACTCCGCAAGCTTCGATGCTATCTCTCCCACCTTTTGGTCATCAGCCATATCCGACAATTCTATTCCTGCACTTTCCAGCAGCATAACCAGGTCCTGCGGGTTCATGCCCAGGATTTGTGCCAAACCTTCTACAAAAGCTGCAGCATTAGACGATTTCTTTACTAAATCCTTTTTTTCGTCCATGCTCTCCGGCTTTTCATAAACCGGCTCTTTTTTCTCCGTATTGCCGGTATTCCTTACTGCTTTTGCGTTTTGATGTGCTCTATAGCTCTCAACCTTCTGTCTTCCGACCATGTCGGAATTAACAGCACCATCTTCCGCTTTTTCCACCGGGTTTCTTTTGAATTGGTCTGCGCTGGATTTTACTCTGGAGCTGCGGTTTAGTTTAGAATCCATAATATCCTTGAACCGGCTTCCTTCATCCGCTGTGGTTCTACTGGCCTTATTGCCTGAAGAAGCAGGTACGGAAGGCTCTGCTGTCCGGATCATTGCATAAAACTGATTTATCATATTTTCACCCCCTTTCAAAAATCATCTTGTTATATGAAAGCTACTGTCCGTCGTTTTGCTGTTTCAGGTATAACTTTGACATCTCATCGGTCACCTTTGCAGCAAACTCAGGTTTCATAGCTTCTACAACCGCTGCATAATTCTCTTTTTTCATGTTTTTCAGTATGTTAACCGTCAGATCCATTTTGCTGTCTCCTAATTGCTCCAATATCGCAGCTACAGCTTCAGCATCCATTTTCTCGTACAGCTGAGCAAACTTTTTTGCTTCAGCATCAGCAGCTTCCTGCTTAACCACTTCCGAATAAATCTTCGTTGCTGTTTCTTTATCCATATTTTCAAAAAATTCTTTGAAGCCTTTGGTATCCTGATTTGCAACCAGTTCATCAAACTTTTTCTTGTCCTCTTCCAGCTTTTTTTCCCTCTCATCCAGGACAAGCCTCCTGGCTTCCATATCCTTTTTTATATTCTCATTTTCTTCTTCCAGCTTCTTTGCCGTATCCTTATATTTGCTCAGCTCCGCAGTCAGTTCAGAAACCTTTTTCTCTGTTTCCTCAATCTGTGTTTTCAGATTATCCCTTTCTTTTCTTATCTCATTATACTTATTCACCAACTGGCCTTCTGTAAGATATTTAGGATCTTCCGGGTCAGGGGGCTCAGGAAGTGCCAGGTTCAGTAGGGGTATATCCATGATTTGATCCCTGTACTTTTCACCCAAACCATTTATATTGTTATGTATGACAAAGTAAAAGGCTCCCCCAAAAATAGCCAGCATAATTGCCGTAGCCACCAGAAAAGCGGCCAGGCCAAACAATATCCCATTCAGTTTTTCTTTTTTTGCGCTCTTGACATCCTTTTGGTTTGCACTCTGTGCATTTTTTTCCATTGTATTTTTGATTATCTTAGCCATTTTTATCCCCTGCGAGTAATTTATTCTGTTTATAGCTTACAATCTCGTCAACAAGCTTTTGGTCCTTCTTAAACTGCTCTTTAACATATCCCTTGTATTGCTTGTCCTTAAGCTTTTCAAACATTTCTTTTTCCTGAACTGCCTTAATAAGCCTTTCCTTACATTTATCGACAACTGACTGGCTATAATTTACATTATCCTTCTGATACACAATTCTATCCTTTACCAGTGCAATATAGGAACCGTATTCCCTAAGCTTTCCTGCAGAGACTCCTGTGGAAGATTTTTGATTGAAATCTGAGATAAGGTCCTTCCTTTCATTTTCCAGAGCCAAGAGCTTGTTCTTCTCATGCTCCAGTTTTTTGTAGGCCTTTCCCAGTTCATTTTTAAGGCTGTCTTCCATTTGCACCTTCAAGTTTAAAATTGTCTCAAACTTGTATACAAACTTCGCCATAATATCACCACGCCATGCTTAAGTATAAGTTCCGGCCATTACTGCTGCTTTCAGGTTCAGCACCATCCGGCAACCCAGGATTCATGCTTATAACTACTTCAATACCTTGCCCATCAAATCCATGACTTCGTCATAAGTGAATTTCTCATGGGTTTCCTGCTCCAAAAAGCCGATTATATTGTCTATCACTTCTATGGCATAATCGATCTTCTCATTGCTTCCCTTTGTGTAAGCTCCGATGTTTATCAAGTCCTCCGCATCTTTATAAACTGCCATCACCTTTTTGATTTCGTTGGCAATCTTTTTATGCTCGGGAGTGATTATATCAGACATAACCCTACTTACACTGGCTAACACATCGATTGCCGGGTATTGGTTCTTATTGGCAAGATCCCTCGAAAGTACTATATGCCCATCCAAAATTCCCCTTGCAGCGTCGGTAACAGGCTCCGTGAGATCATCACCATCCACAAGCACCGTGTACAGTCCGGTTATCGATCCCTTCTGGGAGTTTCCGGACCTTTCCAGCAGCTTTGGCAGTGTAGAGAAAACAGATGGAGTATACCCCCTTGAAACCGGTGGTTCACCTATAGCCAGGCCAACCTCTCTTTGAGCCATGGAAAAACGGGTTAGGGAATCCATCATGAGCAATACATCTTTTCCCTGGTCCCTGAAATATTCCGCCACTGCTGTAGCCACCATGGCACCCTTAAGTCTTATCAGCGCCGGTTGATCCGATGTGGCGACAACCACTACCGTTCTCGCCAAACCCTCTTCTCCCAGGTCTTTTTCAATAAATTCCCTTACTTCTCTTCCACGCTCTCCTATGAGGGCGATGACATTCACATCGGCTTTAGTATTCCTTGCAAACATACCCAGAAGCGTACTCTTTCCCACGCCGCTTCCGGCAAAAATACCAATTCTCTGTCCTTTTCCCACAGTCAGCAAACCGTCCACAGCCTTCACTCCCAAAGGCAGAGGTTCTGTTATTCGCTTTCTTTGCAGCGGATGGGGAGGTCTGCTGTCTACCGGATAGAAGCTGTCTATTTCCAAGTCTCCCTTGTCATCGATAGGTCTACCCATACCATCCAGCACTCTTCCGACAAGATTCTTTCCCACTCCAACCTTGAGCTGACTGCCGGTGGCGATAACATCGCTTCCAGGACCTATCCCGGTCATTTCTCCCAAAGGCATTAACAGCACCTTGTTCTCTCTGAAACCAACCACTTCCGCATCGATGGTCCTATTGTCCCTGGTGGCATTTAATTTGCAGAGCTCACCGATATTTACCTCCGGTCCGTTGGATTCAATGGTAAGCCCCACGACTTTGGATACCTTGCCTTTATATTCTATATAGTCGGAGCTATCCAATATGTTTTTGTACTTGTTCAAATCAATATTCAGCTTAAAGCTTCCCATTATGGATTCTCCTACCTCATTTTCCTACTGCTTGCAAGAACGCTTCTTCAATTTTTGCCACTTTTGTGTGTATACCGGCATCAATGCTTCCATACTGGGTTTCAACAACACAGCTACCTTCCTCTAGAGACAAGTCCTTCTTGATATCAAGCTCATCCAGTCCCTCTATCATAGACATGAGTTCTTCTCTGCCGGCTTCCACATGGTCAAAATCTTCGTCGGATACCCTTAGAACGATCTTTTCCTTGTGGGCGCACTTTTCTATGGCTTCTCTAAGCAGTCCTATAATGTATCCTCTGTCAGTTTTTATTTCAGCGCATATCACCTTTTTGGCTATTGCAAGGATCAATTCCACTGCATCTTCTTCAATTCCGGCCATGGCCTTGTCATAATCCTCTCTGGCCTTATCCCTTATCTGCTCCGCTTCATTTATAAGGTTCTCATACTGCTGCCTGCCTTCATTTATTCCGTCCTCATATCCTTTTTTTCTGGCTGCTTCTTCTGCCTCGATTTTTATTCTTTCTATCTCTTCCTGCGCTTCCCTGAGTATCTTTTCAGCTTCAGCACGAGCTTCATTAACTATTTTTTCAGCTTCTTCCCTCGCTTCAGCCAGCAAATCCTCAGCATCTTCATGGGGAACCTCATCCGATCCCTCAACAAACCCATCAGCAGGATCATTCTCAACCTTTTCATCCAAAGGCTGAAGCAGTCTGACTGTATTTAGCACATCAGCGGTTTTAATTTGAAAGGGATTCCCCACATTAACCTGATAGTTTTTAAATACCATGTTATACAATTATTTCATCTCCTCC
>ENA-OWOZ01002740-OWOZ01002740.1-bioreactor-metagenome-genome-assembly--contig:-NODE-2740-length-12662-cov-4.082320_pt1 | contig 12662 bp, 4 predicted proteins | sample MGYA00238140_ERZ651804 | MGnify/ENA primary metagenome ERZ651804 (study PRJEB26910, sample SAMN07631232) | bioreactor metagenome | isolation source: Switchgrass digestor | place: USA: Dartmouth... | reverse complement strand
CCTTTGGGAATGTCGGGTACGACCAATACTCTGAAGGTCCATACCATTACAGAGCCTGCTTACTGCCAGGGTGAGAGCACTGGTGAAAACACCGGTAATAACACAAGCAAAGTCAGTAACGTGGATGAAAGCTTATTGGTGGATTAATCCTGTATTCCGCTGTATCAGACAATCGGCGGGGCCAATGTTACAAATCGGATCCGTTTGTGGTTAATACTGGTCAAAGTTGAACAAATTAGCTGTTGCTACTTGCAATGTGCCGTTTTTTATAGTTAATATAGTAGTATGAACTGCTATTCATCGTACAAAGGGGAGTTGCAGATTTGATTACGCAGAAGGAAATTGCAGAAATGTGCGGTGTTTCTGTATCGACCATATCCAATATCCTTAACGGCAAGCGCAAGGTTAGTGAGGCTACCAGACAGCGGGTACTTGAAGTAGTGAAGCAGACCGGCTACCAGCCGAACTATTTTGCTCAGGGAATGCGCAAGCAGAAGACTAATATTATAGGCATCATCACCGAGGACCTGCTGCAGTTCAGTTCTCCCCCGATTATCGAAAGGATAATGGCCTACTGCGAGGATATGAATTACAGGACTATCCTTATCAACATGCGCATGTATGATAAATGGAAAGATACCTGGTATAATGATGAGCAAAAGCTGCACTCCGTATTGAAGCCTGCTATTCAGGAACTGCTTTCCATCAAGGTGGACGGGATCCTGTATGTCGCCGGACATGGCAGGACCGTCAACTGTTTTTGCAGCAGGAGGACTATCTCCAGGATCGCTTGGAGTAGAAATCTTCCATGCTACTTTCTTAACTTCTTCTGTTGGTTTACTTTGGTTAGAAACTTTAACTTCTAAACCACTTAAACCAACACGATTATCAATAGACCAGAATTGAACATCAATTGGTGGTCTTGTTGCAGGTTCTACTACAATATTACAAGTAACAACACTTGATTCTGTTCCGTTTTTATCTTTTACTTGTAATTGAATTTGATGTTGTCCTTCTGCCAAATTCTTTACTAAACTATCAGGTACACCATTTGTTCTTTTTTGCCAATTAGACCATGAACCATTTGGTAATTTCCATCTTGCTAAAATACCATCTGTTCCACCGTTAGAATCTTTACTTTGTGCTGCTGTTAAAGCATTTCCTAAACTTTGACCTTTTTTCATTCTTGCAGGGTTTCCTGAATTGTATGTGCAAACGGCAGTTGGAGGATTTTTAACCTCTACTAAACGAATGGTTTTAACAGCAGGGTCTTTTGAAGGAATACCATTTGAATCGATAACATGGAGTTTATATGTCCATTCGTTCTTTAATGCTCCTGAACCTTCACCAATTTTAAAGGTTTTTCCTCCTAATGTATCAGGAGAATCAGGAGTTAATGGGAACCACCATTGTTCATTTCCATTAATATCTTTAATTTTTACAGCATTTCCGTTACCAAAGTTATTTTTAGGGTTATTATCTACAGGATACCACTTACCTCCACTTGCATCTGGAATGAAGAATCTTACACCTGCAATACTTCCACCTGTATTACTCTTACTATCTCTTGAGTTTATTGTAAGAGTATAAGCACCATTGTTGTAAGGGAATCTCTTATCATAATTTCTACCTACAGGAAGTTGTAATAAAGAATCGGCAGGTGGTGTTCTTGTATCAGCGACATTATGAACTGTAATTACAGGAGTTGGAGGAACTTTACAAGCCTCTGCTTCAGGCGTACAAATAACCTCTAATCTTACTGTATCTTTATTACTCATACCTCTTAAATTTGGGTTTGGTTCTGTTGAGGTTGCACTTGAGTCTCTTGCCATACCTGTAACGGTATATGGAGTATCTCCAATCTTAAATTCTGTTGAATATGGTCTTTGAATTGTTTGTTTATTCTGCCATTCATTTTGTGGGTTAGGCCAACTTGTTGTTGACCAATAGTAAGCAAGTGAATGTGCAGGGTATTGACCCCATTCTACAACAGCAGTTAAAGTTGCTTTTGTACCTGGTAAGAAGTAATAAACTCTTGGAGTTTTTGTTTCATCTTTCTTTACATAGCCTGAAACTTCAATTCTATATTTTGGTTTTGTTTCTATTGTAATATTTCCACATGCTCCATTGGGGTTTGGATTTTTAACTACTTTTACATAAACCCTTCCTGAAGCAACTGCGTTGTCTTCGTCTTTAATCTCTACATAATATTCACTTGTTCCTTCGTTAAAGAAAGTTCTAACAAAATCATTATTAACGGTATTATAAGTTGATACTACACCGCTATGGTCTGTAAATCTTGAATAGAGTCTTAGTTCTTCATAAGGTAAATCGGGGTCATCGTAATAGGTTTGGAATCTTGCGGAACATCCTTCATAAACTGTAATTGTGCCACCCATTCCAACAACATCGCCTTGTTCATTCTGAACAGTTATATCTAATGTTGGGAAACGATTCACTACTCGTATTGTCTTTGTTACTTTATTGCTTACTAAACCATCGTTATCTATAACAATTAATGTAGCCGTATAAGTTCCTGAATATCTAAATTTTACAACCAATCCTTCATCCAAATCTGCATCGAAACGTGTTTGTCGGTATTCAGTTCCATTAACATTCCATATATAGTGTTCTATAACACCGTCTGTATCAAAACTCCTATTGACCAATCTTATGTCTCTACCTTTATAGTTAGGTTCGGGAACATAAAAATCAGCAACAGGTGGTGATAAGTTAACCTTCTCCTTAATAGGTGGAACTTCATATGGAACACCTGGGGTATCTTGAACAAAATCACTTGCGATTATTAATAATTTATCCTTTAAAGTTCCATCTAATTGAAAGTAAGCAGTTGAAGCAAGAACTGCAATCATAAGGAGTAAGGCATACTCAATTAAAGCCTGCCCTCTTGATTTCTTGCCATATCTTCTAAACATGGTCTCACCTCCTTTATTTAATCATCCCCATGTATTTTTAGTTCAACAAGAAATTTTTTAATCCTCTCCACATATAGATGATTTATCCTATTTTTATTGTATAATTTCCCCGTTATCCCTTGTTATCCTCTAAAAAATATATCAAAAACAAATAGAAAAAGCAACCTAACAGAAACATTAGGTTGCTTTTTCATTAAGGGATTGCTTATAAAGAAGAGGTTGTAGTATTGGTGTTTGCGAATCTCCTTCTTAAAATGTCTTCCAATCGCTGACTCAAAAAAACAGAAGTGGAAGGATGAGTCGGATTTTGTGGATTAGGGGAAGGAGTTTCATTGTGATTATCTCTCTGTGAAGAATCTACGGTAGAGTAATGTTCAACTTCTCTTTCGTAGTATTCATCATACGGAGATTGGAAGCCATCACCTGAGTCATCGTATTCCTTTCTCAATTCAGGGAGCATATACACTCCACCATCTCTGCTAATACCCACTCTATCCAAATAAATTGAATCAGAATGAGTTAAGCAGTATCTTGCGAAATTTTTGACGCTCTCTTTGTCTTCGATATTGATGTAATGAGAAAAGTCATGTTTGTCTTCAAAAACAACCATATGACCTTCTCTTATTATAGGAAGACCGAGGCTGATGAGTTTATCATAGCCTACAGAGTAGGGATAGAAGTTTTCTATCCATAAACCTCTTTCGTCAAGCCAACATCTGCCTCTCATTGTGTATCCAATAAATGAGAAGTCGGTATTCGGAACTTCAATGAAGTTTCCGTTTTTCTGATAAACCATTCCGACATTCGGGATACTTCCCAAAAGCAATAAGGCTTCTGCTGAACTATAACAACCATCTTCCTCAAAGAGAACATCTGTTTCGCTTTTATGAACAGAAAGGCTTAAGCAAGTATTGAACTTTGTAGGGCTTCCGTTTGAACCACCACTGCATGTAAGGAAATCAAGAGGATTTATTGTAATGTATAATTCTCTATGGGATTGATCATTCATTATCTTCTGATAATCCACATAGAGGTTTCCTTTCTCATACAGGGTCTTGGAAAGAAGCAGGGATATGTAATTCCCTCCGTTTCTTTCTGACACAGGAACTTCCCTAATCTTTTTAAGAGTTTGGTCATATTTCGGATTCATGGAAGTCCAAATTTCTTGAACTTTAGCCAAAACTTTTGATGCTTTCATTTCAATCGTTTTCCTGCCATCAAAAAGGTTGAAACGATTTACGATTAAGCCTTCGACAGGAATATCTTTCCCACTTTCAATAGTGGAAAGAACATTTTCACCATTTACCAAAGCCAAAGACATTTCGTTCAGGTAACGATTGAAGGCTTCTTTGAAGGTCTGACTTAACGGAATACCTTGTGTTTCTACTACCTCTTTTCCGTAGTATTTAGCAATGTCGTAACGCCTTTCACCTTGCTCTTTAATTTTTGCTCTTCCGAAGCGGTCAAAGTGCAATTGTGGAAGAATGGAACTCCAAAGTTCCTTTTTCCGTTCGACAATTTCTAAATACTGACCAATAGTTTCTTGGTTTACTCTCATTAGAGTATCCCCCTTTCCTGTCTTTTGATATTAACTTTGTCTTAAAGTAAGACATAACTATACATTTAATTTATTCAATAATCTATGTAATTATCCTGCAATCACCTATCACATATATTATAGCATACTCTAATATAACTGTCCATAAGTGAATGAAAAATAGTAGTGTTTTTACACTACTATTTTGATAAGATATTTTTAATTTCTTGAACTTCTCTTGTTAAAGGAACAGTTGGAAGACTTTTAAAGAATTGTTTGCCATAATTCATTGTTAAAAGTCTATTATCCAATACTGCAACTACTCCTTTATCAGTATTAGTTCTAATCAAACGACCAAAGCCTTGTTTGAATTTCATTATAGCCATAGGAACTTGATAATGAACAAATGGATTTTTACCTTGTTTCTCTAATTTTTCCATTCTTGCTTCTATAATGGGTCTATCGGGAACTTCAAATGGGAGTTTGGTAATTATTACACAGGACAATGCTTCTCCTGGTATATCTATTCCTTCCCAATAAGAAGCAGTTGCGAAAAGAACAGAGGTTGTATCTTCTTTAAACATTTGCAATAACATACTTCTTGGTAAATCCCCTTGTTTTAAGAAAGTAATATTGCGTTTATCAAAAAAGGGTTTCATTTTGTCGCTCAACAGATTCATTAACCGATAAGAAGTAAATAGTACCAAAGCACAGCCATTAGTGTGTTCTATGATTGTTTCGATTTCTTTCTCCAAATATTCTTCATAAGCCCTTTCTTTTGGATTTAAGGCTTTTTCAGGAATATAAATTCTTGACTGTTCCTTGTAATTAAATGGAGAAGGCAGTGTTTTTGCAATGTAGTTATCTATCCCGATTCTTGAAGCAATATAACTCATATCATCGGGTGTTGTGCTCATTGTTGCAGAAGTTAAAACAATACTATTCATTCGTTTGAATAAATTATCCCGTAGAACTTCTGCAATAGAAATAGGGCAGCAATTTAAAGAAGCAAAATAATGTCTATTGGTTTTGCTCACAGGACATTCAATCCAATAAGCATAGTCTTTCATTTCTTGATTAACAATGTTTTTCGTTTCTTTAACAAGTTTATCAATTCTGTCAACCAAAGAAGAAGCCAACATTTCTTCTGCCTCTGTATAATCATTCTTATTCATGTTGTTTTTTATGATACGGGATAATCTTTCAAATGAATTCTCAATCGAATTTATAGTGGTAAATTTTTTGTTCTTTTCTAATAGTCGTTTCGTTGTGTTATCCCCTGCAAGTTCTGTTACTTTCTGAAATAAATCATCAGTCATAAAGTCAAGAGTAGAACATAAATTCTTGACTTCTAATTTGGTATCTTCTTCATCAGAATAGTAATTTGCAAATTCTCCGAAAAGAATTGCTTTCTTAATCTGATTTACCAATCTCTTATATCTGAAACGACTAACCTTTAAGCCCATAAAGTCAGAAGCAACATCCTCAATATGATGTGCTTCATCAAAAACCACATAGTCGAATTCAGGTAAGACTAAATCTTCTATTTCAAACCCTGTTTCCATTCTGACTTTTAAATCAGAAAAGAATAGGGAGTGATTAACCACAAGTATATCAGAAGCCTTTTGCTTTTCTCTTGCTTTATAGAAAAAGCATTCGCTGTAATGAGGACACTTTTTCTTTAAGCAATTATCAAATTCTGAACAAATTTTTTCCCATAAAGGGTTGGAAATAGAAGTTCTTATCTCACTTTTATCCCCAATTATTACTTCTCCTTTTTCATCTAAAATAAGTTTTTTAAGTTCATTGAATTCTTGTACTTCTTCTTTTGAATCAAACCAACCTTCATCCTTTCTCTTGTTGAGAATTTCATCCATTTTTCTATTACAAATATAATTGCCTCTGCCTTTAATCAGAGTGGCAGAAAAATTAATACCCAATATATTTTGTAGCATTGGAATATCTTTATTAATGAGTTGTTCTTGTAAAGGAATTGTTTTAGTGCTTACAACTAATTTTGGCTTTTCATCAATAGAGAATTGTTCCCATAAAGAAAGAAAGGCCAATATATATGCCATTGATTTACCTGTTCCCGTAGGTGCTTCAACAATTACATGTTTTCCTTCTTCATAGGCTTTAAGGATATTCATAATCATTACTTTTTGTGATTTTCGTTCTTGATATGTTTCAAAGTTTTCTGCAATTTTTTGAAAATATTTTTTTAGGTTGTTGTAACTTTCTTCTATCTTAAAAGTGTTCTTCAACTTAATCGTCCCCCTTTACTAAACAACTATATTATAACATACTTTGAATCACTTTAGAATATGTTTTTGCATAAAAAAGAAGAAGAGAAATCATTCTCTTCTTCTTACTCAAAGAATGGGGCTAATTTGTTTCTGTCAACAGAGATTTGTGTTTCTGGCATCGATGATAAGAAATACTTTCCGTAAGAATCTTTTTTGGATAGAATTCTACCATCTAATACACAGAAGACACCTCTGTCTCCTTCGTGTCGTATAAGTCTACCAAAACCTTGTTTATACTTGGTAACGGCAGAGAAAACGACATTTTCCAAGAATGGATTTCTCCCCTGCTTCCGTAGGATGGCCTCACGGGCTTTTGTGACAGGAGTAGGAACGCTGAATGGAAGTTTATGAATGATTACCAAAGAAAGTTCTCTTCCTCTGATATCAATTCCTTCCCAAAACGTATCACTACCAAATAATACTGCATTCCCGTGTTTTTTAAACATCTCAACGAGTTTCCTTCTATCATATTGCCCTTGCATAAGGGGAAGGTAACCCATCTTCTCAAACTCACTCGCAAGAATGTTATAATATTCTTTCATTGTTTCTATTGAGGTGAAGAGAAGGAATGCACGCCCTCTTGCCATCTTAATTAGTTCGTACATTTCCTTTTGACAATATTCATCGTATCCGTCATCTCCAGAGTCCAATGCGTAAGAAGGAACATAAAAACACACATTTTCCTTGTAGTTGAATGGAGATTGCATAAAAGTGGAAACATACTCATGCTCTTGAAGATTGCCAATTCTTCTTGCAAACACTGACAAGTCCTTATCGAACTTGATAGTCGCAGAAGTAATAACGACATTATGACGATCAAAGAGCATCTCTCGTAAATGAGGGGCTACTTCAGCAGGAGTTTTGTGTAATCCATGGGTATCAGCCCAATAGATTTCGTTGAATTCGTCTTTGAGTGATACAAACTCTTCTAATTCTTTTCTTAGAGTTCGTACCTGATTTGCGAGAGCATTGAAACGGGCTTCTAACGCCTCCACATTGGTTCTTACTGCCGTAAAAAGTAGATAGTTCTCCAATTCTTCAAGAGGAGAAAAATCTAAATCTCTAAAAGCAGATTTATCTGACCAAATCATACTGGAAGTATTTAACTGTTCCAACGCCCTCTGTGTTACAGAGAAAACTCCTTCTGCCAATGTTTTTACTTTATGGCAAAGGTCAAGTGCTTTAACCCTCCTTTCGTTCTTATAATCTTCTGAATAGACTACATTATAGAGGGTTTGCACCTTATTTAACACCCTGTCAAACCTGTCTTCATTGATTTCAAACCCAATGAAGTCCGAGGCTACGTCTTCCAAATGATGGGCTTCATCAACCACTACCACATGGTAATCGGGAACTAAACCTGTTCCAGGCTTATATCCTGCTTTCTGTCTTGCAATTAAATCTGCCATTAGCAAGAAATGATTCCCGATAATAACATCTGCCTCTTCAGCATAGTTTTTCAAGTGATAGTAGAAGCAACCTTCTTCTCTGTACTTGCAACTGTCGCAGTTGCTTTCCATATTAGCACCAACATACTCCCACAATTCTTCGGAAGGTTGGAATGGAAGTTGCTCTTTATCACCTTGAATAACGTTCCCCTCCTCGTCCGTAATGGCTTCAACCAAGGTGGAGAACTCCTTCTTAAGTGCGGGTTTGGGATTACGCAGGGCTTTTTCGAGTTTCTTCAGACAGATATAATTCGCCTTGCCCTTTAAAAGGACAGATTTAAATGGCAAACCAATGTCTTCAAAAACTCTTTCCAAGAAGGGAATGTCGTTGTAATACAGTTGCGATTGTAGTGTAATTGTATGCGTGGTCACAATCAACTTAATGGGATTATCAGGATAAAGTTTATTATGTCGAACTACCCATATTATTGTTGGGACAAGTTCAGCAAAACTTTTTCCTGTACCAGTTCCCGCTTCAATGATTGAAGATTTGTTTGTCTCCAATCCTTCAGCAATAACCAAACTCATTGTCATTTGGTCTCTACGGAACTGATAGCCATTGAAATAAAGGCTAAACACTCCATTAGGCTGAAAGAAAACCTTAACGATTTCCCCTACTCGTAGTTTGAAGAAGTTCTGTTTTAAATACTCTATTGCGTTTATAGCAAACCCTCCTTTCTATCTGTTGTGTTTCCATTAGACTATCGATAGTTTGCCCCTCCTTCTTTAGTATTATAGAATCATGCGATGTATATTTCAAGGGTCGTTTCAATATTCCTGCTAAAGGATTGTTAAGAGCCTTATAAGAAAACAGAAGCAAAGGGGTTTTCCCTTTGCTTCTATTATTTAAAACTGAACCACTTTGGGATTACCAAAGTAATTTAAATATTCACGAAGCGTCATCTGACTTCTTTTCTCTTTAGTGCTTCGTGTGTTGTTGTGGTTGTTGTAACTTTGCTTGTTGTAAGAGTTGTTGTAGAAATCACCTCCACCAAAGGAAGCATCCTTATAATTGTTCTCTGTATTATACAGAGAAGCATTTTTAGGTTTTTTCAACAGGCTTGAAAGCATTTCGGAGTAGTCAGCATTCGGGTCAAACAGCATCATCTCTTCTGCTATAACCTGAATCTCATATTCTTTCTGACCTTCATCCTCTTCATCGCCGTTGTTGTAGCCGAACTTTTCATTGAAGTTCAACCTTCCTTTGATTAGGACAATATCCTTTTCCTTTAAGTGCTTCATATTTTGATATGAAGTCGGGAAGGCAACAACATCCACTGTGCCTGTCATGTCATCTATAACAAACTTGCCCATTTCGGACTTATTTTTCTTTGTCAGGAACACTTTACGCTCTTTAATCAACCCACCAATCACCACAAGTTGACCTTCTTGGACATTGCCTTCGAGGTCTTCAACATTCATAGTGATAATAGAGTCTATTTTCTGCTTGTAAGGTGCTAATGGGTGGAAAGAGATATATGTTCCGAACATTTCATCCTCAATGTCAGCAATCTCCTCTTTTGTAGGAGCAGGTACATCAGGGAAACTGATAATCTCTTCTGCTATCGAATCAAAATTTGGCAACGGGATTTCAAGGTGTGTCATAGATTTTTTCGGCTTTTTCTTCGGCTTAATATCGATGATGTCATCAAGTTTTTGCAGTAAGGCGTTGCGATTGATTCCGAAGCCGTCAAAGCAACCTGACCTAATCAGAGCAGTTAAAACTTTCTTGTTGATTTTCGGACATCTACGTCTGAAATCAACAATATCTCTGAAAGGACCATTTTGCTTTCTTTCCTCTACGATTGCAGAAGCGGCTTTACCAACATCTTTAATACCACCCAAGCCAAAGATTAAACTATCGTCTTTGATGGAAAACCATTCTTCAGAATGGTTGATGTCGGGAGGTAATACCTTGATGCCCATTCTCTTGGCTTCCTCTATATAAAGAGGAACCTTTGGAGATTTACCCTCGGTAGCCTTTGTAATGGCTGCACACATATATTCAAGAGGGTAGTTCGCCTTAAGGTATGCAGTATCAACAGAGGTGTAAGCGTAGCCAACACTATGAGACTTATTGAAACTGTAAGAGGCCATAACCTCTATCAAGTCCCAAATTTTTTGGGCTACTTCTTCCTTAAGGTTACTTGTTTTTTGACAACCCTCAATGAACTGTGTTTTGAGTTTCTGCATCAGGTCAACCTTTTTCTTGCCGATAGCCTTACGGAGCAAATCCGCATCGGCCATTGAGAACCCTGCAATATGGTGGGCAATCATCATGGCTTGTTCCTGATAAATCAGAATACCTTTTGTACTCTTGAGTATCGGCTCAAGTGCAGGATGGATATATTTAATGTTATCAGGGTTGAACTTGTTGCGTACATACTCCGTATGCATTCCTACGGAAAGAACACCTGGACGATAAAGAGCGATGCAGTCAACAACATCTTCCAATGTTTCAACTTGCATATCTCTCAACAACTGTCTCATACCTGCACTCTCTAATTGGAAGCAGGCTACAGACTCGCCCTTACGCAACATTTCAAAGGTCTTTTCGTCATCCCTTGGAATACCGTAAGGATCAATTTCAACCCCGTGCCTTTCCTTAATTAGACGAATGGCTTCTGTTATAACGGAAAGGTTACGCAAACCAAGGAAGTCTTGCTTTACAAGTCTTAACCCGTCAACGTCTCCCATCTCTGCCTGAATTACAGGTAATATAGCCCTTTTACCTGTTTGCAATGCGACATGGTTTGTTAAAGGTTCGCTTGAAAGGATTACACCTGCCGCATGAACAGAGTAGTTTTTAGGTTTACCTTCTATTAATTTGGCGTAATCAAGCAGGGTTTTTGCTTCTGCGTTGGTTTCATACAACTTCTTGAGGTCAGATACAACCTCTATGGCTTGTGCGATAGTGCTACCTTGCAACGGAACGAGTTTTGCGATTTTGTCAACGAAAGCCAAATCCAAACCCATTACCATGCCAACGTTTCTAATAGCAGCACGGGCTTTCATCTGACCGAAGGTAACGATTTGAGCCACATACTCTTGCCCCAATTCTTCTGCCACAATCTTGATAATGTCGCCTCTTCTTTCGTAGGCAAAGTCAACATCAATATCGGGCATCTCAATCCTGTCAGGATTGAGGAAGCGTTCAAACAACAAATCGTACTTCAACGGACAAATATCCGTGATTTTGTGGGCAAGGGCTACAATACTACCTGCTGCTGAACCTCTGGCATGACCTACCAAGACATTGTTTTTACGGGCGATATCTACACACCAGGATACAATTAAAATGTATCCCTCGAAGCCCATTTTAAGAAAGACTTCGATTTCATATTTCGCCCTTTGCTTAATCTTCTCCCACAGTTCTTCTTTAGTGCAGTTGAACTTTTTAAGCAAGGGTTTGTAGTTTCTTTCCTTGCCATAAAACTCCCTTATTCCCTCATAGGTTTTTTTGATGAAGTATTCTTCTTGTGTCATACCTTCAGGAAGGTCAGGATATTGAGGAAGAAGATATTTCTCTTGATAGGAAACTTCGCATCTCTTGTATATCTCCTCTGTGTTAAACACTGCCGAAGGAGTATTACGGAAACGCCATAACATTTCCCATTTATCCTTCATATAGTGCAATTTGGAAGGGAAACGCCATCTATCAGGATTGGTCAATTTATCCTTCCTGTTGATACAGAGCAAGATGTCCTGAACGATTTCCTGCCCTTTTTCAACATAATGCACGTCATTAGTGCAGATCAGAGGAATAGAAAGTTCTTCAGAGATACGGCAGAGAACTTCATTGGCTTTATTCTGTTTCTCAATGAAGTCGATTTGGAAAGGCTCTAACTTTTCAACCTCCATTTCTTCTTTGGAATATTCATAGTTCTGCAGTTCCAAGAAGAATCTTCCCTTGAAAATATTATTCCAATAAGAAGCCTCTTCAAGGACTTCTTGATAAGAGCGATCCTCTTCAACAATAAGTTTTCCAAGAATCCCTCCTATACAAGCGGAGAGGGCAATAACCCCTTCACTGAATTCTTCGATTACGGTTTTAGGAACAGCAGCCTTACCTTTTGCCATCCCGTTCAAATGCCCCCAAGAAACAATATTAAGAATGTTTCTGTAACCGATGTTGTTTTCAGCGAGCAATACCAAATGGTAGTTGCTTTCTCCTTCCCTTACCTCTACTTCGCAACCATAAATGGGTTTAATCCCTTCTTTATGGCACTGACGCATTTTAAACCAACCATGAGTTACTCTGTGGTCAGTAATCGCCAATGCAGGATGCCCCAACTCTTTGGCTTTATTGATATAGTCGGTGATTTTATTAACACCATCCAACAATGAATAGTTGGTATGAGTATGGCACTCGAAGTATTGGAAATCATCCTTGTGAATTTTCTCAAGGTATTCCATTGGGTAAGTTTGGAAAGCG
>ENA-OWOZ01002736-OWOZ01002736.1-bioreactor-metagenome-genome-assembly--contig:-NODE-2736-length-12681-cov-3.466360_pt1 | contig 12681 bp, 10 predicted proteins | sample MGYA00238140_ERZ651804 | MGnify/ENA primary metagenome ERZ651804 (study PRJEB26910, sample SAMN07631232) | bioreactor metagenome | isolation source: Switchgrass digestor | place: USA: Dartmouth... | reverse complement strand
CCTCCCATATTATATTAAAAAAACCTTTCTGCAGGACAGAAAGGTTTTCATTTAACCATATTTTAGAATATAGTTGAAACAAGGGCAATCATTTGCCTTTACCTTTTCGCCTCGGTAGGAAATTAAGCCTAAGGGCACCTACTGTCTGCAGCGCATTAATGAATATTAAATTGATTAGCTTCTTAATCTAAGACTTTCTGAGGATTGATTTTGATTCCAGGTCCCATGGAACTGGAAATGACTACACTCCTCAGATACTGCCCTTTAGCAGCAGCTGGCTTGGCTTTGATTATAGCCTCCATAAATGCCTTAAAGTTTTCAGTTAATTTTTCAACGCCAAAAGATTTTTTTCCAATGGGAGCGTGAACGATCTTGGTCTTATCTACTCTAAACTCTATTTTACCAGCTTTAATCTCTTGTACTGCTTTTCCTACATCAAAAGTCACAGTGCCTGTTTTGGGGTTTGGCATAAGACCTTTTGGGCCTAATATTCTACCTAGTTTACCTACACTACCCATCATATCCGGTGTAGCCACTGCTACATCAAAATCTAAAAAGCCCTCTTGAACTTTAGCAACCAACTCATCAGAACCTACAACATCTGCACCGGCTTCCTCTGCCTCTTTGATTTTATCACCTTTAGCAAATACCAACACTCTAACAGTTTTACCGGTTCCGTGAGGAAGGGTTACAGTTCCTCTGACCTGCTGATCAGCATGTCTCGGATCAACGCCTAAGCGTACTGCCACTTCTATGGTTTCGTCAAAATTCTTAACCGCCGTCTTTACTGCGAGATCTACGGCTTCTTTGACTTCATAGAGTTTAGTTCTATCGACTAGCTTTACTGCTTCTAAATATTTCTTCCCACGTTTAGCCATATCTTATAACCTCCTTGTGGTATTAGCGGAAAAATCCTCCCACTTAAAAACGTTATTCTACTACAATGCCCATGCTTCGGGCAGTGCCTTCTATCATTCTCATAGCAGCTTCTAAAGTGTCAGCATTTAAATCAACCATCTTTAGTTTGGCAATTTCTTCAATGTCCTTTTTGCTAACTTTGCCAACCTTATTCTTGTTAGGTTCTCCAGAGGCTTTTTCTAGCCCCGCTGCTTTTTTCAACAGTACCGAGGCTGGCGGGGTCTTCAAAATAAAACTGAAAGACCTATCCTGATATACCGTAAGTTCTACTGGTATGATTAAACCAGCTTGATGGGCTGTTTTTTCATTAAATTCTTTGCAAAAGTTCATTATATTAATACCCGTAGGACCAAGTGCAGGACCTACTGGCGGAGCTGGTGTTGCTTTGCCGGCAGGAATCTGAAGTTTGACTACAGATATAACCTTTTTTGCCATTGGCGCACCTCCTGTTTAACTATATTCCTAAATTTTTTCTATTTGGTCAAAACCCAGTTCAATAGGGGTCTCTCTTCCAAACATAGAGACTGATACTTTAAGCTTTTGTTTTTCTTCATTAATCTCTATGATTTTCCCTACGAAATTTTCAAAAGGTCCTGATGATACTTTTACATTCTGACCTACAGCAACGTCCAGCTTTGGTTTTGGTTCCTCTATACCCATCTGTTTTAAAATGACTTTCGCCTCAGATTCTTGAAGGGGAATGGGTTTACTGCCTGCACCTACAAAACCGGTAACCCCCGGTGTGTTTCGCACCACATACCAAGAATCATCGGTTACTATCATATCAACGAGTACATATCCCGGAAATATCTTGCGCTGAGTGACTTTCCGTTTTCCATCTTTAACTTCTATTTCCTCCACCATAGGAACTAGGACCTGGAAAATTTTATCCTGCATTCCCATGGACTCAACGCGTTTTTCCAGATTTGTCTTTACCTTATTCTCATAACCGGAATAAGTATGAATCACATACCAATTTCTAGACATATTGCCGGGCCGTGCCCAACCTCCCTCAATCATCGGAGAATTAGCGATACTATCTTGAAGAAGACGGTATCAGCTATCCATAAAAAACCAGTGACAATGGCGACAGATACGAACACTACGATAGTATATGTGATAAGGTTACTCTTGTCTGGCCAAGTTACCTTTCTCATCTCAGACCTTACTTCTCGAAAAAACTTGCCCGTTCTTTTTACGATGCCCTCCTTAGCCGCTGCCATAAGCATCCTCCTATTTTATTTGGTTTCTTTGTGCAGTGTATGTTTTCCGCAGCGCCTGCAGAATTTGTTAAACTCTAACCTATCAGGGTTATTCTTTTTATTCTTCTGTGTGAAATAATTCCTCTCTTTACACTCAGTGCATGCCAATACTATGTTAACCCTCAATGAGTACACCTCCTAGTGCCTGTTTCAATAAGTGCAAGGATTTTTCGCTACTTAGTCACTTTTATAAATTTATCACAATTAAATCACGTTGTCAATAAAAGCAATAAAAAAGGGGAATCCCAGGATTCCCCTTTTTTCTCCCTTTATTCAGATATTTCAGTTACCACACCTGCACCTACGGTCTTGCCGCCTTCACGGATAGCAAATCTTAATCCCTGCTCTATTGCAATCGGTGATATGAGCTCTATATCCATTACTATGTTGTCTCCCGGCATTACCATTTCGGTGCCCTCTGGCAATGTGATGGTCCCTGTTACGTCTGTTGTCCTAAAGTAAAACTGTGGTCTATAACCGTTAAAGAAGGGTGTATGCCTGCCGCCTTCTTCTTTCTTTAATACGTATACCTGTCCTTTGAATTTGGTATGTGGCTTGATGCTGCCTGGTTTGGCAAGTACCATTCCTCTTTCTACTTCGTCCCTGTTTACACCGCGAAGTAGTGCTCCAATGTTGTCTCCTGCTACTGCTGAATCAAGCAGCTTCCTGAACATCTCTACTCCTGTTACTACTGTCTTTCTGCTCTCGTCTGCAAGCCCTACGATTTCTACTTCGTCTCCTACTTTTAATTGGCCTCTCTCTACTCTTCCGGTTACTACTGTTCCACGACCGGTTATGGTGAATACGTCTTCTATCGGCATTAGGAACGGTTTGTCTGTGTCACGCTCAGGTGTCGGTATATATTCGTCTACTTGATCCATTAGTTCCCATATCTTGCCGCACCATTCGCATTCTCTCTTGCCACAGCCGCACTCTAGTGCTTTTAAGGCTGATCCTGCTACTACCGGTATGTCATCGCCTGGAAATTCGTATTCTGATAAGAGTTCTCTTACTTCCATTTCTACTAGTTCTAAGAGTTCTGCATCGTCTACCATGTCTGCTTTGTTTAAGAATACTACAATGTAAGGCACGCCTACCTGCCTTGCCAAGAGTATGTGCTCTCTTGTCTGAGGCATTGGACCGTCTGCCGCTGATACTACCAATATGGCGCCGTCCATCTGGGCTGCACCGGTTATCATGTTCTTTACGTAGTCAGCGTGGCCGGGACAGTCTACGTGGGCATAGTGACGGTTTTCTGTCTGGTATTCTACGTGTGATGTCGCAATTGTTATTCCACGTTCTCTTTCTTCTGGTGCTTTGTCGATGTTCTCGTAGTCAATAAAGTCTGATAAACCTGCATTTGCTAATACTCTGGTTATGGCTGCTGTAAGTGTGGTCTTGCCATGGTCTACGTGACCGATTGTTCCTATGTTTACATGGGGTTTTGTCCTCTCAAATTTTTGCTTTGCCATGTTTTTCCTCCTTGATCTTTCTTATCCGTTAATAATAGAATCAGCTATATTTTTAGGAACCTCAGCATAGTGGGAGAATTGCATGGTGTAAACACCGCGGCCTTGAGTCTTTGACCTTAAATCGGTGGCATAACCGAACATTTCTGCCAAAGGCACAAATCCTCTGACTACTTGGGCTCCTCCTCGAGGTTCCATTCCCTCTATCTGCCCTCTGCGAGAATTGATGTCTCCAATGACATCGCCTAAATACTCTTCAGGCACAACAACCTCGACTTTCATGATTGGTTCCAATAGCACTGGTGAGGCTTTCTTCATACCTTCTTTAAATGCCATGGAACCTGCTATTTTAAATGCCATTTCAGAAGAGTCTACTTCATGGAAAGAACCATCGTATAGAGTGACTTTTACATCTACAACGGGATATCCAGCTAATACACCACTGGTTAACGCTTCACGCACACCGGCATCTACGGCAGGAATAAATTCCTTGGGTATTACGCCACCAACAATTTTATTTACAAACTCGTAGCCTTTGCCTGGCTCTAATGGCTCAATTTCCAACCAAACATGGCCGTATTGACCTCTTCCGCCTGACTGTCTGACGAATTTGCCCTCTGATTTTACTGATTTGCGTATGGTTTCCTTATATGCAACTTGAGGTTTGCCCACATTTGCTTCTACCTTAAATTCTCTAAGCATTCTGTCTACGATTATCTCAAGATGAAGTTCTCCCATACCGGCAATAATAGTTTGGCCTGTTTCCTGCTCTGTATAAGCCTTAAATGTGGGGTCTTCTTCCGCAAGTTTCTGCAGGGCAACGCCCATTTTGTCCTGGTCTGCCTTAGTTTTAGGCTCAATAGCCACTCTAATGACAGGCTCAGGAAACTGCATGGATTCCAGAATTATAGGATGTTCTTCACTGGTTAAGCTGTCGCCGGTGGTTGTATCTTTAAGCCCTACCGCTGCAACAATATCGCCGGTCATTACTTCATCAACTTCTTGGCGATGATTAGCGTGCATGTAGAGAATTCGCCCTATGCGCTCTCTTTTTTGTTTGGTAGAGTTGTAAACGTAAGAACCCGAGGTAAGTTTTCCTGAGTAAACTCTAAAGTAAGTCAGTTTTCCAACATAAGGGTCGCTCACTATCTTAAATGCCAATGCGGAAAAAGGTTCATCATCGCTTGGGTGTCGTTCAATTTCTTCTCCGGTATCCGGATTTATTCCCTTTACAGCCGGTATATCCAGAGGTGAAGGCAAATAGTATACTATAGCATCCAATAAAAGCTGTACACCTTTATTTTTATAAGAAGAACCGCATAAAACGGGTGTAATCTTTACTTCTATACAACCCTTTCTAAGGGCCCTTCGTATCTCTTCCTCTGAAATTTCTTCGCCTTCCAAATACTTCATCATTATTTCTTCATCAATGTCAGAAAGTGCTTCCAGCATTCTTTCCCGCTGCTCTTGAGCTTTGTCTTTTAGCTCTTCCGGTATCTCTTCTTCACGCACTTCAGTTCCCACATCGTTTAAATATATATAAGCTTTTTGATGGACTAAGTCCACAACACCTTTAAAATCAGCCTCACTACCTATAGGCATCTGTATCGGAACCGGATTGGCACCCAGCCTTTCTTTCATCATGGTTATTACATTCTCGAAATCTGCTCCGATGATATCCATTTTGTTGATATAAGCAATTCTGGGGACTCTGTACTTATCCGCTTGACGCCATACCGTCTCCGACTGAGGCTCTACACCTCCCTTAGCACAAAAAACAGCCACTGAACCGTCGAGAACTCGCAAAGACCTTTCAACTTCCACCGTAAAGTCCACGTGCCCTGGCGTATCGATAATATTTATGCGATGATCTTTCCAGTAACAGGTAGTAGCAGCCGATGTGATGGTAATTCCCCTCTCCTGTTCTTGGTCCATCCAATCCATTACGGCTGAACCTTCATGCGTCTCTCCCATTTTATGAACTTTTCCTGTGTAAAAAAGTATTCTTTCTGTTGTAGTTGTCTTACCAGCGTCTATATGTGCCATGATACCTATGTTTCTTGTCTTTTCTAATGCAACTTGCCTAGGCACAATCTACACTTCCTTTCTACTAAAGTCTTTACTGTTCAACGGCTGGCTACCATCTATAATGTGCAAAGGCTTTGTTAGCTTCAGCCATCTTATGGGTTTCTTCTCTCTTCTTAACTGCTCCACCCATATTGTTGGCCGCATCCATAATTTCTGCGGCAAGTCTCTCCGCCATTGTCCTTTCACCGCGTTTTCTAGCAAAATCAACTAACCATCTAATCCCAAGAGTATACCTTCTCTCCTGTCTTACATCAGAAGGCACCTGGTAGGTAGCACCACCTACTCTTCTGGGTCTAACTTCAACTACTGGCATTACGTTTTTCATGGCTTCCTGAAAAACTTCCATGGGGTCTTTACCAGTTTTTTGCGCAACAATATCAAATGCTTTATAGCAGATCTTCTGAGCTATGCCTTTTTTACCATCATACATGACCTTATTGATAAGCTTTGTTACCAATTTGTCATGGTAAACGGGATCTTCTTGAACTGGTCTTACCCCTATATGACCACGTCTAGGCATCATATCCCTCCTTTACTATTTGTCTTTGGGTTTTTTGGCACCGTAAAGCGACCTGCCCTGTTTGCGGTTTGCCACACCTGCAGCATCTAATGCTCCTCTGATGATGTGGTATCTAACACCTGGTAAATCTTTGACTCTGCCACCGCGGATTAGTACCACTGAGTGTTCTTGTAGGTTGTGGCCGATGCCTGGGATATAGGCCGTAACTTCAATGCCATTGGTAAGCCTTACCCTGGCAATTTTTCTTAAAGCTGAGTTAGGCTTTTTAGGCGTAGTAGTTTTTACTACAGTGCAAACTCCTCTTTTTTGCGGTGAGCCTTTAAGGGCAGGAGCCGTAGATTTGTATTCTACTTTCTTTCTTCCCTTCCTAACTAATTGATTTATCGTTGGCACTCTTGCACCTCCTCCCATGTGATAAATTGACAATAGTTGTCACAAAAAAAGATGCCCTTTAGAGGGGCATCTTACAAACAAAGATTATAAATTTAAGATTGCAGCTGATGCTGCCCCTACCTGAATTCCGCAGGCCTCCCCCAATTCTTTCATGGTACTTACATACACTGGTTCAATGCCTTTTTTGAGGCAAAGCTCTTTCAGCGGCGAAACTACATGTTCATCAGCATCCTGAGCAATGAAGACAACACTAACTTGACCTTTGTCAACTGCTTTCAAAGTCTGCTTAGTACCAATGATTTTATTGGGGGACTTTTTCAGTTTATCAAGCATTTCCTCCGCCCTCCCATTTAATTGTAAAAGAGAGCTTCAAGATACACTCATATATTCTACCATCATAGAACCTAGCTGTCAATAACTGAACTCTCTTCAATTGCCTCAGGTTCTCCAGCTTCGTTTATTTGTTCATCAGGTAAGCCAATGCTTATATTCCTATAGCGACTCATTCCAGTTCCCGCCGGGATCAGTTTACCGATAATGACGTTTTCTTTAAGACCTAGCAGCGGATCTGTCTTACCTTTTATCGCAGCATCTGTAAGAACCCTTGTGGTCTCCTGGAACGAAGCTGCCGACAGGAATGACTCTGTTGCAAGAGAGGCTTTTGTAATACCCAAGAGCACTCGCTTGCCCTTAGCAGGGGTTTTCCCTGCCTGCATCATTTCATTATTTAAGTCCTCAAATTCAAACACATCTATTAACTCACCTGGAAGCAGCTCTGTGTCTCCAGGATCCTCTACTTTAACTTTCTTAAGCATTTGGCGTATAATTATCTCTATATGTTTATCGTTGATATCTACGCCCTGCAACCTGTATACTCTAAGCACTTCCTGAAGCAGGTAAGTCTGAACTCCACGAATACCCTTTATCTTTAGTATATCATGGGGATTTACAGAGCCCTCGCATAATTCGTCACCGGCTTCGACTACAGAGCCGTTTTCTACTTTCAGCCGCGCACCATAAGGCACTTGGTAAACTTTGACTTCACCGGTTGGAGTTGTAATTTCGACTTCTCGCTTCTTCTTGCTCTCGAGAATCCTAACTGTTCCGCCTACTTCAGTAATCACCGCTTGCCCTTTGGGCTTTCGCGCTTCAAATAATTCCTCAACTCTTGGGAGACCCTGAGTAATATCCTGACCTGCTACACCGCCTGTATGGAATGTCCTCATGGTAAGCTGCGTTCCCGGTTCTCCAATAGACTGAGCAGCTATGATTCCAACAGCTTCACCGATATCAACAGGCTTTCCGGTAGCCAGGTTTTTACCATAGCACCTTGCGCATACACCGTGCCTGGTTCTGCAAGTTAATACTGAGCGAATATCTACTTCCTGTATGCCTGCTTTTATGATGCGATTGGCCATGTCTTCAGTTATGAGCTCATTAGCGTGGACTATTACTTCTCCTGTGTTTGGATCTATCACATCATGTTGAGCATAGCGCCCTTCAATGCGTTCTTTCAAGTCTTCAATTACCTCATTGCCATCTTTGATAGCTCTTACGGTAATACCATCGGTTGTGCCACAATCTATCTCTCTGACTATGACGTCCTGGCTTACGTCTACCAAGCGGCGCGTCAGGTATCCTGAGTCAGCTGTCCTAAGTGCCGTATCAGCTAACCCTTTTCTTGCTCCGTGAGTTGATATAAAGTATTCCAATACAGTAAGACCTTCCCGGAAATTAGCCTTAATAGGCAGGTCTATAATTCTGCCTGATGGATCAGCCATAAGGCCACGCATACCTGCCAACTGCCTTATCTGCTGCTTGTTACCTCTTGCTCCTGAGTTTGCCATCATGTAAATGGAGTTAAAGCGGTCAAGAGAATTCATCAATGCCTCAGTAACTCTTTCTGTTGCACTTGACCAAATATCCAGGGTTCTTTCATATCTTTCTTCTTCAGATATAAGGCCTCTTCTGTACAGCAATTCTATCTGATCAACTTGCTCTTCGGCCTCAGATAAAATCTTCTCTTTCTCTTTGGGTATTTCTATATCTGTTACACCTATGGTAATTCCAGCTCTTGTAGCATATTCAAAACCTGTCTTCTTAATCTTATCTAAAACTTCGGCAGTAACTGTGGCCCCGTGCAATCTATAGCATCTGTCTACAATATCTCCTAATTTGCCTTTATCTACTAATGTATTGAGCTCAAGATCAAATAAATTTTCTTCCTTGGTTCTGTCCACATAGCCAAGATCCTGAGGAATAGCTTCATTGAAAATAAGGCGGCCTGTTGTGGTTTTAATTGTCTTGTAACGCTTTACTCCGTTTATCTCTTTGGTTATCCTGACATTGACCAGGGCATGAAGGCTAACTTCGCCCATATTATATGCCATAATCGCTTCCTCGGGACTTGAAAAGTACTTGCCTTCACCCTTTTCTCCGGGTCTCTCCATTGTCAGGTAATATACTCCTAATACCATATCCTGGGTAGGTGTTGTTACGGGCTTTCCATCCTGAGGCTTTAATATGTTATTAGTAGAAAGCATCAAAAGCCTTGCTTCAGCTTGGGCTTCTGCTGAAAGAGGCAGATGTACTGCCATCTGGTCGCCATCAAAGTCCGCATTGTAAGCAGTACATACCAATGGATGGATCTGTATTGCACGGCCTTCTACCAACACAGGCTCAAAAGCCTGAATGCCCAAACGGTGCAAGGTAGGCGCTCGGTTTAAAAGCACCGGATGCTCTTTTATAATATCTTCAAGGACATCCCACACCTCAGGCCTTACCCGTTCCACCATGCGCTTTGCACTTTTTATATTGTGAGCGTGACCGTCAGAAACCAGCTTTTTCATTACAAAAGGTTTAAACAACTCAAGGGCCATCTCTTTAGGTAGGCCGCATTGATAGAGTTTAAGTTCAGGGCCTACTACAATAACGGAACGACCTGAGTAGTCAACGCGCTTTCCCAATAAGTTCTGGCGGAAACGGCCTTGCTTACCTTTTAACATATCACTTAAGGATTTTAAGGGCCTATTGCCCGGACCAGTAACAGGTCTGCCACGGCGGCCGTTATCTATGAGAGCATCTACAGCTTCCTGAAGCATGCGCTTTTCGTTTCGCACAATAATGTCAGGTGCCCCTAAATCCAAAAGCCGTTTTAAGCGATTGTTTCTGTTGATAACACGCCTGTATAAATCATTAAGATCAGATGTAGCAAATCGACCCCCGTCCAGTTGCACCATTGGGCGCAGATCTGGTGGAATCACGGGAATAACTTCTAATATCATCCATTCAGGTTTATTATTTGACTTTCTAAAGGCTTCTACTACTTCTAGCCTTCTTAAAATCCTGATTCGCTTTTGGCCGGTAGCATCTTTTAACTCTGCTCGGAGCTCCTTTGCCAGCTTCTCACAGTCGATTTCAGCTAAAAGTTCCTTTATGGCTTCAGCTCCCATGCCGGCTCTAAAGGCATTGCCGTATTTTTCTCTGTATTCCCTGTACTCTTTTTCATTGAGAAGCTGTTTTTTCATAAGACTTGTATTGCCTGGGTCAATTACAATATATGAAGCAAAATATATTACCTTTTCCAAAGAACGGGGCGACATATCTAAAATTAAACCGATACGGCTGGGTATACCCTTTAAAAACCATATATGAGATACCGGAGCTGCCAGTTCTATATGTCCCATTCGTTCTCGACGGACTTTTGACTTGGTAACCTCTACACCACAGCGATCGCAAATGACACCTTTGTATCTTACTCTTTTATATTTACCGCAATGGCACTCCCAATCCTTGACAGGACCAAATATCCGCTCACAAAACAGACCTTGTTTTTCAGGTTTTAAGGTTCTGTAGTTTATTGTCTCCGGTTTTTTTACCTCACCTTTAGACCATGCCCTTATCTGTTCCGGTGAAGCAAGACCGATCTTTATGGAATCAAAATAATTGAGTTCCAACAAGTGTTTCTCTCCCTTCGCAGCTTGGTTGAGATTTAAATATCATCCAAGGTCTCGTCTTTATCGATGAAAGGAAAATCTTCATCTAGCTCCAGATTTTCGTCATCGTAGTCGTCATAATAGATGATATCGCTCTCATCATTTTCATCAACTTCATCGGCTTCTTCTGCCTCCGTATCTTCACTGTCATCGGTAAAAGTGCTCTGCCCATCTTCCAGACCTTCTATATTTACATCTAATGGTGAATCTTCATCTTCATCATCGTCATCTTCTTTAATCTGTATCTCTCCGCCTTCATCAGATAGCACTTTTACATCCAATGCCAATGACTGAAGTTCCTTTATTAAAACTTTAAAGGATTCCGGCATGCCGGGCTCTGGCACGTTTTCACCTTTGACAATGGCTTCATAGGTTTTTACACGACCTACGACATCGTCGGATTTGACCGTAAGCAGCTCTTGCAGTGTATAGCTTGCGCCATAGGCCTCTAATGCCCAAACTTCCATTTCGCCAAAGCGCTGTCCACCGAACTGAGCCTTTCCACCTAAGGGCTGCTGGGTTACAAGTGAGTATGGGCCAGTCGAGCGGGCATGGATTTTATCGTCAACTAAGTGGGCAAGTTTTAGCATGTACATGTAACCAACCGTCACACGTCGATCAAAGGGAAGGCCCGTGCGACCATCTCTAAGTACTGTCTTGCCATCTTCAGGAAGATTGGCCTTCTTTAGCGTCTCAAAAATTTCACTTTCTTCTGCACCATCGAAGACCGGTGTTGCCACATGCCAACCTAATGCTTTGGCAGCCCATCCCAGGTGAGCTTCGAGAACCTGACCAATGTTCATACGAGAAGGTACTCCAAGAGGATTTAGCACAATATCTATAGGAGTTCCGTCAGGTAAGAAAGGCATATCCTCTACAGGCAATATCCGCGAAATTACACCTTTGTTACCGTGACGACCTGCCATTTTATCCCCTTCAGATATTTTCCGCTTTTGTGCTATATAGACCCTCACCTGTTCATTGACACCGGGAGGAAGTTCATCTCCGTTTTCTCTGCTAAACACCTTAACATCAACAACGATACCGTATTCGCCGTGAGGCACTCTTAGGGAAGTATCTCTCACCTCTCGAGCCTTTTCACCGAAAATTGCCCTAAGCAATCGCTCTTCTGCAGTTAACTCGGTTTCACCCTTAGGAGTTACTTTGCCTACCAGAATATCTCCTGCGCGGACTTCAGCACCTATTCTAATTATTCCCCGTTCATCTAAATCTTTTAACGCCTCTTCACCTACATTGGGCACATCCCTAGTGATCTCCTCTGGCCCCAGCTTGGTATCTCGAGCTTCAGCCTCATATTGTTCTATGTGAATTGAGGTGAAAACATCATCTCTGACTAAGCGCTCCGAAATTAATATGGCATCTTCATAGTTATAGCCTTCCCAGGGCATAAAGGCTATTAGCACGTTGCGACCTAATGCTAGTTCACCATGGTCAGTAGAGGGGCCGTCAGCTATAGGCTGGCCTTTTACAACCTTATCTCCTTTTTTAACAATAGGCCTTTGATTTATGCAAGTGCCCTGGTTTGATCTTAAGAATTTATGGACTTTGTAAACATCAAGGTTGTTATCGCTGTCTCTGCGGACCACAATTTCACGGGCTGTAACTCTCTCTACAACACCACTGTTTTTAGCAATAATCATTACACCAGAATCAACTGCAACCTTATGCTCGATGCCAGTTCCCACCAAAGGTGCCTCAGTTTGCAATAGGGGCACTGCCTGACGCTGCATGTTTGCACCCATAAGAGCACGGTTAGCGTCATCATGCTCCAAGAACGGAATCAGGGCCGCAGCCACTGACACCAGCTGTTTCGGCGACACGTCCATATAATCTACATCTTCTGCAGGGACTACTATGATCTCATCGGCATAGCGGGCAACTACTCTCTTTTGTATAAACCGTCCTTCTTCATCAAGAGGTGCATTAGCCTGAGCTATTATATACGCATCTTCTTCATCTGCTGTGAGATACTCGATTTCATCTGTAACAATGCCTCGTTCTTTATCCACCTTGCG
>ENA-OWOZ01002733-OWOZ01002733.1-bioreactor-metagenome-genome-assembly--contig:-NODE-2733-length-12691-cov-3.075472_pt1 | contig 12691 bp, 8 predicted proteins | sample MGYA00238140_ERZ651804 | MGnify/ENA primary metagenome ERZ651804 (study PRJEB26910, sample SAMN07631232) | bioreactor metagenome | isolation source: Switchgrass digestor | place: USA: Dartmouth... | reverse complement strand
AAGTCCTTATTTCCAAATTAACTAATACTGGTTCAACTGCTTGGACTAATTTACAAAATAAGATCACTTCTACTTTGATGGTTGAAGTAAATATTGACGGAGAGGAAAAATCCTTACCTCTACCTGCAGTTAGGAACTTAGCTTATGATAAGGACCCTGCAAAAAGGAAGGCTGGATACGAAGCAGAACTTAAAGCCTATAAGAAAATTGAAGAATCTTCTGCTGCAGCCTTAAATGGAATAAAAGGAGAAGTAATTACCTTAGCTGAATTAAGGGGATACAAGTCGCCACTTGAAGAAACCCTAGTTCAGTCTAGAATGGACAAAGAAACTTTAGATGCAATGTTTACTGCTATAAAGGAATTCTTGCCAGTATTCCGCAAATATTATAGAAGGAAAGCTGAAATTCTTGGATATAAAAATGGACTACCATTCTACGAGCTATTTGCACCTATTGGAAAAGTAAACAGGACATTTACTTATGACGAAGCAATGGACTACATAATAAAGAACTTTAGGACATTCTCTGATAAGCTTGCTGATTTTGCTAAACATGCTTATGAAAACAACTGGCTAGATGTTGAACCTAGAGAAGGAAAACGAGGTGGAGCCTTCTGCTCAAATCTACATCCAATAGGTGAAAGCAGAATAATGGCTAATTTCAGCGGAAGCTTCTCCAACATGACAACCCTTGCCCATGAGTTGGGACACGCTTATCATGGAGCTTGCTTGAAAGATGAAAGCATACTAAACAGCCGCTATCCAATGCCTATAGCTGAAACTGCTTCTATATTCTGCGAAACCATAGTTGTCAATGCAGCATTAAATGAAGCTGATGATGAGGAAGCTATAGGAATATTGGAAACTTCCATTTCAGATGCAGGCCAGGTTATAGTAGATATTTACAGCAGGTTCTTATTTGAAGATGAAGTATTTAGCAGAAGAAAAGACCACTCACTGTCTGTAAAAGAGCTAAAGAACATAATGATAGAGGCACAGAAAGCTGCCTATGGAAACGGACTTGACCATGAATACCTTCATCCATATATGTGGATAAACAAATCCCACTACTACAGTGCTGAAAGAAACTACTACAACTTCCCTTATGCCTTCGGCCTATTGTTCTCTAAGGGATTGTATTATAAATACCTAGAAGACGAAAAGTCTTTTGTGAAGAAATACGATGAATTATTAAGGGAAACTGGAAAGAATAACATAGCAGATGTGGCTAAGATGATGGATATAGATGTGCATTCAGTAGATTTCTTCAGAAACTCATTGAAGTTGATTGAGAAGGATATTGAAAAGTTTATTGAATTAGCAGATAGAGTAATAAACAAAAATTCAATTTAAAAATATATATTGAGTTTAACCTAAGGTAATAGTGTATACTAATAAAAGCTTAAACTATAGGTTCTGCAGACGAAACGGAAAGGACATATTATATAAATATGTCCTTTCCGTTTACTATTCAATATTTATTAAGATTATGTTTAACATCCTATGTCCATCACTTATATTTAACTACTTATAATGCTTTAGCTTGTGAATATTTCCAGTGGTCTCCTCTAGAAGTATCCAACACCATACCAATAGACTTAATCCTATTCTCAATACAGTATCTACAGTGTCCTGCATTATCTTCTACACAGATCTTGTTCTCATATAGCTCATATTTTGGACGCACAGAAGTAGGAGATAGATTGGGCATTACAACATTAGCCCCTGCTTGTAAAGCTAATTCTCTGCCTTTAGGGTGTATAGATCCCATGGCTGTAGTGGCAGGAAGTAAACCATCTGGTACCATCAAACGTGTAAGGGCAATCATAACCAACGTGTCTTCCACAGTGCCTCCTTTAGCATTAGCAAGAGGAGTTTCACTATGGGGAATAAATGGGCCTATGCCTATCATGTGAGGATTTAAATTTTTAAGAAAGATTAAATCCTCCACCAGGTCTTCATGACTTTGTTCAGGAAGCCCAACCATAAATCCTGCTCCTACTTGGTATCCAATTTCTTTAAGTACTTTTAAGCAATTTATTCGGTTATCAAAACTAGCATGTGGATGAAGTTTATCATAAAGTGACCTTGATGCTGTTTCATGGCGAAGCAAATATCTATCAGCTCCAGCATGGAAGAAAGATTTATATTCCTCCTCGTCTCTCTCTCCTATGGATAAGGTAATAGCCACATCTGGAAACTTGCTCTTTATGGATTTAATGATATCCACCATTCTATCTTCTGTATACCAAGGGTCTTCTCCGCTTTGCAATACAAATGTCCTAAAACCTAGCTTATATCCTTCAATGCAGCAATCAAGTATTTCCTCTTTGGTTAATCTATATCTGCTTGCATTATTGTTGCTTGATCGTAAGCCACAGTATAGACAATCCATTTTGCATATATTGGAGAACTCAATAAGACCTCTCATAAATACCTTATTTCCATAGTAACCATCTCTGGTCTTACGTGCATAGTAAAACAGTTTCTTTTTCAAATCATCATTAATATTTTCCAAGACATATATAAGTTCTTCTTTTGAAAGTTGGTTCTTTTCATAAAGCTTATCAAGTAAATGATCTACAGTTATCACCATTTAATCTCCCCTAATAAATTATTACATTTTTGCCATTGAATTATCGTTAACATTATAACAAATATTAAGTTCTAAATCAATTTACTGCTTTACCCATGTGCCATAACTAACCCATTAGGAAAAATTTTCATAAAAAACATATAAAAAAAGGTTTTTTGTTTTTTTTATAGAATATTAAAATATGTCGGACAATTATAGAAGAAAGAGGTCAGAGTAAAATATGGAAGATATGGGGAAGAAAGAGGATTATAATCTTTGTATTTTAATTATTCCTCCTGCTAAAAGGGTAAAAAGGATTACAATTCCTCTGGGGTTTCTCAAAATCACCACAGTATCCGTAGCAGCCTTAGCACTAGCCATAATACTGATTTTTAGCAGTATCTTAATATCCCATAAAAGTCTCAAGGATAAATACAATGTAAAAGTCTCAGAAATAAACAGTTTAATGGAAGAAAACAAGAATAAGGATATAAAAATCCAACAGCTAGAAAATGAAGCATCTGCGTTATATGAAAAATCATCTGAAATTCAAGATAAATTACAGGAATTAGAAGATATTAAACGTCAGCTGGAGAAAATTGCTGGAATCAACAGTTCTTCTAGAGGAAGTACGTTATCAGATAAAGCTCAATCCCTTTCTGTGAAAACTTTAGATGATATTCAAACACTGGAACAGACTCTAGAACAAAAGGAAAAGGAATTTAAAATTTTTATTGATGAACTTGAAAAAAGGCTTGAATACTTGGAAACAGTTCCAGATTTATGGCCAACTAAGGGAAGACTGACTTCCACCTTTGGCAGTAGGAAAGACCCAATATCAAAAAAGAGAGACTTTCATAGTGGAATCGATATAGCCAACTCCAGAGGAACAAATGTCTGGGCTGCAGCAAGAGGAAAAGTGATATTTTCAGGCTACAAAAGTGGATACGGAAGGCTTATAATTATTGACCATAAAAACGGTTACAAAAGCTATTATGCTCATAATAGCAAACTGTTAGCACAAGTAGGAGATGTTGTAGATAAAGGCCAAATAATTGCTAAGATGGGCAGCACTGGACGGAGCACTGGTTCACATCTTCACTTTGAAATACACTACAATGGCAATCCTATTGATCCTTTAACTATTTTGAAGTAAAAATGAGGAGGTAAAATGGTGTTCGGGAAAAAAGAAAATAAAATCGAGGAAATAACTTCTCCAGAAATCGATTCTCTAATTGGAGAGAAACTAAAAATTATAGGAAAAGTTGAAGGGGAAGGAAGTATAAGGATTGATGGAACAATAGAAGGGGATATAGATTATAGAGGAGACATAACCATAAGTGAAACAGGCATAGTAAATGGAAATGTTAACTGTTTCAATATTTACATATGGGGAAAAGTAGAGGGAAATGTAAAAGCAAGAAATAAGTTAGCTTTATATTCCACTGGAAAATTGACAGGTGATATAGAAATATCAAATCTTATAATCCATGATAGTGGATTTTTCCAAGGGAAATGTACCATGGTAAAGGAAGGGGAAAAAGAGGAATATAGTGAATTGGAAGTTAACGAATAGAAAAGTTTCTATAGAATAATAAAAATCCTAAGTTTTTTAAACTTAGGATTTTTTCATCAACTCTAGTATGCCATGCCTTCCACCACCAATTTTTCCTTCCAAAGAAGTTTCACACATTTAATCCTTAACTCATCGTCCTTAGCTATTACATTTGATTTTACATATACATCAATATCTCCTACTTTATAATGATTGTACTCATCCATATTATCTGGCTTTCCCATCCTAACTGATGGTATTGGTTCACTAGTACCTCATGAAGAACAACCTTCAAGCCAAACTGCTATTGAATTTTCTCCTTTTGATTTTATAAACTTTTCTGCTTTGCTGTCTATTTTTATTTCCATATTCAATTAACACCACCTTAAACTATTTTATACTTCTTTAATTTCACTTCTATTGTATATATTCTCATCCAGTTTTTTCATTATTCTGCTGGAAACAACTCCTGCCAACATGGAGTCACTAACATTTAATAAAGTTCTTCCCATATCTATTAATGGTTCTATTGATATTAAAAGTCCTGCTAATCCAACTGGGAACCCTAGAGCTGATAACACTGTAAGAGCTGCAAAAGTAGCTCCTCCTCCTACTCCTGCAATACCGAAGGATGCAAATGTAGTTATTACAATAAGCTGTATTAAGAAAATTGGATCCATAGGATTTATGCCAACTGTTGGTGCAATCATTATGGCTAACATAGCAGGATAAATTCCAGCACATCCATTCTGTCCTATGCTAGTTCCTAATGAAGCTGATAAGTTTGCATGGCCTTCTGGCACTCCTAGATTCCTTATCTGATTGTTTATGTTAAGAGGCAATGTGGCTGCAGAGGATCTAGAAGTAAATGCAAACATTAAAACTGTAATGGATTTCCTCACAAAATTAATAGGATTTAACCCAAATATTAAGAGTATTATCAAGTGAATTACAAACATAATAGCCAATGCCACGTATGAAGCTATTACAAACTGTATCAATCTTGCAATTTCAGAGAAATTGCTTGTAGATACCATTGAAGTCATAAGGGCTAAAATTCCATAGGGAGTTAACCTTAATATCATTGTAACTATTCTCATTACTAAATCATGTAGAGTATTAATTATTTTAATAAAGTGTTCAGCTGACTCTGGTTTAGTCCTCTTCATCCCAATTGTGGCTAAAGCTACAACTGTTGCAAAGAATACCACAGATAATGTAGCATTGCTGCCTTCTCCAGTTAAAGCGTAAAATGGATTAATTGGAATTATCTCTATTAGCTGTTGGGGAATAGGTTTAGACTTGAAATTTTCCAAACGCTCTTCGAGACCTATTCCAGCCTGTTGCTCTCTTTCCCCTGCCACAAGCCCTTCTGCAGTTAAATCAAAAGCATTTGCTGTTAGCGCTCCTACAAGAGCTGATATAGCAGTAGTAATCAATAACACTGCTAATATATAAGTTGCCATCTTTCCTAGGTTCTTAGACTCTTGATTAACAATAGCATTTACTATTGCCACGAAAATTAGTGGAATTACAATCATCCTCAAGAGTCTCACGTAACCTGAACCTATTATGGAAAACCAAGTATTAGATCCTGAAATTACTTCAGAATCAATTCCATAAATAAACTGCAAAGCTGCTCCAAATATGATGCCTAATACTAAAGCTAACATAACTCTTATATTAAAGGAAACGCCCTTCCTCCTTAAGTTAACAAGTAGCATTATCAATCCAATCATTATAGCTACATTAATAATTATAGCTAAAGTTGTGTTCAAAAATAATCCCTCCTTAAAATGAAAATAACTTTAAAGGAGCACCCATTATTAGTTACCCTATTTACTATAAATGTTAACATTTTATTATACAATTTTATTATATCTCATAGTAATTTATACTTGTCTGAAATCACTCAAGGTTATCCCTTTTTTACTCTTTTCTGATATGATTAATAGCTTTCACCAAAATACTTAGTATCAAATACAGAGGTACTCCTATAAAAGCTCCAAATATTCCAAACAAGTGAACACTTATGAGGATTATAAATATAACGGCAAGAGGGTGCAGCTTAAGCTTATCCCCCACTATCTTAGGAGTTATAATATCCCCTTCAGCTTGTTGGATGATGACAGCAAGTACAATTACTTTCAATACCATTTTCCAGTCAATGGTTATAGCAATAAGTACAGCTGGTAATGAACCCAAAAAAGGTCCAATAAAAGGAATGATATTAGTTATCATAGCAAAGAAAGCCATAACAAGTGCATTGGGCAATCCTATTATCAAGTAACCTATATACATGAGTACTCCAAGAATAAGACTCACTATAAGCTGACTAGATATATAGGTAGACAGTACTTCATCTATTTTCCTGATGGCTTCATCTATATTCTTGCTATACTTCTTTGGCATTATGGATATAAATGCTTTATAGAATTTTTTGTCATCCTTTAAAAGATAAAAGAGTATAAATGGAACTAATACAATTTGTGTGCCTATACTTCCCATTTTAGAAACTAGATTTAATAAGTTTCGGCTAATGTTGAGTATTAATTGCCTTAATCTATTTAGTATTTCATTTGTCATATTCACATTTTTGGGTATAATATCATCAGGTATAAATCTCAATATTCCATCCACAAACCCTTTAATATCAATATCTTTACTTAGACTAGCAAAGGCACTTTCAAATTCAGTCTTTAGAACTGTTCCTCCATAAGCTAAGAATATTGCAATTAACATTGCAAAACCTAATATTACAGATAAAATCATCAATCCTCTATGAACTCTAGTCTTTTCCAACTTTCTAACAACAGGCCTTATCATATAGTATAGAAATATTGAAATTATTATAGGTATTATGAGCATGTTAAACAGCTCTATCAGGGGAGAAAAAAAACTCTCTAATTTCGTTAGTAGAAATACTATGACTAATACTAAACTAATCATTACCAAGTTCTTTAAATATTTATCATTCAGCATTATGTAATTACTCTCCTTTATTTGATAGTGTAATAATCATTATATCAAATATTTTACAAAAATTATATTTCATAGAATAGGTTTGACAATCTTTGATTATTATATAATAATAAACTTTTAGTATTGTTTAATTATAACTTTATATGTTAAGATTTTTGTTATATTATTATAAGTATATATAAACAGCTATGATACTGACATATATAGAGAAAATAACCTTATTTTGGAGGGAATAAAATGAAAACAAATGTTTATGTACTTTATGGTGGAAAATCAGCTGAGCATGAAGTGTCATTAAAAAGCGCTTCTGCAATATTAAATGCTTTAGACAAGGATAAGTATAATGTATATCCAGTATATATTACAAAAGAAGGTGTTTGGTACAGCCTAGGTCTATTAAAGGAAGAAATAAAAAGTGTAGATCAATTACAAGTGGACCACAAGGAATCCATATCTACATCCTTAGGAAAATTCTTAACAGAAGTTCTTGATGATAGCCAAAAGAATGTAGTATTTCCAGCAATTCATGGAACCTTTGGAGAAGATGGCACATTGCAGGGTCTTTTGGAAATCATAAATATTCCTTATGTAGGTAACGAAGTATTGTCTTCTGCAGTAGGTATGGACAAGGTAATAATGAAGGATATATTTGTAAAACACAATCTACCAGTTACTAATTATACTTCATTAAGATTACATCAGTGGAAAGAAAATAAGGAAAATGAGTTAGATGAAGTTGAAAAAAGCTTATCCTATCCTCTATTTGTAAAACCTGCTAACTTAGGTTCCAGTGTAGCAGTAAACAAAGTTGAAAATAGAGAGCAGTTAAAACAAGCCATTGAAGAAGCTTTCGATTATGATGTAAAAATAATATTAGAAGAAGAAGTTGTTGGCAGGGAAATGCAAGTTTCCGTTATAGGAAATGATGATCCTAAAGCTTCTATTCCTGGTGAATTCATCATACACAGGCCTTTCTTCGATTACGAGGCTAAATACAACGATAAGAGCACCACCCCAGTAATTCCTGCCAGATTAACAGCAGAAGTAACTGAAAAGGTAAGAGAATTAGCTGTTAAAGCTTTTAAGGTTCTTAACTGCTATGGTCTTGCTAGAGTAGACATATTCGTTACTGATGATAATGAAGTGCTTCTTAACGAAATAAACACAATGCCTGGATTCACAGCTTTAAGCATGACTCCTGTTTTATGGAAAGCTACTGATGGGACTACATACCCTGAACTAATCGAAAAATTAATAGCTTTCGCCTTTGAAAGATATGAACAAAAGAATAGTCTCCGCAGATCGAGGTGAAATAAATGATAAAGCGTACTTTAAAAGAAATACAAGAAATGGCCAATGGAACTGGTTTAAAGGAAAATTATGAGGACATATTAATTGAAGGTATTTCCACTGACTCACGAACTATAAAAACTGGTCAACTGTTCATACCACTAATAGGCGACCAGTTTAACGGCCATGAATTCATAGAACAGGCAATTGATAAAGGGGCTGAAGCTTCTCTATGGAGCAAAAATGAACCATTGCCAAATATGGACTTCCCCTTCATACTTGTAGAGGATACTCTACTAGCCCTTCATCAATTGGCCAAAGAGTATAGAAATCAGCTAAATGTAAAGATAATAGGCATAACTGGAAGCAATGGCAAAACTACTACTAAGGACATTACTGCCAGTTTGATTAGCACAAAATATAAGACTAAAAAGACCATGGGAAATTATAACAACTTTATTGGGGTCCCTCTTACAATTCTTGATTTAGATGAGGACACTGAAGTGGCTGTTGTTGAAATGGGTACTGAAATGTTTGGAGAACTATCCACATTGACTTCAATTGTAAAACCTGATGTTGCTGTAATAACCAGTATTGGAGAAGCCCATATAGAACATCTACTTAATAAAGAAAATGTAGCAAAGGCAAAACTTGAAATACTGGAGGGTTTAAATCCTGAAGGTGTATTTGTATATTTTGGAGACGACCCTACACTGAAAAAAGTACTAAAGAATTATCCAATCAAACACAAAACTATAACCTATGGTTCTGAAGAACACAATGACTACCAATGCAAGCTCAACAGCATGGATCAAAAGGGAATCTATTTCACATTGAAAACTCCAAATGAAAAACAATTTTTCCTTCCAGTATTAGGAGAACATAACATGTATAATGCAACTGCTTCCATAGCAGTAGCCAGATGCTTTGACATACCCTTTGAATTAATGCAAAAAGGCCTTAATCAGATAGATAAAACAGGTATGAGAGACGAGCTCATCTATGCCGAAGGCTTTGCCATATTAAACGATTCATATAAATCAAATCCAGATAGCCTTTTGGCTGCATTAAATACCTTCTACAGCATGGAAAACTTCAATCAAAAAATTGCAGTCATAGGTGATATGCTGGGATTAGGAAAAGAGGAAATAAAATCCCACGAAAAAATAGGCCTTGTCATTGATGAAAACCAAATAGATTACCTATTCACCATAGGCCCTCTTGCTAAACATATAGGAGATACTGCAAAGCCTAGATTTGGTGAACATAGAATAATCCATTGTCAGGATAAGAAAGAATTAGTCCAAAGAATAAAAGAGGTCATAAAACCAAAAGCCCTACTATTAGTTAAAGCTTCTAGATCTTTAGGATTAGAAGAAGTAGTAGAAGCTGTAAGAAAAGAAATATCTTTTTCTGAAGGCGATATTGCATAAGATGAAGGATTCCTTCATCTTTTCTTTTTTATCTAGATAGTCCCTACGGGTTCTCATGCATTCCACCTCCTTTTACCGGTATATGGATTTATTTCTTTACAATTGTTATAATGAAATTAGTTTAATGGATAATTTTTCTATAAAGCAACAATCTATCATCAAAAAAATGCCTGTCTTTAGCATAATATGGATACCTTATGGGTAATATTATTCAATAGACAAGTCATTTACTAATATCTCATATTGTAGTGCTAGGAGGTTATTATATGAATTTTGAAGTCAATAAAGTTTACCATGGATTTAAGCTTATAGAAGAACGAAATGTGCCAGAAATACAGTCTATTGCCAGGATATTTTATCATGAAAAGAGTGGAGCTAAACTTCTACAGTTAGAAAATGATGATGATAACAAGGTGTTTTCCATAGGATTTAGAACCCCTCCTTCAGATAGTACAGGAGTACCTCATATTATAGAGCACTGCGTTCTTTCAGGTTCAAGAAAATATACCACTAAAGAGCCCTTCATGGACATGGCTAAAGGCTCATTGCAAACCTTTATGAATGCCATAACTTTTAGCGATAAGACCTTGTTCCCTATTGCCAGCAGAAACGAGAAGGATTTTTTCAATCTAATGGATGTGTATTTGGATGCAGTATTCTATCCAAAGATATATGAAATACCTGAAATATTCATGCAGGAAGGCTGGCACCATGAGATATTTGAAGAAAATGAGCCAATTAGGTATAAAGGCGTAGTATATAATGAAATGCTGGGAGCCTACTCTTCTCCAGAGAGGATTTTAAGCGATAATATCAGCAAATCCCTATTCCCTGATACTTGCTATAAATATTCTTCTGGGGGAGATCCTAAAGCAATTCCTGATCTATCCTATGAAGAATTCCTTAACTTCCATAGAAGGTATTATCACCCTTCTAACTGCTACATTTTCTTATATGGCAATGGTAATCTAGAAAAACAGCTTAGACATATTGATCAATACTATCTATCCAACTTTGACAGGAAGGAAATAGATTCAACTATAAGGGAACAAAAGCCTTTTATATCTAGAAATGAAGTAGTCGATTATTATCCCATTTCTAAAGATGAACCAGAGGAAAATCGCTCTTACTTAAGCTTAAATTTTGTAATAGGAAAAAGTGCAGACCCAAAAACATACTTGATGACAAATATACTAAGTCAATTGTTAATAGAGTCAGAAGCAGCTCCCCTTAAAAAGGCTCTTCTAGAGCACGGGATAGGAGAAGATGTATTTCCGATAATTGTAGATGGATTACAGCTTGGATTTGGGATAATAGCAAAAAATACATCCCCAGACAAAAAAGAAGAGTTTGAAAAAATAGTATTTGATACCCTAAATAAAATAGTCAAGGAAGGCATTGATAAACAGCTAATTGAAGCATCCATAAATGTTGTTGAATACGATCTAAGAGAAGCTTCCAATTTCCCTACTAAAGGGATCGTATACAACATGCTCTCCCTTGATAGCTGGCTATATGATGGAGATCCTTTGGCCCATATCCAATACGAAAAACCTTTAAAAGAGATTAAATCTAAGATAGACGAAGGCTTTTTTGAAAAATTCATTGAAGAAAAGATTATAAACAATCCTCATAGCTCCTTAGTAATAGTAAATCCTAAAAGAGGCCTAGGAGAAGAAGAGGAAAAACAGGTAAGAGAAACACTTAACAAATACAAAGAATCTCTATCAAAAGAAGAAATAATAGCACTAATTGAAAAAAACAATAAACTTAAGAATATGCAGATGACAGATGATTCCCCTGAGGCAAAAGCTACAATACCAAAGCTATCCATATCTGATGTAAACCCAAAATCAGAAGTAATTCCTCAAGAAATAATCAGGGAAGATGGATTTACAATACTTAATCACAACATATTCACCAGCAAAATAGCCTACGTTGATTTGTATTTCGATACCAGTATAGTAGATGAAGAATTAATTCCTTACGTTAACCTTCTTTCAGGGATTCTAGGGAAAATAGATACAAAGAAGAAATCCTACGATGAACTATCCAATGAGATATATGTAAACACAGGAGGTATCCACTTTAGTTCTGCTGCTTTTGTTGAAAACAACATAGATGACATATATCATCCTAAGTTAATAGTAAAAGGCAAGGCTATAGGAGATAAGATAACTAAGTTGATGGAGCTTATTTCTGAGCTAATAACAGAATCAAAAATTGAAGATACAAAGCGGATTAAAGAGTTACTACAACAGATTAAATCTAGAATCGAAATGTCCATATTCAACAATGGTCATTCTGTAGTTATGAGAAGAGTAGGATCATACTTCTCACCCTCTGGCAGATATGTTGAGAAATTACAAGGGCTAGATTTTTACTGGTTCCTATCCGATTTATTAAAGAACTTCGATGAAAACAGCGATGAAATATTATATAATTTAAAGAAGGTATATGACACTGTATTCAATATAAACAATCTAATTATAAGCATTACTGGAGACGAGGATGACTTTAAATTAGCAAAAGATAACATTAAAGTGGTAACAGATAAGCTCAATAAGGATAAATTGGAATCACAACAATATGAATTCAAAGAGGAGAAGCTCAATGAAGGAATACTATCATCAGCAAACGTTCAATATGTATCAAAAGGATATAACTTTAGAAAGCTAGGATATGATTATAATGGAAGTCTATTAGTCCTCTCTACCATATTGAGCAGAGAATATCTCCATAATAAGATTAGAGCTCAAGGAGGAGCTTATGGAGCAGGTATATCCATTGACAGAACGGGACATTTGATTACCTACTCCTATAGAGATCCTAACCTTAAGGAAACAATAGAAACATA
>ENA-OWOZ01002732-OWOZ01002732.1-bioreactor-metagenome-genome-assembly--contig:-NODE-2732-length-12692-cov-2.649941_pt1 | contig 12692 bp, 11 predicted proteins | sample MGYA00238140_ERZ651804 | MGnify/ENA primary metagenome ERZ651804 (study PRJEB26910, sample SAMN07631232) | bioreactor metagenome | isolation source: Switchgrass digestor | place: USA: Dartmouth... | reverse complement strand
AATATATGTGTTAAAGGCATAAGAACCACATGCGCTTCCAGGATACTGGAAGACTATATTCCCTCATATGATGCCGGTGCGGTAGAAAGGCTTAAAGCTGCAGGAGCCATTATAATCGGAAAGACAAACCTTGATGAATTTGCAATGGGAGGTACAACAAAGACCTCTTATTTTGGTACGTCAAAAAATCCATGGGATCCGGAACGTTCACCCGGCGGTTCCAGCGGCGGTTCAGCTGCCGCAGTAGCGGCCGAGGAAGCGTTTGCGGCGCTGGGATCCGATACCGGAGGTTCTATCAGGCAGCCTGCGTCATATTGCGGAGTGGTAGGATTCAAGCCAACCTACGGAACCGTGTCAAGATACGGTTTAGTGCCGTTTGCGGCATCATTGGACCAGATTGGTCCTTTGGCCAGAAATGTCACCGATTGCGTGTCCGTCCTGGAAGTTATATCAGGCCATGATCCAAATGATCCGACATCGGCCGGACAGGAGCGGTTCGATTACCGAACGGCCCTGACTGATGATGTAAGAGGGATGAGAATAGGCATCCCAAAGCTGTATCTCAATGAGGATTTAGACAATGATGTAAGGCAATGCTTCATGAAGGCGGCGGAAACCTTTAAGAGCCTGGGAGCGACGGTGGATTTAATGGACCTTGACGAGATACGCTACAGTGTGCAGGCATACTATGTGATATCCTGTGCCGAGGCAATCTCCAACCTGGCAAGATATGACGGCGTAAGGTACGGACATCTCTCCGGTGATTATGAATATCTTGAGGCGATTTACAAAAAATCTAGAGGTGAAGGCTTCGGCTACGAGGTAAAGCGCCGCATTATGCTCGGGGCATATGTTTTAAGCTCCGGAAACTACGAGGCTTATTATAATAAGGCACGGAAAATAAGGGGCATCATCAGCAGGGCTTATGACGAAGCATTTAAAAAATACGACATCCTCATAAGTCCGGGATCCCACTGCACGGCCCCTCTTCTGAACGGCGACACCTCAGGCAGAAAGTATCAAACCGCGGTATTCAATTCATCCGTTAATTTGGCCGGTCTTCCGGCTGTAAGCATCCCATGCGGCAAGGACGGAAACGGACTTCCCGCAGGTCTGCAGATAATCGGCCCAAGGTTCGGGGAAAGGGCAATAATCCGCGCAGCCTACACCTTCGAAAAAACAAGGCCATATGAACGCCCGAAGGGACTATTAATTAAGCACAATCCGGATGCCAAGACCCGGGCAGTCCAATCGGACGGATTATAAACGCACAGTAGGGTAAGCGGATCCTGCGGCGGGAAACAAGGCTGTCATTACCCTGCTTACGTAATTTATTGTTATTTGATATATGATGTAATATAATTGTATCAGGGTTTACCAATAATGAGCGGAGGTCGTATTTATGGAGGAAAGAAGAAGGGCAAAAAGAATGCCGATAAGCCTTACCCTGGAAGTCAGTGATTTGTACAAGCAGGATAATGTTAAGATATCAAACATTAATGCCCCGATAGAGGTTATAAACATCTCGAAGCTTGGGATAGGTTTTAAAACCGAAAGCAAGCTGCCTATAGGATATTATTTCAATGCGAATATCAACCTGGGAGGCAGGGAAACGCTGCACTGTGTTGTTAAGATAATCAGGAGCCAGCCTGCTGATGACAAATACACAATATACGGATGCGAATTCGTGGGCATGGCGGAGGTATTGTCCTTTGTATTTGATGCCTACGGTGAAAAGCTGGAGGAAATGGGCGCAAAAAATGCCTAAGCCCTGATGTCAAAGGTGTAGCGGTGGATGCCGGGTTCCGACGCATCCTGCTGCAGGATGTCTGTTATGAAATCGGGCTTGCCGTCCGATACTTGTGTTTTTGCTAAAAACCGGTATCCTTTACTGTCAAGGGACCTTACAAGCTCGTCAAGATGCCGGGATATTATTTCCGAGGATGCTTTTTCCGTATAAAATACCGCATTTATCTGCCGGTTCATAATATACAGGTGTATATCCAGCGGGCCCAGATGCGCCATGTCCAGGTGAAGCAGAACGTTAAGCCCTTCCGATGCACCGGGCTTTTGGTACTTTCGTGTAAATACATACAAATCACCATGGGCATCCTGTCCCAATAACCTTAAGGGGAGCTGGACATATAAGAATAAATCATTAAGTACCTTCATAAACTGCAGGTTATCCTGCAGTTTATTTATTGACGCTTTCACATCCGTGGATTCAACCGTCCCATATGGTTCCGCAAGCCTTTCCAGGCGTTTCATGTCACCCTCAAGCCGCCTGTAAAAATCTTTAACCTTTTCACCGTCGGCAATGTCATTGGGATTTATGGTCCACCTGGCATGAAGGGCTTTGGCTAATTCATCCCGGTAAGCCTCCGAGTTCAGCAGGCTCACAACTTTTTGTCTGCCGTCCGCCGAAAGCCGGTCGGACAGGTCAATGAATTTTCCTACTATATTAAATAAAGGAACGGGGTTCTCCATAGCCGGCTTTTGAGTCCAGCCTGTAAACATGTCATGAATGGCCGACAGCAGATCCTCCGGCGTCATGGTTCCTTCAGCAAGCCGGGTTAAAGCCTCTTTTGATATGCTGCCGCCGTCTGAGGCAAAGAGATTCTTCAGCCACGCAATATCCCCGGTGGAAAAGATTTCTCCGGCGGGCATATTAATGGCATTTTCCGGCATTATTTCCGCCATGTTATCCCATATAATGCCGGGAATGCCTTCCGGCATTTTTTCCGACGAGGTTGTCGATGTGTTATCCGGCTGGATTTCCTGCAAGGCTTCCGAGAAGGTTTGCGGCACGGCTACCGATGCGGCTCCCGGACGAATATCGGGAATGGCTGCGGAAATACTGCTGTCCGTTAATATGTACATAAGCTCCCTGTAAAAATAAATTATACCCCAGGCATCAGTATTCATCGAAGCGTCTCCCGGGATATTACCGGAAGGAAGCCGGGATTGACGCGCGGCATCATATGCTGCATTGACACCGGCTTGAATATTGTCAGGTTCCATGTGATTTTGCGGGACATTGCCGTTTATGCCCGTATCGCCATCCGTACCGGCCGGTGCTTTATTTCCCATAATATCTATATTTGTCGATTCTTCATGTGTAGTCCAGGCAAAAGCTTTGGCGATATCGGCGGTTATGAATTTTGCCGAAAGCATATAGCCGTCGAATGTAATGGGTCTAATACTTCCAATCAATGCTTTAAGCTGATTAAGGATTTGGTGCGTTCCCTCGCGGTATGACTCAAATTGCGCGATGCTTGCGGAATCAATCGGAAGCTTGTTCTTAAGCATCAAGACGATGGTCTCCGGGCTTACTCCGGGATTGGCCGAAGAAAGCTTAATCATCTGAAGAATGGTATTCTTATCCACGGGCATCTGGTAATTTAAGAGCTCACGTACAATCGCCGTGTTCCTCTCGGAAGTCGAAAGCCCCGAGGCATGTAATGCCTTATGTATTATGTCATTGACGGGGGAGCTCTCCGTGGCAATATACCGCAGTATAACCTGGCCGTCTGCTTCACCCGACACCGCAAATTCCGCTGTCTGGCCGATTGAAAGGGGAACATCGCCCGATAGCTTGCCGCTTATAATCCGGCCGTCCAGCTGCAGCCTTATTTTTACCTCGTTAAACCGCAGATCGACTACTTCACCTTTGATAACAGGCGTTTCTATTCTATTAACATGGGCGGGTTTTGTATTTTGTGGATTGCTTTTTATTTGCTGTGCTTTAACCTGGGACGCTTCATACTCGGAGACAGCCTTGCTTAGCCGGTTTTGCTTTGGTCCGTATTCATTTATCTCCATAAGTAAACCACCCCTTAGAACACCGGATTGGGATATTAATCATAAGAAATTAATATTTGCCCATAATATTAGTATTGTGTTATTATGTATATCGGTTTTTTTTCGCCTTTTACCCATAGCCAGGGATGAATAAAATGTGATTTATGTCATTGATTTAATATACCATGTAATGTATTATTATAGCGATTAAAATGCTAATTGATAATTATTTTCAATTACTGTTGACTTGCTTTAACAAATCAATTAAAATTATATTGTATACAATATAAGATGTAAGACAATAGGTTTTATAAGGAGGAAAAATACATGAGACCGGAATGGCACGATTTTGAAGGGGGAAGCTGGACAACTGAAATAAACGTCAGAAGCTTCATTCAGCATAATTATACTCCGTATTTGGGAGATGAGTCATTTTTGACGGGTCCTACCGAAAGGACATTAAAGCTTTGGGAAAAAGCCAGGGAACTAATGAAAATTGAGCATGAGAAGGGAATTTTAGATGCGGAGACATCAAAGCCCTCAACCATTACAACGTTTGGTCCAGGCTATCTGGACAAGGAAAATGAAGTAATAGTAGGTTTCCAGACGGACAAGCCGCTAAAGAGAGGAATAATGCCAAGCGGCGGTATCCGTGTTGTCAAGAAGGCATTGGAGGCATATGGCTATACTTTGGACAGGAAAACGGAAGAGATATATACGCAAAACAGGAAAACCCATAATGACGGTGTTTTTGACGCTTATACCGATGCCATGAGAAAAGCAAGGCATTCCGGAATAATCACCGGGCTTCCCGATGCCTACGGACGGGGAAGAATAATCGGTGACTACAGAAGGGTAGCCCTTTACGGCGTGGATTTTCTTATTGAGGAAAAGAAGCAGGCCAAGAAGCTGCTTGAGAATCCGAACCTTGGATCTCCCGACATACGCTTGAGGGAAGAGCTGTCGGAGCAGATCAAGGCGTTGGTGCAGCTTAAGGAAATGGCCGCATCATACGGCTATGATATCAGTCAGCCGGCCAAGGATTCCTTCGAGGCCACCCAGTGGACATATTTCGCATACCTTGGGGCCATTAAGGAGCAGGACGGCGCTGCGATGAGCCTGGGAAGAGTTTCCACTTTCCTTGACATATACTACGAGAGGGATCTGAGGGAAGGAAAAATTACCGAGGAAGAGGTTCAGGAGCTTGTTGACCAGTTTGTAATGAAGCTTCGCATGGTAAGGTTCCTACGCACACCCGAGTACAATGACCTGTTCTCGGGCGATCCTACCTGGGTAACCGAATCCATTGGAGGCATGGGTGTGGACGGAAGGACCTTGGTGACAAAGACCAGCTACAGGTTCCTTCATACCCTGTATAACCTGGGACCGGCCCCTGAGCCCAACCTTACGGTGCTTTGGTCCATATCACTGCCTGAGCCCTTCAAGAGGTACTGCGCGAAGGTGTCAATCGACACCAGCTCCATACAGTACGAGAACGATGATATCATGAGGGATGTATGGGGTGATGATTATGGCATAGCATGCTGCGTATCCGCCATGAGAATAGGCAAGCAGATGCAGTTCTTCGGTGCCCGCGCAAACCTTGCCAAGGCGCTGCTGTACGCAATCAACGGCGGCAGGGACGAGCTGTCCGGAGAACAGGTTGCTCCCATGTTTGCCCCGATTACAAGCGAATACCTTGATTATAATGAAGTAATGGCAAAATTCGACCAGATGCTTGACTGGCTTGCCGAGCTGTATATCAATACGCTGAATGTAATTCATTACATGCATGACAAATATAACTACGAGAGACTCCAGATGGCGCTTCATGATGTGGATGTTTTTCGTACTCAGGCTTGCGGCATAGCAGGGCTTTCGGTCGTAGCCGACTCCCTTTCCGCTATTAAATATGCCAGGGTAAAGGCAATACGAAATGAAGACGGCCTTGTGACGGACTATGAAATTGAGGGTGAATACCCTGCATTCGGCAATAACGACGACAGGGTTGACATGATAGCGGTGGATGTCGTTGAGCGGTTCATGAACAAGCTCAGAAAGATAAAGACTTACCGCGGCGCATACCATACCCTTTCGATATTGACAATTACATCCAACGTAGTGTATGGTAAAAAGACAGGAAGCACACCGGACGGCAGAAAGAAAGGTGAGCCTTTCGCGCCAGGCGCAAATCCCATGCACGGCAGGGACAAGAACGGCGCCATAGCATCCATGGCATCTGTTGCCAAGCTGCCTTACAAGTACGCCGAGGACGGCATATCATATACCTTCTCCATTGTTCCCAGGGCACTGGGCAAGGATATGGAAGACAGGATTCATAACCTGGTCGGATTGCTGGACGGATATTTCCGCAGCAAAGGCCATCATATAAATGTAAACGTGTTTGACCGTGAGACCCTGCTGGATGCCATGGAGCATCCTGAGAAATACCCGCAGCTGACAATTCGTGTGTCCGGTTATGCGGTTAACTTCATAAAGCTGAACAGGGAGCAGCAGCTTGATGTCATCAACCGGACATTCCATGAAAGATAATCTGCGGATGTGATGAAACGGGTATCCGGTTTCTATAGAAAGGAGGATGGCATATGGCGGAGGTTGGACGAATTCATTCACTTGAAAGCTTTGGTACGGTGGATGGTCCCGGGATAAGGTTTGTTGTTTTCATGCAGGGATGTCCTCTTAGATGCCAGTATTGCCATAATCCTGATACATGGGACGTAAACAGGGGGACCGAGTATACGCCGGAAGCATTATTTGAAGAAATTATAAAATACAGGTCATATATGAAATTCTCCGGAGGCGGGGTAACCTTTACGGGCGGTGAGCCCTTGCTTCAGGCGGGATTTCTGCTTGAGGTAAGCAAGCTGTGCAAGGACAAGGGCATATCGGTTGCCCTTGACACCTCCGGCTTCATATTGAATAATACCGTTAAAGAGCTTTTGGAATATACGGATTTGGTACTGCTTGATATAAAGAACTATGACCCGGTTGTATACAAGGCCCTGACCGGTGTCAGTTTAAGTCCTACCCTGAAGTTTCTGGATTATCTTCGGGAGAAAAATATCAGGACATGGATAAGGTATGTCGTGGTCCCGCGGCTTACCGACAACCTGGACAGCGTCAGGCAGCTTTCCGGGCATCTTGACAACTATCCGAACGTTGAAAAGATAGAACTCCTTGCATTTCACAAGATGGGCGAGTATAAATGGAAGGAACTGGGACTTGAATACAAGCTGTATGACACTAAGGAACCTGACAGGGAACTTATGAAGCGGATTGCCGACATTATGGGTACCAGCGGAAAGACCGTGACTTTAAATATATGACGGAGGATATTTATGAAGATATACCTGCTTAGGCACGGAGAGACGGACTGGAATCGGATTGGCAGGGTTCAGGGCAGGGAGGACGTGCCCTTAAATGAAACGGGAAGGCTTCAGGCTGAAGAATGTGCCAGAGTCTTGAAAAACACGGCTGCAAGAATTATCGTAACAAGCCCGCTTTCCCGGGCCGCCCAGACTGCCGAAATTATTGCCGGTCATATAAACGGATCGGAGGTTATAACGGATGAAGGCTTGATTGAGCGGGATTTCGGGCTGCTGTCAGGCATGACATATGACAACAGGAAATATTTCGATACATTTATCCATGAGGAAACGATGGAGCCCATGGACAAGCTGAGCAAAAGGGTTATGGGCTGCATTCTGAACAACGCGCGGAAATACAGGGGGCAGGATATAATAATGGTTTCCCACGGTGCGGCCATAAACTCCGTAATAAAGGCGCTTACCGGCGGAGAACAGGGCACAGGGAAAACCAGGCTGAAAAACGCATGCATCAGCGTCCTTACATATGAAAATGATGAGCTTGGGCTCGGAGCATTCAATCTGTCACCCGAGGAGTTTCAAAATTGGAGGTTTGGGAATGAGAATCGGAACAGGATATGATGTCCACAGGCTTGCAGAGAGCAGGGAGTTAATCCTTGGCGGGGTGAAAATCCCTTATGAAAAGGGTTTGCTTGGACATTCCGATGCGGATGTGCTTGTGCATGCAATAATGGATGCCCTTCTTGGAGCGGCAGCCCTGGGTGACATCGGAAAGCATTTCCCTGATACTGATGGGACTTACAAAGGAATATCCAGCCTGGAGCTATTAAAAAGAGTAAAAAAGCTGTTGGATGACAAGCTTTATCTTATAGAGAATATAGATGCGACCATCATTGCCCAAAAGCCCAAGCTGGCCGGCTACATACCGGAAATGATCAAAAATATCGCATCTGTACTTGAGATATCCGAGGACCAGGTAAATATAAAGGCCACCACTGAGGAAGGACTTGGATTTACGGGTGAAGGCCTTGGCATGGCAGCCCAGGCGGTTTGCCTAATAGAATCCATGATGAACTACCAGGTGGACGTTACTCCTGCCGACGGTTCAGGAAACTGCGGAAGCTGCGAAGGCTGTCCGAGAAGATGACGGGCGGATTAATTCGGATGCAAACATATTGACAAATCCGAATATAATGCATAAAATGAATTAAAGCTAAAATTATACTAAAATATATGTATAATTGAGAAAAAAGCGATGAGCGGAAAAGTAACCCTTGGGAATGTATCAGAGATGGAGTGTCACCGGCTGAAAGCACTCCTTGCAGGAACATGGGCGAAGTGCATCCGGGAGCTGATCCGGTGAAGGATATTAGCCGGATACGGCAGCAGCCGTTACCTGCGGAAAGATGCATATCGGATGTTTATCCTTTCCGGTGTGCAAGTAGAGTGGAACCGCGTCTTATGCCGCCTCTATATTGAGGCGGCTTTTTTGAAGCCATTGTTTTGGATATTTGGATGTTAACGGGAGGGTTGGTATATATGGGACTTATAAAATATATTAAGGAAGAAATGAATGTCATCATGGAGAGGGACCCGGCTATAAAGACCCCGTTGGAGGTGTTTTTGTACCCGAGCTTTAAGGCAATACTAAGATACAGGATAGCGCACAAGCTTTATCTGAAGAAGCACTATTTCCTTGCCAGATGGATATCCCAAAGGACCGCAAGAAAAACCGGCATTGAAATACATCCGGGCGCAACCATAGGCAAAGGGCTGTTTATAGATCACGGTATTGGGGTTGTTATTGGGGAGACTGCCGTTATAGGGGACAATGTCACCATGTACCAGGGAGTAACCCTGGGCGGTACCGGCAAGGAAAAGGGAAAGAGGCACCCAACCATCGGCAACAATGTTATGATAAGCGCCGGAGCAAAGATACTGGGTTCCTTCACAATCGGGGATAATTCCAAGATAGGTGCCGGTTCCGTTGTGTTATCCGAGGTGCCCCCGAATTCAACGGTTGTGGGTGTACCCGGGCGGGTGGTCAAGCGCGACAATGTCAAGATACCGAGGGAGGACCTGGACCAGGTGCACCTGCCCGACCCGTATCAGAACGATATGACCAATCTGAAGAAGGAAAACGAGTATTTGAAGAACGAAATAAGGAAACTGAGCGAAAAAATAGAAGAGCTGCAGAACCAATACCTGAAGCTGGTTAAAAATCAGGAGGGATAAAATGAAAATCTACAATACGCTGTCACAGCAAAAGGAAGAATTTATTCCAATTGAAAAGAACAAGGTTAGGATGTATGTATGCGGGCCGACCGTATACAACTACATCCACATCGGAAATGCCAGGCCGGCCATATTCTTCGATACCGTAAGGAGATATTTTGAATATAAGGGCTATGAGGTCAATTATGTATCCAATTATACGGACGTGGACGACAAGATTATCAAGCGGGCCAACGAAGAAGGCGCGACATCGGCCGAGATAGCCGAAAGGTATATAGCGGAGTTTAAGAAGGATATGGAAACCCTCAATGTTCACCCCGCCACATATCATCCCAAGGCCACCGAGGAGATCGACGACATGATCAGGATGATATCCGTTTTGATTGAGAAGGGTCATGCGTATGAGAAAAACGGTACGGTTTATTTCAGGACCAGGAGCTTTTCGGAATATGGAAAGCTTTCCAAACAAAATATCGAGGATTTGGAGGCAGGCGCGAGGATTGAAGTAGATGATGTCAAAAAAAATCCGATGGATTTTGTACTTTGGAAAGCCCGCAAGGAAGGGGAAATCGGTTGGGAGACGCCGTGGGGAGAAGGCCGGCCCGGCTGGCATATCGAATGCTCCGTGATGGCTACAAAATATCTCGGAGAGACCATCGATATCCATGCAGGGGGGCAGGATCTGATTTTCCCTCATCATGAAAATGAAATCGCCCAAAGCGAGGCCTGCACAGGAAAAATTTTTGCAAGATATTGGATGCATAACGGATATATTACCATCGACAATGAAAAAATGTCCAAGTCAAAAGGAAATTTCTTTACGGTGAGGGATATTCTAAAAGAATTTGACGGGGAGACGATTCGGTTCTTCCTCCTGTCAGCACAATACAGGAATCCAATCAATTTCAGCAAAGAATTGATGGAGCAGGCGAAAAACGCATTAGAGCGGCTTTATAATGTGAAAAAGAATTTGGAACATCTGCTGAAAAACATGCCGGATTCGGATGCGGATTCCGGAGAGAAAGGGCGTATTGAAGGACTGGAGCAATATAAGAAAAAATTTATTGAGGCGATGGATGACGACCTCAATACGGCAGATGCAATCGCTGCTATTTTTGAGCTTGCAAAAGAGATTAACTTAACCATCAATAAAAATCCTTCCAGGAATTGGGTAGAAAAAAGCCATGCATTGCTGATGGAGCTGTCAGGAGTGTTGGGGCTTTTAAATAAGAAGGATGAGCAGGAAATCGACAGTGAAATTCAACGCTTGATAGAAGAGCGTCAAAAAGCGAGAAAGGAAAAGAACTTTGCCCTGGCGGATAAAATACGGGATCAATTAAGGGAAATGGGCATTATTTTGGAAGATACTCCGCAGGGCGTCCGTGTTATCAAGAAAAAATAATTTTGAGTGGAGAAGAACAGGATGTTAGATGAATTCATAAAGGTAGCGCAATTGAAAAAAAAAGATCCGGATGCCGTTCGATTATTGCCCTCTTTGGTTTTGGCGTATGTGGGAGATGCTGTGTACGAATTGTTTGTTCGTACCTATCTCCTGCATAAGTACGATTATCCGGTACACAAGCTGCACGAGCAATCGGTTCGATTTGTGAATGCGGCTTCCCAATCGGAGATCGTTCATGCCCTTGAAGGGGAATGGAGCGAAGAAGAGAAACGAATCATCAAGCGGGGAAGAAACCAAAAATCAGGTTCCGTTCCCAAAAATGCAGCACTGATGGACTATAAATATGCAACGGGATTTGAAACATTGATTGGATATTTGTTTTTAACGGGGCAGATGGAAAGATTGACGGACATTATCTATAAATCGCTCGTCTATCTTGAGGAACTTGATCGGAAATAGGCTGATGAAATCTTTCAAAAATTGTATAATGAAATGAGGGACAAGGGTGAACAAGAGAGAAAAAAGAATGTTGTTCATTACGCTGATTTTGCTCGTGATACTGATTGGCAAGTCGCTGTTTTTGGATGAAGTAAAAAATGTAAGCGGGGATGAATTAAAGTTCAAGCAATTTGTAGAAAGCGCGCTGCAGGACAACGAGGAATACAATGGGATCCTGATTCGCTCCCATCTTGCCAGTTACAAAATCGTGAAAATAGAAAAAATCAAGGAAGAAGGAAAATCTTCCATTGCCTATTGGGATGAAAAAGAAAAGAAATATGTGAAAGAAGAAATCCAGGGACAATATCGAGCAAAAGTAAGAGGCTATTTCCTGCATGTGTTCCCCTATAAACAATTCCGTGTGGAAAGCGCTTTGCAATGAGAATGAGGGCTTTATCGATCGGCTGCTTTTTGGTTATCTTGCGTAAGGGAAAGGGCACTTTGTGCCCTCGATTTAGAAAAAAAGCCGGAGGGATTATTGATGAAAGTAAAGCTGCTCCAATATACCCCGCAACCGGAAAAGACAGTGGCTGCAGCAGCCAAACTCTGTTATTCTGCCAGCGGAGTAGACGAAATCATGGAAAATTTATCTCCAGAAAAGACGGAACAATTCCTGTCGATGTTGATGGATTTAGGACATGAATCCCCTATAGAACATATTTCTTTTACATTTGCTGCGGAAGGGGTCAGCAGGGTTTTGACGCATCAGCTTGTGCGCCATCGGATTGCTTCTTATTCCCAACAGTCACAGCGGTATGTCAAGCTGGAACAGTTTGAATACATCATCCCTCCCAGCATTGCATCCATACCGGAGGCAAAGGAAGAGTTTGTCCGTGCGATGCAGGAGGATCAAAAACATTATGATGCATTGACGAAACGATTGTATGCCCATCATTTCGAACGGCTGATTGCGGAAGGAAAGCCGGAAAAGCAAGCGCGAACGGCAGCGGAAAAGATGGCCATTGAAGATGCAAGATATGTTTTTCCGAATGCTTGTGAAACGAAGATCGTATTTACGATGAATGCCCGTTCTTTGATGAATTTTTTCCGCAACCGCTGCTGCGAAAGGGCACAGTGGGAAATCCGTGAAATGGCGGTGGAAATGCTGCGTCAAGTAAAGGAAGTTGCTCCCAATTTATTTCGGTATGCAGGCCCTGCTTGCTTGAAGGGAAGTTGTCCGGAAGGAAAAATGAGCTGCGGCAAAATAAAAGAAATTCGGGAGAAATTTTTGGGGAACATAAAGGAAGAGTAGATAAAAATGAAACAGGGACGGAGGATCGTACATGCTGGATCAAAATAAGATCGAAGGAAGAAATCCTGTGCTGGAAGCGCTGAAAGCGGGGCGGGAAATTGATAAAATACTGGTTGCGAAAGGGTCTGAAAAGGGATCGATTCAAAAAATCATCGGG
>ENA-OWOZ01002726-OWOZ01002726.1-bioreactor-metagenome-genome-assembly--contig:-NODE-2726-length-12707-cov-3.109026_pt1 | contig 12707 bp, 16 predicted proteins | sample MGYA00238140_ERZ651804 | MGnify/ENA primary metagenome ERZ651804 (study PRJEB26910, sample SAMN07631232) | bioreactor metagenome | isolation source: Switchgrass digestor | place: USA: Dartmouth... | reverse complement strand
TATAGTATTTTACTATATTTGATACCTTAAATCAAGCTGCAAATTATTATGTAAGGCGTGTAAGTTTTGGACTGCACAAAAATATTATGGTTATTTTTTCTTTTGCCTGTTACAATTTTTTCTAATCGGCTAGGGGTGTAACTTTACAGGTTCTCAAATAAATGATATTATTAATATATAGGCTTATCTAATTTGTTTGGATAAGTCTTTTTACCGTTTACTCAAAAGCTGATCTGTATAAAAATACATTTTCATGTGATAAATATTAATAAATTACAAAGGAGGGGTTCATATATATACGATCGGTTTAATTGTAAGTAAAATTGGCTCAAATATGCACAGTATCGAGGATATTAAAGCGGAAGAGCAGAGAAGAATAACTGCAAATGAGATTGAGGAAATTCTCTCCAAGAAGTACAAAGTCAAAAGGATTGTCGCCGACAAAAATTTAATTGACAACCTTTTAAAAAGCAAAGTCAATTTCGTATTTAATCTAAGCACAGGGATCAAGGGTGAGAGCAGACAGTCTCAAGTACCTGCCTTGTTGGAAATGCTAGGAATACCTTATGTAGGTTCCGGTGTGCTGGCCCATGCTTTAGCACTAAATAAGGCATTTGCAAAAAAAATCTTTAAGTTTCACAATGTGCCCACACCATATTTTCAGGAATTTTACACGGGCAAAGAAGACTTAGATCCCAATTTGAAATTTCCGGCAATAGTAAAACCAGCCTGTGAAGGTTCCGGTTTTGGTATCCACAAAGACAATTTGGTTAACACGGACAAAGACCTGTACAAAAGAGTTGAAAGGTTATTAAAGCACTATCAGCCCCCGGCAATAGTCGAAGAATATATTGATGGCAGGGAATATACCGTAGGTATAATCGGCAATGGCAATGACAAAACGGTATTGCCCATTGTAGAAATTGACTTTGATAAGGTCACTGCAGAATTTGACAAGTTTAACACCTTCGAATCTAAACATGGCCAAGGGGGACAAAAGCAAATCCTTTGTCCTGCCAAATTGACTGAAGAACAGAAAGATATGTTGGAAAAAGCTGCTATTATGGCCTTTGATGCTTTGAGATGTAGGGACTTTGCTAGGGTAGATATTAGGGTGAAAGACAATAAGCCCTATGTGCTGGAAATCAATAGCCTTCCAGGACTTCAGCGGGGCTACAGCGATTTCCCCTTGATGGCAGAGGTAGCTGGCATGTCTTATGAAGACCTAATTCTGAGGCTCCTAGGTGAAGCAATAAAAAGATACGAAAACAGCATTGATTTCGATGAGCCGGAGATAGCATAACCCAGATAATTAAAGCAGAGTAGCCTATTTAAATATTGGCTATCTCTGCAAAAAAACTGATTAGTAAAAAAGCATATCATCCTCACGTACGCAGTAGATGCGGCGACCTAAATCTTCCTGTCTAATAACATCTCTCTGACTTTCACATAATACTTTCATTGTGTCTAAAGTCAATCAGTTCGTAATTACATAAAATTGTTTTCACATCATTTCTTGAAGTTTCAATTCGAATCAGGTTATTTCTTACAAAATCCCTCATAATATAGCACCTTACTATTTTTTGTGTGTAGGACGATTAATGTTGAATAATTGAGGCAACTTATCAAGGTTCTCAACCCTTTTACTGCCTATAGAAGTGTATTTCGGGAACCTTGAAAATCTTGTGCAACTTGGGCAATGCTCCTAGATGTCCTTCCCATTGTTGTGATTAATATTGACAGAAGAAACAAAAAAGACCACTTCTTAGTGGTCTTTTTGAATATAAAATATAATTTATTCTCTAAATGAAATGGCGGAGAGAGAGGGATTCGAACCCTCGAACCGCGTTTTAACACGGTTACGCGATTTCCAGTCGCGCGCCTTCGACCAGCTCAGCCATCTCTCCGTAAATGCTATTATATTTTTAAATACCGACATCCGGCTTGTATTTAAATGGCGGAGAGAGTGAGATTCGAACTCACGGGACGGGGTTGCCGCCCACTCGCTTTCGAGGCGAGCGCCTTCAACCTCTCGGCCATCTCTCCACATTAGCAGTCTAAAGACCAGACTACTCGGATGCCCGGTATCGTTTGCTCTTAAAAAACTTTTTTAATATGTCACCACACTCGTCAGCCAGCACACCTTCCACAATTTCTGGGCGGTGATTAAATCTTTTATCAGCTGGGAGGTTTACTATGCTTCCACATGCGCCGCCTTTAGGGTCTTTTGCGCCAAACACTACTCTATCAACTCTTGAGAGTATAATAGCTCCGGCGCACATGGGACAAGGCTCTAGCGTCACATATAAAGAGCAACCAATTAACCTCCAAGTGCCCAATACCTCGCAGGCTTTTCTGATTGCCAAAAGCTCTGCATGAGCTGTTGCGTCCTGTAGCGTTTCCCTAAGGTTGTGTGCTTTAGCTATGATTTGGTTGTCTTTGACAATCACTGCCCCAATAGGTACCTCATCTATATCTGCTGCCTTTTGAGCTTCTTGGAGGGCAAACCTCATGAAAAACAAGTCATCTCTTTGGTTATTGAGTGTGGGCATTCTTACTTACAACCCTTATAAAATTTTCCAAGTGTCTATGGTGCGCCCGGGAGGACTCGAACCCCCGGCACGCGGTTTAGGAAACCGCTGCTCTGTCCTGCTGAGCTACGGGCGCAAAACAAAAATGGTGCGCCTGGCAGGAATCGAACCCACAGCCTTCTGATCCGTAGTCAGACGCTCTATCCAATTGAGCTACAGGCGCATGTAAGTGGCGGAGAGAGAGGGATTCGAACCCTCGATACGGATTTTGGTCCGTATAATCGCTTAGCAGGCGACCGCCTTCGACCTACTCGGCCATCTCTCCATATCAGTTGTCTATGTTAAATGGCGGAGGGGGTGGGATTCGAACCCACGGCTCTTTCGAGACACTGATTTTCAAGACCAGCTCCTTAAACCACTCGGACACCCCTCCGAATGACTCGTTAAAAGTATAGCACAAAATTTATTCCTTTGTCAACAGCACCGAAATCGCAAAATCTGTATTAGATATATATGTAAGTTTTGATATAACAGTAACATTATAGGCCACTAAAATATATATTATTAATAAAAAGCAAAGGAAGGTGTGAATAGTATGACCCAAAATTCCCAATCCCGTGGGATTGTTATCCCCATCCAGGACCGCTTAACCGAATTTCAATTCAATGAACCAATATCCACGCCTATCGCTGACTCGATTCCTCTGGTCAACGCCAATCTGGCTGAAGCTACTATAAATATAAATGATAACACTGACAGAGTACTGATAACGGCCACTGTTGGATGGTTCAACGCTTTTGAAGAGGCTGCGGGTGTTGCAGCAGCTACCTTTACCATTAACCGCAACGGGATACCAATAGCATCAGTTGTCCAAACTGTGGCTAACCCTTCTGCAACAGCAGCCAACATATTTAACGTTGCTAGGATAATATTCGTCGATCAGCCTTTACCTGAGGTTATACCAGCCCCCGGCAGCTTTATCCACGGCAATGTCCAGGTTACCTATACATTGACTGCTGACGCCAGCGTAGATACTGTTGCTACCACGGGTCCCATAACCTTAACTCTTTCCAGAATCGAAAGAAAACTATAATAGAAAGGAGCGTTTATTATGCCCGAAAACATTCAAGGTCAGCTCAACTTTTTTCAAAGAGCAAAAGGATTACTGACCGATTTTCAGGTAAGCGAACCGGCATCAACTTTTGGAAGTATAAATCCTCCTATAGAAATTGCAGTAGCACCAGGCTTCACTACCTTAACATCTGTCAACGTTACTATCAACAGTCAAACCAACCGCGTTTGGTTAAACGGCACTTTGGGTCTCACTGCAGCTTTTGATGCAGTAGGTGTCGTTACAGTTACATTGCAGCTGTTGAGAGGCACAACTATTATCTATCAAACAACAAAGACCATATCTTCTCCGACAGTCGTGCCCGCCACAGTTTCAGAGATAGTGCACCTGGAACATATTGATCTCACTGCAGTGAGCGGCGAAGTTCCGGTAACAACAACTTACACTTTGAGAGCTCAAGCAGATGCGGCTATTGTGACATCAAGCGGTCCTATAACTCTCAGTGCAGCCCAACTTGAACGGAATCCTTAGGTGTAATTTAACTTGAAAGGGGTATGATGATGACTGAAAAGGAAAACGGCATTTCTACAATCATAAGAGATAGAGGCATTTTAACAGAATTTAAATTCAGCGAATCCTTTGTTTCGCCGCGTTTTTTAACCACGACTCCAGTAGTTTTGTCCACTATAACCTTGAGGATAGACGATACTGCAAATCAAGTTTGGTTAAACGCCATTGTCAATTGGGCAATTTCTGCAGGAGCGGTTACTGGTACAGCAGATCTGCTGTTTGAAATATTAAGAGGCAATGCTGTCATATATTCCATCGCCCAAAGCGGAGTATTTCTCCCTGGCTCAAGCACATTATTTAATGCTCAGCTGCAGCATGTAGACGATAATCCCTTAGGTGGTGTTAATATTACTCCTGCATTTGTACAATATCAATTGAGAGTTACACCTCTTGTAGTTCCAGAACTCATTACGGTATCAACTCTATCCCAAGTGTTCACTGCTGCAGAACTTAAACCGGCAATTTGCTAAACTAAAGCCGCGGTTAAAACGCGGCTTTTTGCAGGTCATATATCAACGCCTAATGCGCTTTTTACTATTAGGCCCACTACAAAGGAAAGGGCTGCAACGCTTAAGCTAATTATTGCCATCTCAAGGAACCGGCGCTTAAAGGGCAAATCCTTTGCGACTGCTATGTAATAATTAAATGCGGCGATAATTGCTACAACAGTAATCAGCATTGTTACAAGTGCAAACATGTATCTTTGCGAAGGAAACAATAAATAGGGCAAAATCAGCATTACCACAGTTATAAGATAAGCGATACCCGTATAGAAGCTGGATTTTAGCGCGTCTTTGCTACCTTCGCTCTTTGCAGATAAAAATTCACTGGATGCCATTGAAAGGGTGGCAGAAATCCCGGTAATAAGCCCTGAAAGGGCTATAATGCGAGTGTTTTGAAGGGCAAGAGTTAGACCCGCAAGGGTTCCCGTAAGTTCTACCAGCGCGTCATTTAACCCCAATACCATTGAGCCTACATACTGGAGTCTCTCCTCTTCAAGCATGTTCATAAGTTCCTTCTCATGTTCTTCTTCCTCTATAACTATTTTCTCGGCTTCAGGCACTTCCCTAATCAGTTCTTCATAACTTTCCTGAGCTACAACTTCACTATTTTCCATTAATTTTATTGTAAATGTAAAACCAAGGAGGCTGGCCATCAGTTTTCGCCACCATACTTTGAAACCCTCTGGTTTTAAGCTGCGATTTGTATATTTTTTTAATATTTCATAGTGCTTTTTTTCTTGAGCTGCAATCTTTTCAAGGATGTTTCTGTTTTCTACATTTTTTATTTTTTCCGCTATAGCTTTATAAGTCGCATAATCTGTAATTTCATCCTGCTGCATAGCGATTAACTGTGCCATGACATTTGGCAAGATTTCATTATTATGCTGCTTATTCAATTTTCCACCTCCAGTTCATTCAGTATAATATCTCTAACTTCTAGTTATATTAACATACAGTTTTCGCCAGGGCAAACTTATTTTTTATCCTCCCTCATCATTATAAGCCATTTCCCCTGTAAATCCTCAGCTTTCCCTACTTGGCAAAATCCGTATTTCTCATATATTCTAACAGCCGCTATGTTGTCGGGTCTTACCTCCAGCTTTATTTTCTTTATCCCTAAAGCCTCTATATGGCTTATGCCCCTTTCCAGCAGCTTTTGACCTATCCCCTTGCCCTGATGTTCAGGATGAACAGCAATAGATAAAACTTGTGCCGAAGGTTCGGTGGTCATCTCAAATCGAAAATACAGCAGTTTATTTTTCACAATTTTATAGAGGGTAGAAAGTGTAAGACCATATTTGCCGGTTACCGCTGAAATTAAGGCGTTTTTGAGGAAGCCTGATGTGATAGCTTCTCGCCACAATCGTTTAATATCATCAGCCATTATAATATATCCGCACACCTTGTCATTTTCAACTGCTACAAAGAAACCTTGTCCAAAAACCCGGTGAAGTAAACCAAACACATCCCTTATAGCAGCTTTAACCTGCTCAGTAACCGGCGTGAAAAATGTTATGCTGTTTTCAAAAGCGGAACAAAATATTTCCACTATCGTATCATTGTGCTGGGATTGGGCCAAGGTAATCTTCAAGGGAGTATTCCTCCGTTTCCATAAGTTCAGAAATAAATATCATCTGATCAACAGTCAAGAATTCATACCCCTCGTCCCTTAGCTTGTCTATAATCTCAGGTAGAGCCTTTACAGTGGAGTTTCTGTTGCCTCCCCTAAAAGTTAACAAATCGCCACTGTCGTGAAGCAAAATAATGGAACCCGGTTTAACCCTGTTTATCACATTAGCTACGATCTTTTTTGGGGCCAGTTCAGCCCAATCCTCTGTAGATACGTCCCAAAGCACCAGGGTGTAGCGCTCTTCCTTCAGCAGCTTTCGGGCATAACCGGAATATACTCCTCTGGGCGGGCGAAACAGCGTTGGTCTGATTCCGGTAGCTTCTTCTATAGCAGCTTCAGCATTTTTTATTTCTTTATACGTATTTTTTGCCGACAGCGGTATTAGGCTTTTATGGGAATAAGTGTGATTTCCAATTGAGTGGCCTTCCGCCACTATCCTCTTGGCAATTTCCGGATAAGCCTCTGCATTTTTACCTATAAGGAAAAATGTAGCCGGAACATTTTTCTCTTTTAATATATCTAGGATTTTTGGAGTATATAGCGGATCCGGACCGTCATCAAAGGTCAAAGCCACATATTTAATCTGCTCCGGTCCGTGACGAATAATATCTGTCTGTGCTCCAAAACCTCTATAAACATATTTGTTAAAGTAAAGTAGTATCAAAAACCCAAGTACTCCTATCCCTACCGCCATATCGTAAAGCACCGCAGATTTTATTCTCTTTGAAAGAAATAGCGGCCAAAACTGAATTACGAGGTTTGCAAAAATTATTAAAGATATTATTATATAACTGTCACTGCTAAATATTTTAAAAGCCATAACCGGAATCATCAACGAAGATACAAATACCGCTTGATCATAGTTTCCGGTAATCTTTTTTATTACAAAAAACATCAAGGCAAGTGCCATGCCAAAAACCGGTGACATAAAGAAAACAATTCCTAGGGAAACTATTTCACCGGTATACCCATTATTCTTAGAGAATGCCGGCCTGCTCTGAGCTGCCAAGACTCCAACCGAAGCCATTAGGTAAGACAAGCCCGAATGAACATAAAAACCCGAAACTAAAGGCACCAATAAGCCCTTTGCAAACTCAATGGTATATTTTCTGCAACCATTTTTTAATGTAAATATGCTGCCTAAAATATAAGATGATATTGCGATAATCACAAATTGGTACATAGCAGACCCCCACAATCCTAATATATCATATTTCAGTGGGGTTTGAAATGATTATATAAATTTGATAAGATACAGAAAATAATTAGTATTAGGTGATAGTTAATGGTAGTGGGGATTTTGACGGTAGAGCTTTCATTAGGGGATATCTTTTCTCTAAAGGAAAAAAGGCAGATAATAAAGAGCGTCATAGACCGAATAAAAAATCGATACAATGTTTCTATAGCAGAAGTGGACAAACAGGATTTAAAGCGCCAAGCGACCATAGGAATCGCCTGTGTATCAAACAGCAGTAAGCTGGTGGACAGGCAGCTGGATTTAATTCTGGACTTTTTGGAATCCGATGGAAGGTTTGCAATAGAAGATATTTATAAGGAAATTTTATAAACAAAAAAGAGCAGGTTTTTAATCTTCCCCGCTCATTTGAAATCCTGGTATTGCCAGCTTCTTTTCTATTATGTCTACAACCTTTGCAATGATAGACAGGACAATGACGTAGATGACGCCTACCCAAAAAAGGGTTTCTAAAGGTTTAAAGGTCTGACTTATGATCATCTTGCCTCTGGCCATAAGCTCCGGCACTGCAATAAGAAAAGCCACTGAAGTGTATTTTACCATGTATATGACTTCATTAGACCATGGCGGTATTACAAGTCTCAATGCTTGAGGCAAAATAATATTTAAAATCGCCTGCCGTTTTGTCATGCCGAGGGCCTGGGCTGCAAGGCCTTGACCTTCATCAATAGATAAAATGGCGCCTCTGAAATATTCGGCCTGATATGCACTGCTGTTTATTCCTAAAGCTATAATAGCTGCCGGCACCCTGTCCAGAAGTATCCCTAAGTCGGGAAGGCCGTAATAAATCAAAAAAAGCTGCACAATCATGGGCGTGCCTCTGATTAACTCAATATATCCAACGGCAAAAGCCTTGACAATGCCCTTTCCATAAGTTCTCATCAAAGCCATGGGCAGGCCTATCACAAGGCCCAAAAGCAATGCTCCTACTGAAAGCTCTAAGGACACAGCCAAACCTTTGAAAAGTTCCGGCCATATGGAAATAAAATATTGAATGTGATCTATCATTTACAAGACCTCCCGGCCTTTTGCAACGCTATTTAACCTGGTTATTTTGCTGATGAATTCGCGAGTCCGCTCTTTTTCCGGATTGTTAAAAATCTTTTCAGGACTACCCATTTCCGCAACTACCCCATTTTCCAAAAAAACAATGCGGTCGGCAGCTTCTCTGGCAAATCCCATTTCGTGGCTTACTACAACCATGGTCATGCCCGCATTAGCCAAATCTTTCATAACTTCCAAAACTTCTCCGATAAGTTCGGGGTCAAGGGCAGAAGTAGGTTCATCAAAGAGCATAATCTTCGGGTCCATTGCCAGAGCTCTCGCGATAGCTACACGCTGTTTTTGTCCTCCGGAAAGTTCAGCAGGATAATTTGCGGCCTTTTCTGCCAAACCTACTCTTGCGAGCTCTTTCATAGCAAGGTCATAAGCTTTTTTCTTGTCCATTTTCTTAACTTTAATGGGGCCAATTGCCACATTTTGCAGGGCTGTCAAGTGGTTAAAAAGATTAAAATCCTGGAAAACCATTCCTATCTGCTGACGGATGTAGCTAAAATTTGATTTGCCAGGCTCAATTTTCTGCTCTTCTAAATAAACATCACCGGAATCTGGCTCTGTCAGTCGATTGATGCAGCGAAGGAGAGTGCTCTTACCGGTTCCGCTGGGGCCGATTATAACCACAACTTCACCTTCATACACTGTCAGCGACAAACCTTTAAGCACCTCTGTGCCTTTAAATTTTTTGTGTATGTTTTCAACGCGTAAAATAGGTTTCGCCATAGAAATTTCACCTTTCCAAGCCCGGAATTTTTACTTTTGATTCAACCCGAGCCATACTCTTAGTAAAGACATAAGTCAGCAATAAATATATAAGGCCAACAACTATATATGTGATTAGGGGCTGAGACGTACGTGCGCTTACGTATTCACCGCGGCGCATTAATTCAGTAACGCCCAAGGCGTAAGCTAAAGAAGAATCCTTTAACACTATTGTGGCTTCATTAGCCCAATATGGAATGGCTCTTCTTAAAGCTTGAGGCAATATGACGTAAAAAATGCCTTGGTACTTGCTCATTCCTAATGCCAAGGCTGCCTCCATCTGGCCTTTACTTATTGATTGGATGGCACCGCGAAAAATCTCCGATTGATATGCAGCAGAGTGAATCGCCAGAGCCAAAATTATAGCCCAGAAAGCCGGTATGTCTATTATTTCAGATCCCAGAAAATACAGCATAAATAAAATAACAAGCAGTGGCAAACTTCTGACGAGGCGGCTATAAATCACGGCAAACTGACGAAACGCACCACTGCCATAAACCCTTATTATTGCCAATACGAGCCCCAGCAAAGTTCCCAGTAAAAGGGCCAATATGGTTATTTCAAGGGTTATCCCTACCCCTTCAAAGAGGTAGGGAATACTGGCTAATACTTTATTTGCACTTATATTTAAACCCATTTCGCTTCATCCCATAATACAAGCTTTTGTCCGAGGCCTTTCTTAAGAGCCTCTTTATAAATATGATCACCAATTATTATATCCAAGCAGCCCATACCTCGGGAGCTAAACATAGTAGTCTCTTCATCGTTTTCCCGACCGGGTTTATTTCCGCATACAACTTGGTTTAAAGTCCAGATATCTTTTTCATCTAAATCGCCGCTGTCAACCATCTGTTTTATAATGGAAAGGTCATTTTTCTTCATCTGTTCCCAACTATCGACGACGATTTTGTCAGCCTTTTTGACTACACCCGCTTCAACTTCACACGCGCTCATTTGTATAATCATTGCCCCGTCTTTTATCCACTCGGCTTTCACAAAAGGCTTCTTAGCAGTTGTCATGGTTGCAACTACGTCGGCATCAGTTAAAGCCTCTTCTAAATTATTTGTTGGGATTACATTTATTATACCTTCAAACTCTGCTGCGAGTTTCTCCGCTTTTTCAAGGTTTAAATCACACAACCTAATCTCTTCTAGGCTGGGAAGCACCTCTTTTAATGCCATAATCATGGTCCGGCCGATGACTCCTGCTCCTACGCAGCCTGCTACCTTGGCACCCTTCGGTGCTAGATATTTGGCAGCAACTCCTGCCGCAGCAGCAGTCCTCATAGCGGTGATTACCATGCCATCCATAATGGCTACTGGCTGCACCGTGACAGGGTCACTTAAAATTATCAGATCAATTCCCATGGGCAAATTTCCGGTCTTGGCATTAGTCATGGACTCAGCCGCCCACTTTATTCCAGGCCTGTTTACATCGCCACCTATATATACCGGCATTGAGAAGAAATGGGAGCTTGGGTTTTGGCCTATGGGAATTCCAAAGACAGTTTTTGGAGGATTTATAATCTCTCCCTGGCTTTCCAAGTAGAAGGCCTTCTCAACCATTTCCAATACTTTTGCCATATTCAATATTCCAGCTTCAATTACATCTTCCTGCTTCAAAAATAAGATCTCTGTTTTCATTAAAAAACCCCCAAATTATTGCTGCTTAAGCCATTTTTCTTCTAGCTGCTGTATAGTACCGTCAGCCATCATATCATCGATGATTTTATTGAGCTTCTCTATCATTTCTGTAGAACCTTTTCTCAGAACAATTCCAGGATTTTCGTCATTTTCCAGAACTGTCTCCACTGCTACTTCTAAGCCTAACTCTTTTGCCTTTTCATATGCCACAGGCAAGTCTACTACAAAAGCACCTAGTCTGCCGTTTTTCACATCAAGAGCTCCCGCATTGGCATCTGTATAGTATTTAACCTGGGATTCCTTTACTGCTCCTTTTTCAATCTGATTCTTGGCCCAAGTAGCCATGGTGGTGCCGGTTTGAACACCAAATTCGTATGTTAAAACATCATCAAGTTCTTTAACATCCACGTCGCTGTCTGGATTTACTACAATCCCATGTTTTGTCTTATAGTAAGGTTTTGTAAAGTCAGCCTCTTTAAGTCTCTCCTCATCCGGGCTCATACAAGCGATAATAGCGTCTATTTTGCCCTGCTTGAGCGATGCTATGAGGCTTTCAAATTCCAAAGCTTTAATTTCAACTTCAACTCCCAGACGCTTGCCCACTTCTCGAATGAGATCCATGTCAAACCCTGCATAGTCACCCTTCTCGTCTACGAATTCAAAAGGCGGGTAGTCAGGTGATGTTCCTACAACCCATACCTGCTTTTCACCTTCTTGCTGTTCATTGCCACTTGAGCTGTTTTGAGTTGGCTGCTGGCTTTTTCCGCAACCTGCAGCAATACCTAATATTAAAGTTAGACATAATACGCAAATTAGGATTTTCCCCACACTTTTCATCTTTATCCTCCTCAGTCCTCAAATATTCATTTAATCGTTTTATAATTATACACCTTTACGTATAATTATTCAATACCTAATTTAAATATACGCAATTTTAAAACTTATGTTTTTTAACATGATTAAATGGGACCTTCATAGTCCCAAGACAAAACATGTATTTGTACAATTGCCTGTGGTGGGTCGAAATTTGATTCTTCATCAATTTCTACATATACATCAGCTTTTACACTTATTAAAACTTCAGCCTCGTTTATCTTTCCGGTAGATGCAATTGTTACAATATTAGTTCCCGGCTCTTGCGATACCTTAATTTTATACTGACCTTCGCCTAACCTTTCCCAACCGGTTTCCCCTCTATAGTCAGGATTTTCTTTTAAAATGGAAAGACCCTTTTGAATGCCGCCTTCAGCCAAGTAGCAGGCAGCCGTATAATCCCTTGCATAGGATACCATCAGATACTCACTAGTTGACATATTTAAAATTGCTGTGCCAAGCAACAAAGCAATTGTCGTTACAAATATGACAATTACCAGCGAAATACCCCTATTATCGCTCACAACAGCCTCCATTGTTTTGTATTACTTCAACTTTAATGCGGCTGACTCTTTAAGAATCAGCCGCTTGTTGTTTTCTTACTTCCAATTTATCTTAATGCGCCCTGAAGAGCTGCACTCAAATGTGGCCTCAGTCTTTCCTTTGCTGTTTTCCACATGGCCGTATATAGCAAAGTCTTCCAATTCATCGTAGGCATATTCGATAATATCATACAGCCAGTCATCAGCGGCGACTGTATCCCTAACATCTTCCCATTCATCACTGTAATTATTAGTATCAACTATTATGG
>ENA-OWOZ01002725-OWOZ01002725.1-bioreactor-metagenome-genome-assembly--contig:-NODE-2725-length-12729-cov-2.891717_pt1 | contig 12729 bp, 8 predicted proteins | sample MGYA00238140_ERZ651804 | MGnify/ENA primary metagenome ERZ651804 (study PRJEB26910, sample SAMN07631232) | bioreactor metagenome | isolation source: Switchgrass digestor | place: USA: Dartmouth... | reverse complement strand
AAGGCGTTTCAGCATTACCGATACCCAATACCGCCTGTTTGAGCGGTACGAGATGCAGATACCAAAGGAATTAACGGCGGTAAAGGAAGCCGAAAATTATCAGGTAAGTATTGAGGAAGATTTGAAACGGCTGGAACAGGAAAAGCAGAATTTTCTCGATGAAAAGGATGAAATTAATAATAAACAATCCTTCCTAAAAGGTATAGCCATTGCCACCTGTGTAATTATAGTGATACTTTTTATTATTTTTGCCGCTTTGACGGCCCATGCCGAAGCTAATATGACTCTGCCTTTCCTGCTTACGGTACTTATGGGCATGGCCTCCGTTCTTTACATTTTTATGGAATCCAGAAAAAATGCCGCCGACATTCAATTGATACGTATCAAGCTGAATAAAGTCATCATGCTCTACAATAAAGTAGTCATAAAGTCGGTAAACAACCGTAATTATCTTGATTATATATACAGTAAGTACATGGTTGACAATTATGAACAGTTTAAAAATTGCTGGGAGCAGTTCGTCAAAATAAGAGACGAAAATAATTTATATAAAAGCAATTCGCAGCTTCTGGAGTTTTATTATGAAAGGCTTATAAAGGAATTGAAAAAGTTCGGCATAAAGGATGCGGAAATCTGGATTTACCAGCCGTCGGCTATCCTTGACAGCAGGGAGATGGTTGAAATCAGGCACAGGCTTAATGTCCGCAGGCAGAAACTGAGGGAAAGAATTGAGACATATCAGAAACAGCTCGATGAGGCAGCAAAGGCTATTGATTCTATCATAAAAGCTTATCCTGAAAGCAAAGAGGAAGCCGTGCGCATTTTAAAGCAATATAATGTTGATCAGAATATTGCTTTTTCTTCCGACGGCAAATAAGGTGGGTATTAAATTGAAATCGACCGGAAGCATTAGAATAAATATAAAAAAAATATTTGAAAATTATGGAACGATGCTCCTGCTTGTAATTGCGGATCAAATTATTAAATTGTTTATATATTATAATCACATGGACAAAAATGTTGATATTATAAAAAACATTCTGGCCTTTTATCCGATGTTTAATAAGGATTATTCCTGGATTAATTCCCTGTTTCAATTTGGCATAGGCCTTGTACCCCATATAATAGTTGTATGCTTGTTACTTTTTTGCCTGCTTTTATTTTACGATTTTCTGATAACAAAAAAGAAAGGCGATAAAATAATAAAAACAGCTTTTTCTTTTGTCATCGCCGCCGCTTTTTGCTCACTTATCGACAAGGTTTTATGGGGCGGCAGTCTTGATTATGTATATCTGAAAGGGTTTTTTGTTTTTGATTTAAAAGACGTCTATGTAAGCGTGTTTGAGGTTCTGACAGTCATTACCGTTATCAAAAGGATAAAAAAATTGGATGAGAGGAAGCTGCTGAAAGATTTTTTTGGTTTTATAAAAGACAAATACTCAAGAAAAACTTAATAAAGTATAAAGACACAGCGGGAAAGAATTAAAGAAGTTGTCATAAGTCTTAAAAAGGAAAAAATTTCAACCATGATAATTGTTTATATTGAAATGTGCTGAAGAAATACCTGTTTTATGGGAAATTAAGAGAATTAAGGCTGAAAAAATATGCATATGAAAGTACTTGACAGAATTTATAACTTTGAATAATATAGTAGTAATCTTTTAAATTTTAAAATAAATTCAAAACGTCAAATGCTATGAAAAAGAGGAGTAGATAAGGAACACTTAACAGAGAGGATCATCCGCCGGCTGAGAGGTGATCTTTAAGCAGTCTTATCGAAGGTAGCTTTGGAGCAGCATTTCTGAAACCCTTATGAATTCAGGGTGGGTAGGAAATGACGGTTCGTCCCCGTTACGGACCAATGAGGTGGCTTTGCATAAACGTATCGGGTTTGCCGGGTATTTTACATATGCAGGCCATGAATAAAGGTGGTACCACGGTTCTTCGTCCTTTGCGTCGAAGAACCTTTTTTTATTCAGTAATTTTTTATTCAATAAGAAATACTTAAGGAGTTCATATTGAATAAAGTTGCCGCAGGCAATATGAAAGTTAAACGCATTAAATTTATCGGCATTGCAAAACAAGATATTCATATTACAGAATTTGCTCCGAAAGGATATGTATTGCAGGATATGAAAGAAAAATGCCGACGTAAGACGGTTAAGCCGGCGCTATGTCAGCAGCGTAATTCCCTTATGCAATATGTAACTGTAAAATTATTCAGAATCGAGAAATTTGCTTTATGAAATTTATGAGCAATAAATATAAGGATAGGAGAGATCATCATGAAGAAGGAATTGGCCAAGACCTATAATCCCAAGGACATCGAAGAAAAGCTTTATCAAAAATGGCTGGAAAACAAATACTTCCACGCAGAAGTGGACAGGAGCAAAAAGCCGTTTACAATCGTAATTCCGCCGCCAAATATTACAGGCCAGCTTCATATGGGTCATGCTCTCGATAATACCCTTCAGGATATAATTATCAGATTTAAGAGAATGCAGGGATATAATACCCTTTGGCAGCCGGGCACGGATCATGCCAGTATTGCCACTGAAGTTAAGATTATCGAACAGCTTAAAAAAGAAGGATTAAGAAAGGAAGACCTCGGAAGAGAGGGTTTCCTGGAAAGGGCCTGGAAATGGAAAGAGGAATACGGCGGCAGGATTATATCCCAACTTAAAAAAATGGGCTCTTCCTGTGACTGGGACAGGGAAAGGTTTACCATGGATGAAGGCTGCAACAAGGCCGTTAATAAAGTATTTGTAGATCTGTACAAGAAAGGATATATATATAAAGGCTCCAAAATCATTAACTGGTGTCCGGTATGTAAGACGTCCATATCCGATGCTGAAGTTGAATATGAAGAACAGGAAGGCCATTTCTGGCATATCAAATACCCTATTGCAGGGGAAGACGGATATGTTGAGATAGCCACAACAAGACCGGAGACCATGCTGGGGGATACCGCCGTTGCCGTTAATCCGGAGGACGAAAGATACAGGCATTTAATCGGTAAAAAGGTAATACTCCCCATAGTCAACAGAGAGATTCCCATAATTGCCGATTCCTATGTCGATATGGAATTCGGGACCGGAGTCGTAAAGATTACCCCGGCACACGATCCCAATGACTTTGAGGTAGGAAAGCGCCACAATCTTCCGGAAATCAACATTATGAATGACGATGCCACCATCAACGAAAACGGCGGCAAATATGCCGGTATGGACCGTTATGAGGCAAGAAAGGCAATTGTTGAGGAGCTTAAAGAACTGGGACTTTTGGTTAAGATCGAAAAACACGTTCACAATGTAGGTACCCATGACCGCTGCAAAACAACCATAGAACCTTTGATTAAGCCTCAGTGGTTTGTAAAGATGGATGAACTTATAAAACCGGCCGTAGAAGCCGTAAAATCCGGTGAAATTGAGATAATACCCGATCGTTTTAAAAAGATATACTTTAACTGGACAGATAATATTAAAGACTGGTGTATATCAAGACAATTGTGGTGGGGTCACAGGATTCCTGCTTATTACTGCGACGCCTGCGGTGAAGTTATCGTGGCCGAAGAAGAACCTTCCAGGTGTCCGGTATGCGGAAACACTAACTTAAGACAGGATGAAGATACTTTGGATACATGGTTTTCATCCGCATTATGGCCTTTCTCGACCTTAGGCTGGCCGGAAAAGACGGAGGATTTGGACTATTTCTATCCGACGGATGTTCTGGTAACCGGATATGATATTATATTCTTCTGGGTAATCAGGATGATATTCTCGGGTTATGCCCATACGGGAAAGAAACCGTTCAGCAAGGTTCTTATTCACGGCCTGGTAAGAGATTCGCTGGGCCGCAAGATGAGCAAGTCCCTGGGCAACGGTATCGATCCTCTTGAAGTTATCGACAAGTACGGTGCCGACGCTCTGAGATTTACCTTAATTACGGGGAACGCTCCCGGCAACGATATGCGTTTCTACTGGGAGAGGGTCGAAGCCAGCAGGAACTTTGCCAACAAGGTTTGGAATGCGTCCCGGTTTATAATGATGAATCTTGAGAAGGCGTCAATAACAGAAACCATAGATGAAAAACTGCTTACTCCGGCGGATCGCTGGATACTTTCCAAGGCTAATACTCTGGTTAAGGAAGTAACAGACAATCTGGAGACTTTTGAAATCGGTATTGCTGCACAGAAAATTTATGATTTTATCTGGGAAGAATTCTGTGACTGGTATATAGAGATGGTTAAGCCCAGACTTTATAATGACGGCGATGACAGCAAGGCCGCCGCTCTCTGGACGCTGCAGCATGTACTAACTACAGCCCTGAAACTGCTTCATCCTTATATGCCTTTTGTAACCGAGGAAATATTCTGCACCCTTCAGGACATGACAGGACTGAAAGAAGCGGATTCGATTATGATTTCTTCATGGCCGGTATATAATCCGGACTGGGAATTCGCTCATGAGACGGAAAGCATCGAGCTTATAAAAGAAGCCGTAAAAGGCATACGAAACATTAGGTCACAGATGAATGTCCAGCCGGGCAGGAAGACCAAGGTTATCGTTGTTTCGGACAGTGAACAGGTTAGAAATATATTTACCGAAAGCAAAGTATTTTTTGCGACACTGGGTTCCGCAGGCGAGGTATTGGTTCAGTCTGACAAGACGGGAATCGGAGAAGATGCAGTATCCATCGTTATCAAGGGAGCTACAGTCTATATCCCGTTCGAGGATCTGGTGGATATAGATAAGGAAATTGAAAGGCTGAATAAAGAGAAAGAGCGTCTGGAGCAGGAGCTGAAGCGTGTTAACGGAATGCTTTCCAATCCCAACTTCTTATCCAAGGCTCCTGAAAGCAAGGTTGCGGAAGAACGGGCCAAACTTGAAAAATACACGGATATGATGAAGCAGGTAGTGGAAAGGTTGAACAGCTTGTCCAGATAGGTAGATGACGCTCATCCTGACTAAATTGGTATTTCATATTACTAAGTCAGTAGAAATAAGAATTTAAGATAGTGAATAATAAATAAGCCGTTTCATATTATATAGGGTATACGGATGCACATTTATGGCTTACCGATAACCCAGATTGTGAAACGGCTTATTTTAGTTAAATATTTTTCTTAATATTAATTATTTCATATATTTTACGGATTGTTAATTTGCCACAATATCACAATATGAAAATACAGGCAAAGACAGGTCTTATTCAATTTATAGATGGCCCCGAAAGCAAAATCCTTGTAATAAATTAATTATTGCGGCATTAAGCTTGAAATTAAATGTCCGATACATTATTATTATTTTATACAAATATAAAGGACATTTGGGATAACAAATGATTTTAATGATGACATTTCAAATAGTCACTGGCATGTCTTCGTGCGTCATTTGAGATAACAGATGATTAATGATGGCAAAGAGAGGTATTGATTATGTTACAGGATGAATATATTAATTTTAAAATCGGGAAGCAGAAACATATCGCTTTGATTGCTCACGACAGCAAAAAACAGGAAATGATTGAATGGGTTGAAGCAAACAAGGAAATCCTGAGAAATCATTTCTTAAGCGGAACCGGTACCACAGCCAGGCTGATATCGGAAAAAACAGACCTTCCCGTAAGGGCTTTTAACAGCGGCCCTCTTGGGGGAGATCAGCAAATCGGAGCCAGAATAGTCGAAGGCAATATAGATTTTGTCATATTTTTCTGGGATCCGCTGGAAGCACAGCCTCATGATCCGGATGTCAAAGCCTTATTGCGTATAGCGGCCGTATATGATATACCGATAGCAAATAACAGGGCAACCGCGGATTTCCTTATTACTTCAAAATATATGAACGAAGAATATGAAAGAAAAGTTATTAATTATAATAAGGTAATTAACGGCAGAATAAAGGAGCTGACTAAAGACAGGTTTCAGCCGAAAAAAACTTACAAAAAGAGAGAAGAATATAAGAAATAAGAGTAAAAGAGATAATTACAGCCAATAAGGATAAAATCAGTTAATTACAGGCAATAAGGAAAGTTTTATATAGGCATATAACCAGTAAAGTTAAGCTGTTATAATTATAAATAGTTGTAACTACAGATATCATAGTCAGTTTTCATATAGTTAATTCTTATAAAAGACACCTGCCGTATATCATGGGCATTTATTCCACGGACAGAAATAATGCCTGAATTCAGGGCAGGTGTTTTTATATAAAGCCATCGGATATAAGCGGTTTAGGAATTAATTATGGATTAATCACATGTTCAAATCCGAATCCCGTGTCAGACTGTCAATAAAATATTTTGCACCGTCGGATAAAGGTATATCCAGATTATAAGCGGCGACCAGTTTTCTGGAAGGAAGCTCCTGCTCCGTCTCTATGATACCCAGATCCCCCAAATCCTTAATGCAGAAATCCGGTACAAAGGCTATACCGAGACCTATTTTTGCAAGATCGATAAGCAGATCATTGCTGGCAAGTTCAATGGCAGGTACCAGATCCAGTGAGTGTTCAAGGAATAAATTATGCAGGAATATACTGGTGGTTGATTTTTTTTCAAGCATCAGGATCGGATATTTCTGAAGTTCCTGAAAGCTTACAGGATGGTCATGAAGGGGGAATACGTCTTTCTTTGCTATAAAGACATCCCGGAATTCTTTTACGGGAATAATATCCATCATGTCATTTAAAGCCGGGTTGGGTGAATTCGTAACGATAACATCGACTTCGTTACGCTCAAGCATCTTGGCACATTGCACCGAGGTGCCGTTGGAAACTTTGATGTGAATATTGGGAAATTCCCTGTGAAAATGATTGAGATAAGGGACAAGATAATATCTGCATATTGTATCACTGGCACCGATTCTTAACTGAACGCCGACTTTGGGGTCGGCACAAAGCTGATTTTCACCGCGGGTAATTAAATTTACCGCAGGCTCAATATGCTTAAGCAGTAATTCCCCTTCTTTGGTAAGAGCCACCCGTTTGGTACTGCGGATAAATAACTGCTGATTTAACCTTTTTTCCAAGGTTTTAATGGACTGGCTGACCGCCGACTGAGATATAAACAAAGCTTCAGCAGCTTCAGAAAAACTTAGGCTTTTTGCCACATAATAAAATACTTTATACAGTTCGTAATTTATATCCAAAACAGTTCCTCCTTTGTTATAATTAGTGGAAATTAAGCCTAAACACCTGCAAGCGGGCAAGGCCACCGACTATATTAGTTTACATATATTAGAATCCCTAATAAAAGCATTTACATATATTAATTTTAATTATAAGACAACTTATGTTATAATGCAAGAAAATGATGGACAATTATACATGAATAATTTAAAAATTATCATAAATAACATATATCATAAGGAACAGGAGATTGTTAATGAGCAGCGTAAGAAGAATTTATGTAGAAAAGAAAGAACCCTATGCTGTCCGTGCAAAAGAACTGGAAGTGGAGTTAAAGAACTATTTGGGGATAAAAGGGCTGAAATCAGTCAGAGTACTTAACAGATATATGATAGATAATGTAAGTGATGATACATACGAAAAGGCATTGAATACGGTTTTTATGGAACCGCCTGTTGATATTTTATTTGAAGAATATCTTCCTATAAACCCGGGTGACAGAATATTTTCGGTAGAATATCTTCCCGGACAGTTTGACCAAAGGGCGGATTCCGCGGAGCAATGTTTAAAGCTTCTTAATGAAAACGAAGAACCTGTAATCCGTTCGGCTACTACATACGTTTTATCCGGAGATATTTCCGATGAAGAATTTCAAAAAATAAAGGCTTATTGTATTAATCCGGTAGATTCCAGAGAAACGGACGAAGAAAAACCCGATACCCTGGTTGCAAAATTTGAAGAACCTGAGGATGTAGAAATACTTTCGGGTTTTATAAATATGAACGATGAAGATCTGAAAAAACTGTACGATTCCCTTAATCTGGCAATGACTTTGGCTGACCTTCGCCATATTCAGAATTATTTCAGGGATACGGAAAAAAGAGATCCGTATATAACCGAAATCCGCGTACTTGATACTTATTGGTCCGACCATTGCAGACATACTACCTTCTTAACGGAACTTAAGGACATTAAGTTTGAAGAAGGGTATTATACAGAACCGATAAAGGCTGCATTTTTCTGTTATACCAATGACAGGGAAAAGTTTTATAAAGGCAGGGATGATAAATACATCTCCCTTATGGATATAGCTACTTTGGCTATGAAGAAACTTAAAGCCGACGGCATGCTGGATGACATGGAAGTATCCGAGGAAATCAATGCCTGCTCAATAATTGTTCCTGTGGAAATAGACGGTAAGACGGAAGAGTGGCTTGTATTCTTTAAGAACGAAACACATAACCATCCTACCGAGATTGAACCTTTCGGAGGTGCCGCCACTTGCCTTGGCGGTGCCATCCGGGACCCCTTATCGGGCAGAGGCTATGTCTATCAGGCTATGAGGGTCACCGGAGCTGCCGATCCTACCCAACCTATAGAAGCTACTATGAAGGGTAAGCTCCCTCAAAGAAAAATATGTACCGAGGCGGCAAAAGGATACAGTTCATACGGAAATCAGATCGGGCTTGCGACAGGTCTGGTGGATGAGGTTTATCATCCCGGTTATGTGGCTAAAAGGCTGGAGATCGGAGCTGTTATGGGAGCAGCCCCCAGAAAATATGTCAAGCGTGAAAAATGCGAACCGGGGGATATTATTATACTTCTGGGAGGAAGAACCGGAAGAGACGGTATCGGAGGTGCTACAGGCTCTTCGAAAATTCATACAACAAAATCCATAGATACCTGCGGGGCTGAAGTACAAAAAGGAAATCCTCCTACCGAACGTAAGATACAAAGATTGTTCAGAAGGCCTGAAGTCTGCCTTCTTATAAAAAAATGCAATGATTTCGGAGCCGGCGGTGTATCAGTGGCAATAGGAGAGCTGGCTGACGGACTGCATATATATTTGGATAAGGTACCTAAAAAATATGCGGGCCTTGACGGAACCGAACTGGCAATTTCAGAATCCCAGGAAAGGATGGCTGTTGTAGTAAGTCCCGAAGATGTCGGTAAATTTATGTCATATGCCGAAGAAGAAAACCTGGAAGCTGTGGCGGTGGCTGAGGTTACCGATACCGGAAGGCTGATTATGGAATGGAGAGGCAAAAAGATTGTAAATATTTCCAGGGAATTTTTAAATACCAACGGGGCCCATCAGGAAGCGGATGCTTTTGTAACCGTTCCTGACAAAGATAATAATTATTTTAAACTGGGAGCTTTACCTTTTATTCACGAAAATATAAGCATAAAAGATAAATGGTTAAAAGCTTTGGCCGATCTTAACATATGCTCCAAAAAAGGCCTGGTAGAAATGTTTGACAGCTCCATAGGAGCTTCTACAGTTACCATGCCATACGGAGGAAAATACCAGAGGACTCCTATACAGACCATGGTGGCAAAGCTGCCTGTGCTGGAAGGAAAATGCGACAGCGTATCCATGATGAGCTATGGATTTGATCCTTACCTTTCCAGTTGGTCGCCGTTTCATGGGGCTGTGTATGCGGTAATATCTTCAGTGGCAAAAGTAGTGGCTTCGGGTGGAGATTATTCAAAGATTCGCTTTACCTTCCAGGAATATTTCAGAAGGCTTGGAACCGATCCGAAGCGTTGGGGAGAACCTCTAGCAGCTCTGCTTGGGGCTTACGATGCACAAATTAAACTCGGGCTTGCAGCCATAGGCGGTAAAGACAGCATGTCAGGAACTTTCAATGATATAGATGTTCCGCCTACCCTGGTATCCTTTGCGGTTAATATGGCCCTGGCCGGGGATATCGTAACAACTGAGTTTAAATACCCGGGAAATAAGATTGTAAAATTCAACATTAAAAAAGACGCCTATGATTTGCCGGTATACGAACAGGTTAAATCCTTGTACGGCAATTTACATAAACTGATGAAGGATAAAAAAATAGTATCAGCATTTGCCGTAAGCTTTGGAGGAATAGCTGAAGCAGTAAGCAAGATGGCTTTCGGCAATAAGCTGGGAGTGAATTTATATGCTTCTCTTGACGAAAAAGAGCTTTTCCTTCCGGATTACGGAAGTATCATAGCAGAGATGAAAGCCAAGGACGTATCGTTGTTGCCCGAATACGGATTTATAGCGGAAGACTATGATGTAATAGGCGAAGTTACAGCAGATGAAGCATTAAAATATGGTGATGAAACTATTACCCTTGATGAGGCTTATTCGGCCTGGAGTAAAACTTTGGAGGGTGTATATCCTACCCGTACGGAAAGAAATGTGAAAACCTTTGAAACCAAACTTTTTGATGCGGGAAAAGTTTATGTGGCTAAGAACAAGGTGGCAAAACCGAGGGTATTTATTCCTGTATTTCCCGGTACCAACTGTGAGTATGATACCATGAAGGCTTTTGAGGCGGCGGGAGCCGAAGTGGAGACGGTCGTTTTTGCAAACATGAATGCGGACGATATAAGAGAATCTGTAAAGAACTATGAAAAAGCCATAAGAAAAGCCCAGATAATAATGTTTGCCGGCGGATTTTCGGCAGGTGACGAACCGGACGGCTCAGGTAAATTTGCAGCCACCATTTTCAGAAATGAAATTATAAGAGAAGCGGTAAATGACTTGTTATATAACCGGGACGGCCTGGCCCTGGGCATATGTAACGGTTTTCAGATACTGATAAAGCTGGGCCTGGTACCTTACGGCGAGATAAGGCCGCAGGATGAGGATTCGCCGACCCTGATAACCAACAAAATCGGGCGCCATGTATCCAAAACTGTTTATACAAAGATTGTAAGCAATGCTTCTCCGTGGTTAATGAAAGCAGAGCTTGGAGGCATATATTCGATCCCTTCATCCCATGGAGAGGGACGCTTTGTAGCAAGCAAAGAGTGGATAGAAAAGTTATTCAAAAACGGTCAGGTGGCTACCCAATATGTTGACATAAACGGAAATCCGACCACCGATGACGAATATAATCCAAACGGTTCATATTACGCTATCGAGGGAATCATAAGCCCCGACGGCAGGGTTTTCGGTAAGATGACTCATTCCGAAAGAATAGGAGATCATGTAGCTATCAATATAAGCGGAAATCAAAACCAGCATATATTTGAGTCGGGAGTTGAATACTTCAAATAATTATAGGTTAAAGCAAAAAAAGTGTCATAGAACACCCTTTATATAGTAAATGGGGAGAAGAAGGACCGTATTAATAAGCGGCTTTCTTCTCCCCATTTGCGGCATTTGACAATTTCTCTTTGTCTGTAACGGCTATTACACTTCCCAAATATTCCAGTTCATCAACATTCATTCTGCTTCCTTTTTCCGTATCAAAAAAGGTATACAATTCACCGTCAACAAATATCGAAGGCGGCGGATCAGCTTCCGCAATATCTTCTGCGGCAACTGAAGGTCTTGGATCATTCTTTGATAATGGCAATGACATTTTTTTATTATTGCGCTGTTAGATAATAATAACTATCTAGCAATAGGACTTTTGAGCAAAAAATTTGCGCGTTGCTCCTATTGAATAAAAACGGAAAAATGCAATAATTATGCCAGGAGTTTTACTCCAAATAATTACATAAAGATAGGAGGGATAAAAGTGTTATTCAGATCTTTATCAAAATCCAATGCTAAGAAGGCATGCACCGGTGTTGGTAATGCCAAGATTTGTTACGCTATCGGAAGAGCGTATTATGATTCTAAGGGTAATCTTGTATTAATTTATTAATTAATACAAACAGGGGGGATGTATTTTAACATTCCCCCAAATATTTGATATGAAACAGGTGAGATGATTGGAAAAGATATTGGAAGTACGTAATCTGTATAAAGCGTACGGCAATTTTGTTGCATTAAAAAATATAAATTTTTCAATTGAATACGGTAAAATAGTCGGTTTGCTCGGTAAAAACGGTGCAGGAAAAACTACGTTGATAAAAACAATTATCGGTTTATTTAAAAATTATGACGGAGAGATTATATACAAAGGCAAACCGATTAACTTTAGTGATCCGTTGGAAATGTCAACAATAGGAGTATTGGTTGATACGGTGTTTCATGAGGATTTGTCCGCATACATGAATCTAAAGCTCCTTATGATGGCAACTCCAAATAAGGATTTAGCAAACATGGACGAAGAAATTATGGACTTATTGAAATTTGTGGGCCTCGAAAATAATGCAAAAGATAAAGTCAAATCCTTTTCTTTTGGAATGAAGCAAAGACTGGCTCTTTCTCAGGCTTTAATAGCGGAACCCCAACTTCTTATATTGGATGAGCCATTTGTAGGATTGGATCCGCTGGGTATAGAGCTGGTAAAGGAAAAATTACTGAATCTCTGTTCAGAGAAAAAAGTTTCTATTATATTTTCTAGCCATCAGTTATCGGAAGTGGCCGAAATTTCTGACGATATTATTGTAATAGATAACGGTATTATCAAATATTCCGGGTCGTACGCGCAATTAGCAAATACAGGGAAAAAATATTGTATTACATTAATAAGTAATTTAAGGGATGAAGATATTCCTGAGTTTCAAAAATACATGATTTCGGATAATAAAGACAGCATTACGGTTGACTATAATTCAGACTCACTAAATGAAGTAATGAATTTGCTTCATGAAAGAAGTTATCAGATAAATTATATAGATATTATAGAAAATTCACTGATTAAATTGTTTAAAGAACAGA
>ENA-OWOZ01002724-OWOZ01002724.1-bioreactor-metagenome-genome-assembly--contig:-NODE-2724-length-12731-cov-6.610637_pt1 | contig 12731 bp, 12 predicted proteins | sample MGYA00238140_ERZ651804 | MGnify/ENA primary metagenome ERZ651804 (study PRJEB26910, sample SAMN07631232) | bioreactor metagenome | isolation source: Switchgrass digestor | place: USA: Dartmouth... | reverse complement strand
TTAACATCAAGAAATATGAAACCACCATAATTTCCTTAACATCAAGAAATATGAAACCACCATAATTTCCTTAACATCAAGAAATATGAAACCACCATAATTTCCTTAACATCAAGAAATATGAAACCACCATAATTTCCTTAACATCAAGAAATATGAAACCACCATAATTTCCTTAACATTAAAAAAGTGCAGCCATGAAACCGCTGTCTTGCGGTTTATGGATGCACTTATTCATACCTGTCAACCAATCCTGTGTACTGTTATAAACAGCTTATGTCCGGTTATGGCTGTTTACCTATATAAGCCAGAATTCCTCCGTCTACATATAAAATATGCCCGTTTACAAAGTTCGAAGCATCTGATGCCAGGAACAGGGCAGGCCCAATCAGGTCCTCAGGTGTGCCCCAGCGTGCTGCCGGTGTTTTTGAAATAATAAAGTTATTGAACGGATGCCCGTCTTCACGCAGCGGTGCAGTCTGAGGAGTTGCGATATAACCGGGGCCAAGTCCGTTGCACTGGATGTTGAATCCGCCATACTCGGAAGCAATGTTCCTGGTGAGCATTTTAAGTCCGCCTTTCGCAGCAGCATATGCCGATACTGTTTCACGGCCAAGCTCACTCATCATTGAACAGATATTGATTATTTTTCCGTGCCCTTTTTTGATCATGCTTGGAATAACAGCCTTTGACACAATAAAAGGCCCGTTCAGGTCAACATCTATAACCTGTCTGAATTCCTCGGCAGTCATTTCACACATGGGTATACGTTTAATAATTCCGGCATTGTTTACCAGGATATCAATAATGCCAATTTCCTTTTCTATTGTTGCAACCATTTCTTTTACCTGGTTTTCATCGGTAACATCACAGACAAACCCCCGTGCATTTATCCCCAGCTCTTTATATGCTGCAAGACCTTTGTCCACCAGTTCAGGTTTTATGTCATTGAAAACTATTGTTGCACCTGCATTGGCTAAACCACTGGCAATAGCAAAGCCAATGCCGTAACTTGCACCTGTTACCAGTGCTATTTTCCCTTCCAGTGAAAACATCTTTCTGTAGTCCATAGCAATTCTCCTTTACATTTTATGGTTTTTTATTAATGAGAGATGTACTTCCTGAGTATTATGATGCCGCCGCACAGCCGCCAGGTAATTAATTAAACCTTAAAGCCGGATGGCATGTTCTCCGTAAGCATCATCCCTGTTATTAACTTCACTGACAAAACATCCTGTCCGCTGCTCTTTTCATTCTCCGGTTGGTATTGTGATTACCATATCCGTTCCTACACCTGGTATGCTCTTTACATGAACACGACCTTTATGAGCTTTTATTATTTTGACAACATAGTTAAGACCCATACCCCAGCTTTGTGATGATTTCTTTGTGCTGAAAAAAGGCTCGAATACTTTCTTCAGGTCTTCTTTTTTTATTCCTATGCCATTATCGGATATAATTATTTTGACAATATGATAATACTTGTGTACCGTAACTTTTATTTTCCCGTCGGGTTTGCCTGCACAGGCTTCAGCACTGTTTTGCAGGATGTTTTCAAAAGCGTGGTAAATGTAATCCGGATCAACCATTGCCCAAATTTCATGATGCGGGCATATTAGCTCAATATTTATATTGGCCAGGTCATTTATTGATTTAATGGATTCTTTCAGCGGTATCAGAACATTACAGCGCAAAATACTTAAATAGATATCCTTTGAATTGCTGTATAAGTTATCAATAATCTTTGAAATATCATTTGTGATGGAAACTATATACGGGTATACTTCATCAAAATTATCCTTATTCAGTAAATTCTCAAATTGGGTTAGTGATACCAGCTGGTTTTTTATTGTATGCAGAAAAGGATTCAGATTACTGGCATCGCTTATGTGAATTTTCTTATTTATGGAGATCCTGCCGATTATCTCATGATTTCTGTGCTTTAGAATATTAATTGAAGAATAAAGCAGAATTCCGAACGGTACTGTAATTATAATAACTGATGCTATGCAGAACAGTAGAACCATATTATTCCTGAATGAACTCACCAACAGATCATTTACTATATTTATCATAATGGAAGAAGCATATATATTCGCTAAAGATGCAGGTGTCAAATCGAATAAAAACAAAAATTCAATCCAAATCATGCTAAGCCCTGTCATAAGGAGGTATGCATTCTTTCTGCCCAATGTATTTCTGTGTTTCCTGCTGTACCTGTCCAGTACTATCAGCAATTCCAACAGAAGCAGCAATGTATAGGTTCTGGCTATGTAATCAAACAGATCAATTGATTTAGCATACGGCAAAGGCAGTCTTTTTAAAAAAGATACAAATGAAGGATAGAAGTATGTACTGTTAATCATAGAGAAAAACAGAAGTATAATTATTAGTATTATGTTTCTGATACTGAAATGTTTTTCAACTATAGACTTTATGAAAAAATACATGCCGAAAATAAACATAAACTGGCCAAAGTTCAGCAAATTGCTTACTTTAAGTATGCTGACGTCAAATATGAGAAAAAAATCCAATAAATCTTTGCTGAAAAAAACATATTTAAACAATAAATAATAGCTCGAACCATAATTGGCATAATAAATGTTAATACATATGCAAGTAATATTAAACCCAAGGATGGCCAGAATTAAATAAAGACTTTCCAATCTGTTTTTTATGTATGATTTCTTTATGAATACTATTATAGTAATTATTGAAATTAAAAATACTATTCCTGAAGAAATAATAAGCATAACAGGTAAACCTCTTTATTGGCCGATTTCACTTACATATGTGAAAAAGTCTATTGATTCAAGCCCTTTTATTGCGTCTTTCATATTGCTATATTCCAGTTTTTTAAGGATATTTGTTATATGAGTCTTTACAGTCCCTAATGATACAACTTTTTCATCAGATATTTCGCGCCGTGAATATCCTTCCCTTATCATTAAAAGAATTTCAATCTCAGTCCTTGTTAACATGCTTAACACCTTCATTGCCTCAACATATTTCTTCTCTTTTGTCCTGGTAATTTCATCACTTCGGGTAATAAACATCTTAAGTTTTTTGGCAACAACAGGTGAAAGCCAAACACTCCCTTTCATTGTGCCATAGATTACTTCAAGAATACTGCCGGGCGGCAATTCTTTCAGAATAAAGTTATCTGCTCCGTTTTTGAATGCATTTACGATAAACTCATCATTGCTGTACGCAGTTAAGACAATGATCTTGATATTTGAATCGATATTTCTTATTTTCCTTATTGCGTGAATTCCATCATCCTTTTCCTGCATTTCAATGTCTATGAGGATTAGATCGGGTTTATAGAGCCGGCATAGTCTCACTGCTTCAGCGCCGCTTGTGCCTTCTGCTACAATGCTCAAATCCTCACGTGTCTTTATTATATACCGAAGGAAATTCCGAACATTTTTACAGTCGTCACATACAACAATTTTATATGGCATTGTATCCCTCATAGAGGTTTTCTTTAAACTAATATCTTTTACCATGACAGCCTACCCGCTAATTAATGATACTAAGCAAACCCACCTACTGCCTGCATTAGCCTTATTGACCCTGTCCGCTTTCATTCTGAAAATGGCACGCAAGCCGAAAATCGCATACATAGCTATGAAATTGTTAACCTGATTTGCCCTGATGTTCGGCTTGCTCCCATCATTAATCAATAAAACTAATAGGTTACAGGCAAAATGAAAAACTCTTGTTTAATAACGAATCAGGATTTTACCTACGTTAACTCCGTTCATCATATCGCAAATTCCTTGCTGTACCTCATCTATACTATACTCCTGTGATACGATCTTTTCAAGTTCATAACACTTCGAAAGCTCTCTTAACAATTCTACAGCACGCAGGAAATGTATATGCTCATAAACACGGCTTCCTATCACAGACAGTTCTTTAAATGATACTTTTCCAAGCTCAAATTCCACCGGTTTGCCTGATAAACTCAAGGAAACCATTGTACCGCGTATTCTGCATGCTTTCGGCATTAACAGGATGCCTGCCCTTGACCCCGATGCTTCAATAACAACATCAAAACCTAAGCCGTTTGTCAGCTCATTTATTGAAGCCATTGGATCTTTTTCCGCAGGATTAATTGTTTCAAAGTTATAGCATTTAACCAATTCCAGTCTCTTACTGTTCAACTCTGATACTATAACCCTTGCACCGGCCTGCCGGGCAACAAGTGCTGCCACAATTCCAATAGTTCCGCCGCCGATGACAAGTACAGAATCCCCAAAACTTATTCCGCTGCGTTTAGCAACATGATAACCAACGGCAAAAGGTTCACAAAGCGCTGCGACCTTATCACTAAGTTCCTGGGGAACTTTAACCATTTTATCAACAGATACTTTTACGTATTCGGCAAAACCTCCGTTTTCATGAATCCCCAGTAATTTAAGTGTCTGGCATACATGCTGATATCCGCTTATACATGCCTGGCATACACCGCAGCTGATTAACGGATTTACTACTACACGATCGCCTTTTTTAAAAGTCTGGCTTTCATCGTTGATCTCATCAATAACTCCAAGAATTTCATGTCCCTGTACTACAGGATATGTTGCAGTGGGATGTTCGCCCTTGTATACAGTAATATCACTTCCGCATATGCCGGCATATACAACCCTTATTACAGCCTCTCCCTTCCCCGGTACAGGCTTTTCCAGGCGGCATAATTCAAGTTCTCCGGGTTTTTTTAAAACAGCAGCTCTCACAGTTACTCCCCCCCTAATAGCATTAATTAAACAAAAGCAGTATCAATGAATTGCTATTCAACCTCGAATGAGCCGCCACTGTTGAGTATCACTACTTCAGTCGCAGGAGCGGTCTGTGATACAAGTTTAATAAATTCATCGGTATCAGCCATGTTTGAAGGAAAAGTATTGTAGTGTCCTGGAATAATATATTTACTGTTCAGGAACTCTGCAGCAACTGACGCTTCCCTGATACCCATCGTATATTTATCACCTATTGGAATGACCGAAATATAGGGTTTATATAACCTTGAAATAAGTTTCATATCACCAAATACACCGGTGTCTCCTGCAAAATATACAGAACGGCCTTCATTTGGAATAATAACAAATCCACAGCATCCGGAACCTGGCATAAGAACACTGCTGTCTTTTTTATTCTCTTCTCCCCATATATCCGAATAGTGCAGCGCAAAAACAGCGTGAATTCTCACATCTTTCACCACTACGCTTCCGCCTGTATGAACAGCTCCGCCGTTTTGATCATACGGGATGCCGTATTTTGAACAATACGCTGCTATATCAGGCAGAGTTACCAATGTTGCACCTGTTTTTTTAACTAACTCAATAGCATCTCCCAAATGGTCATTGTGCCCATGAGTTACGCATACAATATCAGCCTCTTTTATATCATCCAGTGAATAAGGGCACGCAGGATTATCATTAATCCATGGATCGACATATATTTTCGTGCCCCGGACAGTCTCCATAAGCCATGAACCATGTCCAAGCCAGGTAATTTTTTGTTTCATCTTCTCTGCCTCCTTAGTGCAATTTGACCAACTCAATTTATGTTATAGCTTTTCTGTAATTCCAGCAAAAGTTTGCATAACAATTCGTCCGTTTTTTATAACAAACGTATCTGTGCCGAACCTGAAACGGTAGTATTTCGAAACTGCATTCCATACTATGTATCCAATTTCACCATGCACTGTTTTCTTCTCTATGATGTTAACTGAATCAGGCGGAAGCACATTTTTTATATTGTTTTCAAAAAACGCACGAATCTCATCCTTGCCTTTTACAACGCCGTTCATGGTTACGATAAAGGCATCATCGGCATAATCCATTACAACTTCCTCGAGATTACCTGCGGCAAGGTGAGTTATATGGTGATCCAGTACTTCCATGGTTGTACGTTTTGATATGATATTGTCTTCCATTATGAACCCTCCCCTATTCTTTAGGAAGTTTGCCCGTTTAACCAGGCAAAAGTCCGGCGTCACCTGTATGCCAGGCAACAGGCACCCTGATTCAAGTTATTTATTTTTATCCCTGTCTCCAATAATTCCAAGACCTTTATTAAGGTAATCCTTGCATGCAGCGGCTGAAAGTCTTGCAGGATAAGGAGAGCAGTCCAGATCGCAAGTTATCCATCCATCAAAACCGGCTCCCAGCAAAATTTCAGTGATGGATTTAAAATCAACATCACCGCGGCCAAGTTCAACCCATCTGCCCTTGGCGTCAACACCGTATCCGCCGTCATTATTAGGTATTGTCATTCCTGGCCAAAGCACTCTTTTGGGCCTGGCATTAATTTCAATATCCTTGTAATGTACATAATGAGTTATGCGGTTAATATGTTTTTTTACAAACTCAACAGGATCTACACCAACCAGCTGGCACTGGCCAACATCGGGGCAGAGTTTTACCAGGTCAGGATCGGTTTGCTCCCAGAACTTGTCGAACATTTCCTGGTCTTCAAAAAAAGTTCCCCAGTGAGTATGCCATGATAACTGCATGCCATGTTCCTTTGCGTATTTTGCGAGCCGGTTTGTACATTCTGCTGCTTCGGCAAGCTGTTTGTCAGTATAGTTAAAAACATAGCCCATTGACGGCTCATGGGCAGGTTTTTCAACCTGACCATCCAACAGGAAATGCTTTGCACCTGCATTTGAATAATAATCAATATTTTCACGTGCCTTGCGTTCACAGGCAATAATGCTCTCGGGTGTTCTGAAATCAATTGCAGAGTATGTCGAAGAAATGGTCATATTATGCAATTCCACAAGTTTTCTTAACTGATCGGATGTAAAAAATTCTCTGACAAACGGATAAGCTACTTCTATGCCGTCATATGAAAGTAATGATAACTCATCAAGCATTTTATGAAAATTATCATAATTGCGATTGTGCTCAATCCAGAGCTGGAGCGAAAAGCCCAGTTTCATAATAACCCCCCTAATTTAATAAAGCTGCCGCCACCGCGAATGGGATACAAACCAATCGCGGCGGCAGCAGAATTTGTTTATGCTGAGAAATCACCGCTGGATTTGCCAAGCTGCATATACAATGCTGAGAAAACAAGCAGAATTATGAATAATCCCACTGTTAATGCCCCCCCATAACCAAAGTTCATGTAATCAACTGCGGTTTTTGTAATATAAACCGGCAGTGTCAACGTGGAATTGTTAGGTCCTCCAGCGGTGAGTGAATAAATCAGGTCAACATCGCAAAATGTCCAGATTAATCTTAAAAGGGTTGTAAGTATTATGGTTTCCTTCAAAAAAGGCAACAGTATTTTGAAAAAGATTTTTATTGAACCCGCGCCATCAATTTTTGCCGATTCAAACAGTTCTTCAGGGAAAGACGATAAAGCTGCCAGCATACTGATTGCAAAATATGGAATACCTCGCCACACGGCAGATACAATAACAACCACGTATGCAGTTAAAGGTGTGCTTTTCCATGGTATTCCGGTATCTATAAATCCCAGGCGCAGTAACAAGTCATTGACAACACCAAAGGAACCGTTAAACATCAAGGTCCATATGATGGCCGTGAGAACCCCGGATACTGCCCATGGTGCAAACACAGTTGCTCTGTAAAAGCCCTTAAAGTGTCTCATGTTTCTCATTAATAAAGCCAGAGCAAGCCCAAATATAAACTGGAAAAACACAGTTATCACGGAATAAGTAAAAGTATTGCGCAGCGATTTCACAAATGTTCGATCCTTCATCAGGTTCGAGTAATTCAATAGCCCGACATATTCTGTTTTATCCGGCCTCATAATGGAGTATTCCATCATCGACAGATAAAATGTTCTTAATATAGGATAAAGAATCAACGTTCCAATAACTATGAAGGCCGGCAAAATCAATAAATATGGTTCAATTCTTTCCCTTTTTTCTTTATTAGTCCTTACGTTACTCACAATCAACCTACAACCCCTATCCATAATATAATCTGCAGATACCAGTTGAGAATTTTATTCTGACAAATATTCCTCATACATTTTTATGGCTTCTTCATCCCATCTCTTTAATGCGTCTTCAGGCTTCAGTTCTTTAAGTATCATTGCCTGTATATCCGGAGTTACTATCTGCTCATTGAAGCGCTGCAAATCCTTAAGGAAGAACGGTAATACAGAAGCCTTAACGTTCTCTTCTGAAAGTGCGTTCAAGGCTGCCTTTAAGTATTCATTACCTTCCACATCGGTTTTAAGATTTGATGGAACACCGCCGGCAATTGTTACGATACTTAATTGCTCTTCAGGCGTCCACAGGAATTTAATAAAATCAAATGCTGCCTCGAGATTTTCATCAGAAATGGTATTGAATACTGCAATTCCTTGCGGCTCATCAGATACGAACCTCACACCTTCGCTATTGCGAGGCATTGGACCATATCCAAGCTGATCGGGCGTGAGCTTTTCAAGAATGAGCGGAGCGGACTGCAGATGATGCCATGCCATAGCAGCATTACCACTGCTGAATTCTGCTATCATTTCTGTGTATCCATTGCTTACGCAGGTAGGAGGAGCGTATCCGTCTGCAGCAATTGAAATCCATTTTGTCAAACCTTCAAGTGTTTCGGGTTTAGCGAAAAATGTATGCCCGGTTTCTTCATAATCGGCAAACCAGTCACTTGTGTTTGTATATGACATCAGGAAGTGGAGTGTTAAGTTCCAGTTGCCTGAACCGCCTCTGAAACTGTAACCGTAGTGTCCGTCTTTAGTCATTGACTTGCTTACTTCAAAGAATTCATCCCATGTACGTGGAAACTCAATACCTTCTTTTTCAAACCAGTCTTTACGGTACCATATCTGGTTTGTAGAACCAAACATAGGTGCTGCCCACAATCCCTTAACCTTTGGATTCATACCGTAGTAGAAATTAAGGTGACCCTGGTTTATATCATTCTTACCTTCATACTTTTCAAACAGGGGAGAGAGATCCACAAGAGTGTCTGATGCCATCATAACCTGTGTTAAGGTCGCAGCAAGATGAGCCATATCGGGTAATGTACCTGTTGCTGCGGCTGTGGTGAATTTTGTTACAGCAGTATCCCATGGGATACCAAAAGTTTCAATCGTAACATTCGGGTTTACGGCCTTGTAACGTTCAACAGCTGAATTCCAGACTTCCATCCACTGAGGGCTTCCGTCATTCGCCCAGAATGTAAGTTTTACCGGTTCACTGCTTTTTGACGGTTCCGGTGTACTTGCACCCTGGTTTGGCTGTGTCTGCGGCGTTGAGGTTCCTCCGCAGGCTGCAAGCATGGTTACCAACATAACCAACGTAACTAAGCATGCAATAGTTCTTTTCATTTTGGCACACTCCTTTAAAATATTTTGTGCCGGAACTGTAAAATGATTATGGTTATCCTTTTATAGCTCCGGCGGATAAACCAACGACTATATGCTTCTGTATATAAGAAAACATTAAAATGGCCGGAATAAGACAAATAACACCTGCAGCCGATAACCGTCCGTAATTTATCGTATACTGTCCGATAAGGGATTTTAGCCCGAGAGTAAGGGTAAACTTATCCGGATTTGTTAACAGTATAAGTGGATACAGGAATATGTTCCAGGCGTTTACAAAGGCATATGCACCAGTCGCAACGAGCCCCGGCATAACCAGCGGAAGTATTACATATATAACAGCCTGTAATTTTGAACATCCGTCTATCCAGGCGGCTTGTTCAAGTTGCACCGATATGTTTGAGAAAAAGCCCTTCATTAATATGGAACAGTACGCCAGCAGGTTGGCAGAAGTTGTCAAGGCAACCGAAAAAAGCGTATTTAGAAGTCCCAGTTTCTGAATTATAGTAAACAATGGAACAATCATTAATGCTGCGGGTACCATTTGCGAAATAAGAAATAACATCATTGCTGTGCTCTTACCTTTGAACTGGTAACGTGATAATGCATATCCCGACATTAAAGAGATTACAGATACAATAACAAGTGTCAGCAATGATACAACAACGGTGTTAACAAAGTAAAGAGCAAATTTTGAATCATTCCAAGCTGATACATAGTTTTGAAAGGTTGCCGGAGAGGGATAATATTTAACAGGAATGATATTTATATCCTGTTCTCTTTTCAATGATATAATTATCATAAAATAAAAAGGAAAAACAATAACAATGAAAAAAGCAATTAATGTTAAGCGATAAGCTAAAGATTTTATAAATTTAAGTACCTTATAAATATTCAACAGACTTCCCCCTCGATGAAAATATCAGAGCTAATACATCTTTATCTTCAGATTTATTCTAAAGTTGTATGGGGTTTTCAACAAGGCAGATTTTTTATCTACCTTTTATTAAAATCCTTGTCATTATATAATTTATACATTATGGGAACTAAAAGTTTGTTCATTCTCATGCAAAATGACGAGATAACCAATTTATCAAAGTATCGAAATTTATGAATGGGGTGTGGATTTATGTTAGATTCTCAAAAATACTATTTTTTTGTAGGAACTTATACGTCAATGTCCTGGTGTCTTGGTAATAAAGGTGAAGGCATATATCTTGCGGAATTTGACCCCAGACATGGCTCTATGTCGTGCCTCTCCGTTGTAAGTAATGTCGAAAATCCTTCTTTCATGGCCTTTGATTCTTCTTTTTCCTATCTGTATGTTATTAATGAGATTGAACCGGTTTCTGATGACGCAATAGGCAAGGTAAGTACATTTAAAGTCGATCGTCAAACCGGATCGCTTACGCTGGCAGGTACTGCCTCCTCATCAGGCTTAAGTCCCTGTTATATAATTGTTGATAAGAACGATAAATACGCTTATATAACAAACTATTCAAGCGGCAGTTTGGTATCCTTTCCTATTGAAGACGACCATACAATAGGTGATCATGTTCAAATTATTAAGCATAGTGGTCACGGTATCAATAAAGAGCGACAGGAATCGGCCCATACACATTCGGTAATTCTGGATAAAAATCAGAAACATGTTCTTGTGGCTGATTTAGGGATTGACAAAATAATGGTCTATAAACTTATTAACGATAAGTCACAACAACAGATGTCTTTTGCAGCAAGTGCTAACGTAAATCCCGGGGATGGACCAAGGCATATGACTTTCGATGCTTCAGGAAAATATCTTTATGTTATATGCGAGTTGGGGTCCAAGATCCATGTATTTGATTATGACGGTGATACGGGATCACTGGAAAAAATACAGGAAGTATCAACACTTTCCCCGGGAACGGACATTGTAAACCACTGCGCGGATATACATATCTCTGAAGATGGAAACTACCTGTTTGGATCGAACAGGGGTCATAACAGCATTGCCGTGTTTAGAAGAAATCCGCAAACCGGCCTGCTTACATTTATTTATGCACAGCCTACCTACGGCAGAACCCCAAGAAACTTTTCGCTGGATCCAAGCGGCCGGTTCATTATTGTTGCAAATCAGGACTCAAACAACCTTGTTTCATTTTCTATTGACAATGAATCGGGCAGGCTTAATAAAATGTCGGAACTGGAAATACCTTCACCGGTCTTTATAAAGTTTCTTGAAAAAATATAAGCATTAAGATCACAGTAAAACCGAATTGAATCAATATACCCTCGTTATATTCCATTAAATATCGAGGGTATAATTTATTTTACGGCTTTTTACACTGCCAGCCGATACTGCATATTTCCACACTTTAACAATCTTTTTAATGCATCTGAAAGCACAGTCAAATTCTCGGCAGGAACACCCGGAACTATATTATGGACGTTCAAATAGCCGGTATTCCCATTTCGCTTTTAACTTGTCCTTCTTCATTCCATTGATTTGCTGCCTCTATTTTACTCATTAATTAACTGGATGTAATCCATTTCTGAACAGTTTTTGAAATTACCAGCCAGCCTCCGTATTTACACATGGTACAGTAACATATTTTTTTATTAAGAATGTCGTCATTACTTCCTTACCTGCTATTTTCCGCCATTATGTTCCCGTTATGCATCAGGATTTACAAAAGCAGCATTGTTTGGTATAATTATCCACAAGCATTTATTTTTTGCATCTGTTCCAAAGGTGAACGGAATTTTATTGCTGCATATTCTGAAACCAGGAGAATATGATATTGCGGAGGTACCGGTATGAAGAAAATTGTAATAATTATGCTTATCGTAGCTGCTACGTTGATGATGATTTCTTGTACCCGCACAGGGCAAGCTAATGATGAAACTGTAAATACCCAGGACAGCCAGAGCAATAACGTATCAGCAGAAACAGACAACAACGATGCTGCCTCATTCCCCGATTTGGAAGCTGATGATGAAGATGAATCCTCAGATGTCTGGAACCTTCCGGAAGAGCTTTACCTTTACAAGAATTATGATTCAGCCAACAAATCATTGCTTATGTCCCCTAAAATCTGCACCTTTGATGTGGAAGAGGAAACGACTCTCAAAATTAAGTCTGAAATCAATATTGGTTCGCTATCCTTAACTATTAAGGCTGATGGTTCAGATGAGGCAGTTTATGAAACAGAGGAACTTAAGAATAATGAAGACAGCGTTACGCTGCAGCCAGGTACATACAAGTTGACTTTAAAAGGCAAATTATCAAACGGATATTTGCATATTACCAAGGTATAACCGCAGGGATGGTACGCGCAGCCATCTCAGAACAAAATTGCCCTCCGGGCAACCTTATGGAACGGTAGACTAGATATCTACCGTTTCTCTTTTGAATACTAATG
>ENA-OWOZ01002720-OWOZ01002720.1-bioreactor-metagenome-genome-assembly--contig:-NODE-2720-length-12760-cov-3.369392_pt1 | contig 12760 bp, 12 predicted proteins | sample MGYA00238140_ERZ651804 | MGnify/ENA primary metagenome ERZ651804 (study PRJEB26910, sample SAMN07631232) | bioreactor metagenome | isolation source: Switchgrass digestor | place: USA: Dartmouth... | reverse complement strand
ATAGGTATTTTTATCCATAATTACCAGCCTCCTTTGTGATTTTATTATACACCAGACACAATTTTATTTTAACACCCGTAAACTATGCGGAGGGATTAAAACTTCGGGCCGTGGAATTGCTCAAGGTGAATAGCGGGCATTATGTGCCGATGAAAATAAGAAAGGGCTTTATCTGGAAAGAAGAAATCATAGACGGCCACAAATATATTGATGTTAAGTCAAACTTTATACTGGGGCTCAATGTGAACGAAATCATGGATAAGACTCTCCTAAAAGTATGCAGTTTCTTATCAAGCATCATTTCATCCATTAACAATTTTTTCTCGGACTTGAAGTATGATTTGACCTTTTACTCTGCCGCCATAACCCTTGTTAAGTTCTATAAAAAATATAACCTGGCATACTGCCGGGCAGAGCTATTGAAAGAGAATGAAAACAGGACGGAGGGCAGGGGCCTTTACGATTTGAGCCTTGCAGCCCAGTTTGCGGGTAAAGGGAAACATGATAAAATTCGCGAGATAGTGCCAAATGATTTTAGTACAGATGATGGGAGGATTATGGTGGTTACCGGCGCAAACCAGGGAGGGAAAACCACTTTTTTGCGTTCAGCGGGTATTGCCCAGCTTTTTATGCAGGTGGGTGTGCATGTGCCCGCCAGGATATATAAATCCAGCCCGGCTTCATATATTGCTTCCCATTTTCCAAAGGACGAGGAGAATAACTTTCTCTCAGGTAGGCTGGAAGAAGAGTTGAAAAGGCTTCATGAAATATTTTTGTCTGCAAAAAGGAACTGTTTTATCCTGTTTAACGAGCCCTTTGCTTCAACAACGGTTATGGAAGGTGTCCAAATTGCCAGGGATGTTATAAAGGCCCTGTCATATATAAATTCCCGGGTGATATTCGTAACTCATCTTTATGAATTTGCCGCATCCCTGGATGAATTAAACAGGGAGCTGTACAACGATGAAAAAGCCGTAAGTCTTGTGGCTGAGGTAGTAGTTGAAGCTTCCAAAAGTACAGTTGGCGGAGCAGCTGAGCAAACATCAGATAGAACGGAAACACGAAAAACATACAGAATTATACGGGGTGAACCCCAGAAAAGGCTGTATATTGATGATATAATAAAGGGCCGGCTGTGAAAGTAACCGGGAAAAAGCAAGAAAGTAACCAGAAAAAGTAAGAAAGTAAACAGGAACATAAACAGGAATATATAAAAAATTGCATGTGCAGGTTTACTTTTATTTAACCTTCACATGCTTTCATAATTATCAATTAACTATTAATTATCAATTTATATCATTATTCAAAGTTAATCTATCTGTATAATCTATCGCGTATGAATCTATCTTAAGAAAATATCTTAAGAAGCTATCTTAAGACAACTTAATCCAGTACCCCGTTATATGCCTTGATATAAATCTCCTCCAGTTCTTTTACAAGGGGGAGCCTGGGATTCGTGGGTGTGCATTGATCTTCAAAAGCTTTGTCAGCCAGCTCGGAGACCTTTGACATGAATACTTCTCTGTCCACTCCGCATTCTGCTATGGTGGAAGGCATATTTAACTCTTTTATCAGGTCACGGATAGCTTTTATCAGGCTTTCTACCCCTTCTTTTGTATCCCTGGCAGGCAATCCCAGCATTCTTGCAATTTCAGCATATTTTTTGTCGGCAACAAAGGCTTCGTATTTCGGGAAGGAGACAAATTTAGTAGGCTTTTGGGCATTATATTTAATTACATAAGGCAGCAACACGGCATTGGCTCTGCCATGGGGAATGTGGAATTCACCACCCAGTTTGTGAGCAAGGCTGTGGTTTATGCCAAGGAATGCATTTGTAAAAGCCATACCGGCAATGCAGGATGCATTGTGCATTTTCTCCCTTGCTTCCCTGTCATTTCCGTTGCGGTATGCACGGGGCAGGTATTCAAATACAAGTTGTATGGCTTTCATTGCCAGTCCGTCTGTGAAATCGGAAGCCATTACCGAAACATATGCCTCGATGGCATGGGTGAGAACATCCATTCCCGTATCTGCAGTTATTGAAGGAGGAGCTGAAAGTACAAAATCAGGGTCAATAATGGCTACATCCGGGGTAAGCTCATAATCTGCAAGAGGATACTTGATATTTCTTGTCTTATCCGTAATAACCGCAAAGGATGTTACTTCCGAACCTGTTCCCGATGTGGTGGGAATACATACCAGTTTCGCTTTTTGACCCATTTTGGGGAATCTGAAAACCCTCTTCCTGATATCCATGAATTTCAGCCTAAGGGTGTTGAAATCAGTTTCCGGATATTCGTAGTACAGCCACATTCCTTTTGCAGCGTCCATGGCCGAACCGCCGCCAAGGGCTATGATTACATCCGGCTTAAACTTGTTCATCAACTCACAACCTCTAATAATTGTATCAACTGAAGGATCAGGCTCAACCTCGGAGAAAATCTCGCTGTGCACATAATCAGCCCTGTTCCTGAGGTAGTAAAGAACCCTGTCAACATATCCAAGCTTAACCATAGCCGGATCGGTAACTATGAAGGCGCGGCTGATGTCAGGCATATCCTTCAGGTATTTTATGGCCCCGTACTCGAAGTATATTTTGGGCGGAATTTTAAACCACTGCATGTTTCTTCTCCTTACAGCGAGACGCTTTATATTAATCAAGTTTAATGCAGAAATGTTGGATGTTGTTGAGTTGTGACCATAAGAACCGCATCCTAATGTGAGTGACGGTGTGATGCTGTTGTATATATCACCGATGGCTCCCTGGGAAGAAGGCTGATTCACGATAAGTCTTCCCACATTAAGGGTCCTGGCAAATTTATCAATAATCTCTTGGTTTTCGGAATGGATTACGGCTGAATGCCCCATACCGCCGTATTTTAATACCCGTTCTGCAAGATTAATTCCTTCCTCGCTGTTTTCAACTATATAGTAGGCGAGGACGGGGCTTAATTTTTCGCAGGACAAGGGTGCATTAGGCCCTACGTCGTCCAATTGAGCCACCAAAATTTTTGTATCTTCGGGAACCTCAATACCTGCCAGTGAAGCAATGTAGGGTGCGGGTTTACCCACGATAGCAGGATTTACCATGAGAGTTTCCGGTTTAATAGCAACTTTTTCCAGATTATTGCGTTCCTCCGGTGTAAGGAAGTAGCATTTGTTTTCCTTCATAAGTGCTTCAAAATCTTCTGCAATTTCCCTGTCTACAATAACTGACTGTTCAGAAGCGCAGATCATACCGTTATCAAAGGTTTTGGAAAGAATCAAGTCTGTAACTGCCCGTTTTAAATTAGCGGATTTCTCAATATAGCAGGGCACATTTCCGGGTCCTACGCCTAATGCGGGTTTCCCGGTGCTGTATGCCGACTTAACCATACCGCTTCCGCCTGTTGCAAGAACCAGGGCCACTTTAGGATGGTTCATCAGGTAAATTGTTGCGTCCAGGGAGGGATTCTCAATCCACTGGATACAATTCTCCGGAGCACCTGCCTTAACGGCAGCGTCCCTTAATATCCTTGCGGCTTCGGAACTGCACTTTTGTGCTGACGGATGGAATGCAAAGATTATGGGATTCCTTGCCTTGATTGAAATGAGGGACTTAAACATGGTGGTAGATGTTGGGTTTGTTACAGGCGTAACACCCGCGATAACTCCGACAGGTTCGGCTATTTCAACATACCCCTCCAAATTGTTCCTGTTGATTTCACCTACTGTTTTCCTGTTCCTTATATTGTTGTAAATATATTCGGTGGCAAATATATTCTTAATAATTTTATCTTCGTAAACCCCTCTTCCGGTTTCTTCAACTGCCATTTTGGCCAGATACATATGGGCGTCCAATCCTGCCATGGCCATGGCTTCTACAATGGCATCCACTTGTTCCTGGTCCATTTTCATAAACTCATCCAGTGCTTCATTAGCCTTTTCAACCATTTCGTCGATTATTTCTTTATAATCTGTTAGTGCTTTGTCTTTTAATTCATTCTTATTTACCGCTTCTTCATTTGCGGATTTATCTGAATTGTTATCATTTGCATTGCTTATGTGCTTTGTGATCATCTCTAATGCAACTGGGTTTATATCTACTTTTCTTGGCATAAATATTTCACCCCTTATTTATAATATTTATAATTAATTGTTAAATATTTAACACATATAGTTAAAAAAATAACAATCTTTTAATTAAATTATAATTCCTTGTTAAATATTTGTCAATATCAAATTACATATTTGGAAAAAATTTTTACTTTCAGTTAGACTTCATTTGAAAAGGTAAGTTCAACCTTCCTGGCCTTTTTTCCAAAAAATTTTTGACATGGAAGGGTTTATATATTATAATCAATATAAATTTATCTAAATGCAGTTTAAACGGGTTGCAGAATTAAATGCAAGCTGCGAAAATATAAATGAAAGTGTAGATCAAAAAATGAATATCAAGTATACAAAACTGGGGAGCTGGAGGAATCCGGCTGAGAGGGGACTGTATCGTTCCGACCCATTAAACCTGAAACGGGTAATACCGGCGGAGGGAGTATATGGTGATTTATTTCGCATTATGCTGTTTTGATTGTAAGCTACCCTTTGCCTGGTTTCAGGTAAAGGGTTTTTAATTGCATGCTGAATGCTGAAGAATTATGACAGTGAAAGGAGCGAGATTTATGCCAAATGTTAATGTAAGCCTTCAAATACTGCCTGTTGTGAGCGAAGATAGGATATACGGAGTTGTGGATAAGGTGATAGAATATATAGCTTCAAAAGGCGTAAAATACCATGTAGGCCCTATGGAAACCACTATGGAGGGCGAAATGGACCAATTGCTTGATATAGTTAAGGAAGCCCAGGATATTTGTGTAAAAGAGGGAGCATCCAGGGTCATATCCGTCGTGAAGATAGATTATAAACCGGAAGGTGTTACTATTGATGAAAAAATCGGTAAATACAAAGATAAAGATAAAAATAAATAATGTGACCCCCCTTGTATTTACAGCCCTATTAATCGGATTGTGGCAGTTAGCGGCTGATACGGGAAAGGTACCCGGTTTTATGCTTCCTTCGCCTGTAAAGGTTTTGAAAACCTTTATAACTGCAATGCCTGAAATGAAGCGGCATATAATTGTCACTCTAAAAGAAGCTTTTATCGGACTGGCAATATCCATAGCCCTTTCCCTTGTGCTTGCCATACTTATGGACAGCTTGAAAGTGGTGAAAAAAGCTTTGTACCCGCTGCTGCTTGTATCGCAAATGATACCTATTATAGCCCTGGCTCCGCTTTTTGTGCTTTGGTTTGGATTCGGAATGCTTCCCAAAATTATAGTGGTTGTGCTTACATGCTTTTTCCCGATTGTTATAAGCCTGCTGGAAGGCTTGAATTCGGTGGATACCGATATGCTGAATCTTCTGAAGGCCATGGGGGCAAGCAAGATCCAGATTTTCAAGCTGGTTAAGTTTCCGGCTTCGATGGTGAGCTTCTTTTCAGGCCTTAGGATATCCACTACATACAGCATAATGGGAGCGGTTATTGCCGAGTGGCTTGGCGGGACCAGCGGACTTGGCTTGTATATGATTAACGTAAAACGTTCATACTCAGTGGATAAAGTGCTTGCTGCAACCCTTGTAATAGTCATACTTAGCATGGCTTTGTTCAAAGTGGTGGAAATCCTTCAGAATTTAGCCATGCCATGGCATAAGTATATGGGCGGCAGAGACGGTTAGGCGCCAGGATACTTAAATATTTATTGTTCAGGGAACCATGAATGCTTAAATGTAACTGCTTAAAATTATTAGCTCTAATTAGTGTTAAATTAGGACAGCAAATGTGAAATGTGGGTGTGCTTTTAATATGAATATAAATTAACAGGAGGGTGAGTTATACAATGTTCGCTGTTAAAATCAAAAGGAAAGCTTCGGTTTTGTTTGCCACTGTGATGCTGATACTGTCAGCAATGCTGATAACAACAGGATGCCAGCAGAAAAAAGGTGTAAAGGTTTTGCTGGACTGGTATCCGAATACAAACCATACAGGCCTTTATGTGGCTCTTGACAAAGGGTATTACAAAGAGGAAGGTTTGGATGTGGAAATCATACAACCTCCCGAAGGGGGGAGCCCTGAACTGATTGCGGCAGGCCAGGGAGATTTGGGATCAGTTATCAGGAACAGATAACTTATGTCAGAACCGCTGAAAATCCCATTCCGGTTAAGGCTATTGCGGCCATTATTCAGCATAATACATCGGGATTTGCATCGCCTGTGGAGAAAAACATTAAAAGCCCCAGAGATTTTGAAGGGAAGAAATACGGGGGATGGGGGTCTCCCATGGAGGAAGCCATGCTGAAGGCATTGATGCAGAAAGAAGGAGCGGATTTTTCAAAGGTTGAGATGGTCAACATCGGGGACGCTGATTTCTTTGCGGCAACACAAAAAGATGTGGATTTTTCATGGATTTATTACGGCTGGGACGGTGTAGCCGCTGAGATTAAGAATATCCCTATAAACTTTATTAAGCTACAGGATATAGCACCTGAACTTGATTATTACACGCCGGTAATAATTGCAAGCGAGAAAATGCTGGATGAAAATCCGGAACTTGTGCGCAAATTTCTGAGGGCAACCGCCAGGGGATATAAATATGCCATAGAAAATCCCGAAGATGCGGTCAACTCCCTTTTAAAATATGCCCCTGAAATCGACAGGGAAATTGCCGTTGCAAGCCAGAGATACCTGGCAGGAGAATACATGAAGGGCACCGATAAGTGGGGCGAGATGAAGCTTGAAATCTGGGAGGCATATGGCAACTGGATGTTTGAAAACGGTCTTCTAAGGGAAAAACTTGATGCGGGAAAGGCCTTTACCAATGAATTTCTGCCGGAATAAGGAGCATGCCGATGAGAAAAATAAAGCTTGAGGTTAAAAATATAAAAAAATCATTTGAGAATAATCCGGTTATAGATGATGTAACCTTGTACCTGAGTGAGGGGGAGTTTGTATCCATCCTCGGTTTAAGCGGCAGCGGGAAAAGCACCATATTTAACATAATTTCGGGCTTGCTTCTTCCCGATGAGGGAGAGGTAATAATCGACGGAGAAAACTGCACCGGCAAAACCGGCAGGGTCAGTTACATGTACCAAAAAGACCTGTTGCTGCCGTGGAAAAATATAATAGATAATGTAAGCCTTCCACTGGTTATAAAAGGGGTAAGCAAAAAGAGGGCCAGGGAAGAAGTCAAGGGTTATTTTAAGACATTCGAACTGGAAGGGTTTGAGTATAATTATCCCTTCCAGCTTTCGGGCGGAATGAGGCAGAGGGCAGCCCTGCTGAGAACATATATGTTTTCAAAGGATATTATGCTTCTAGACGATCCCTTTGCTTCTTTAGATGCTATTACCAGGTGGAAAATGCAGTGCTGGCTTGTCAATGTGCTCAAGGATTTGAAAACATCCACCCTTTTTATAACCCATGATATAGATGAAGCCGTATTCCTTTCCGACAGAATTTATGTATTGACGGAGAGGCCTGCCAGGATAAAGGAGGAGGTTATGGTTGATATTCCCAAGCCAAGGGACAGGACAATTACAACTACGCAGGAATTCAACTCCATAAAGAAGCATCTGCTGGAGTTAATGGCAGGAACAGGAACCGAAATGGCATAAAATGAACTGAAAGTATAAAAAATGAAATGGTATGAAATGAATCGAAAAGATATGAAATAAAGGATGATATAAAATAAACTAAGCCATGAGAAAATCAGTTAATAACAGGTTTATTTACAGGGTTGCCGGCAGCCTTCTGGCATTTTTCGCATAACAGCTTCCCGTATTTATTCCGGCTGTATGCCGCCACACCTTGCGTAATCCTTGCTTTACACACGGTGCATATATATTCCTGGTTCCTTTTTCCCGGGACATCCCTTTCTGAAGCAGGATTAGCCCCTTTCTTTTTTTTGGCTTCAATTATTTTTGAAGCTTCCTCTCTAGTAACCTTATCCCAGCTTTCCACTTTTCTGTCTACAATACCTGATATGTCTTCAAGGGCTTTGTCTTCGTCAACATCCTTGTAAAGCATTTTAATATAATTTATTTGCTTGCTGCTGGCTTTTTCGGGCTGGAGCCATGCCATATCCTCAATATCCTGCGTAAACATCCTCGATGCGCCCGTAGCTTTAAGAACGGCATCGATATATGCCCTCTTGGCTGCCATTTTTATCAGGGTGTTTTGCTGGTCAGCGGGCTCGGGATTCTCTATGCGCACCTTTTCTCCGTCCGCATCCACGTATCTGTACTTGTATTTCACTTCATAGGAATTTGCGCTTCCAATGCCCACCGATACCAGCGTGTTCGTGTCACGGTGGATCAAGGGTACGGAAACGGTATAGCTAAGTATCCCCTTATCGAAATCCTCGGTGGAAGAAATGATTTTGGGCTCTCCGCTTGTAAAGTGGAAAACCTGGCACAAGAGATCAGCGCCGGGTTTTAAAAGTGTCGGTTTATCTGTCCCTGGTATTCTGTCAAAATCTATTCCTTGCTGTAAAAGATTATTAAAAAGCTTGTTTAAGGTTTCCCTCATTTGTATTGCTTTTTCAATTTCTGCATCAAGGTTTGCAGGTGTTATTCCAGTCCGGAGGGTTGCTTCATTTCCGGACGCCGCCTCATTTGCGGATGTTGCCTGATTTACCGTTATTGCTTGATTTAAAGGCATTGCCGGCTGATTTTCAGGCATTTGCCTGTTTACATATAATGTTTCATTAATTGCTTCATTGTTAGTGCCCAGGTTTTCCTCCATTTTACACCTCTAATTCTAAATTATTTATTTCTATTAATTATTTATTAATGTATATACCTAATATATATACTAATTTTAATTATGGCATGATTGACATAAAAAATGCGTGGAAAATGAAGCCGAAACTGCATAAAAAATAAAAGCCGAAGTTTTGCGACAGGATAAATTTATTAAAAGAAACAAATAATAAAAAAGGAGCTAAGTAAAAAAATGCAAAAACAGTTGAATCAAAGGGAGGAAACTGTTTGTGAACGGAGGAAACCGCTTATGAATTTAAGTTACTGGATTGCTTCAACCGATCAAACTAACTACCCGGCTTTGGAGGATGATGTGAAAGTTGACGTGGCTGTTGTGGGAGGAGGAATTACAGGAATAACATGCGCTTACCTACTTAAAAATGAGGGATTAACGGTTGCGGTTATTGAAGCCAACCGCATACTTCACGGTACTACCGGGCATACCACGGCCAAAATAACGTCACAGCATGATTTAATATATTATAAAATTAAAAACAACATGGGGACCGAACTGGCAAGGCAGTATGCCGATGCGAACCAGGCAGCCATCAATACAATTGCATCCATTATTAAAGAAAAAAATATTGACTGCGATTTCCGTCAATCCCCTGCATATATTTACACACAGGATGATAAATATGTAAAGCAAATCCGGGATGAAGCGGAAGCTGCATCCAGCCTGGGCATAAAAGCCACATACCTGGAAGAAGTTCCCCTTCCTTTTCCGGTTAAGGCTGCCGTCCGCTTTGATGAGCAGGCAAGATTTCATCCCCTTAAATATCTCCTGGCACTTGCAAATGAAATTCCGGGAAACGGGAGCCACATATTTGAACAAACCAGGGCCCTTGACATAAATGAAACTGATATCATTGGCTTTGGCAGGTATAATGCGGTAACAACCGACAGGGGTAAAAAGGTAATTGCCAAAAAAGTTGTCGTTGCTTCCCACTTCCCCTTTTATGACGGATACGGCTTTTACTTCCTAAGACTTTACCCTTACAGGTCTTATGTGCTGGGAGTAAAAATCAAGGGTGATTTCCCGGAAGGAATGTTCTTAAGCGCTGAAGAACCCGTCCGTTCCCTTCGACCCCAGGAATGCGGTGATAGTAAGCTCATCCTGGTTGGCGGTGAAAATCATAAAACAGGACAGGGCAATGATATGGCCAAGCACTATAAGAACCTTGAGGATTTTGCAAGGCAGGTATTTGAGGTGGAAGATATACCCTTTAGATGGTCTACACAGGATTACATCACTGCTGATGAAATTCCTTATGCAGGGTACCTTACATCAAAAACGTCGGACATATATGTGGCAACAGGTTTCAAGAAATGGGGAATGACAAACAGCACGGCATCGGCAATGATTATACGTGACCTCATAATAAACGGAGAAAGCCCCTGGGAAGAGGTGTACAGGGCATCACGTTTTACGCCTGCGGCATCTGCGAAGAACATTATTGTAGAAAACGCGGACGTGGCAAAGCACCTGATAATGGGGAAAATTGCTGAAGTACCAAGCAAAATCCAGCTTGAAGCAGGTGAAGGCAAGGTTGTTGAATTTGACGGGCAAAAGGCAGGAATATATAAAGATGAAAATGAAAAACTTCATATAGTTGACACCACATGCACCCATATGGGCTGCGAGGTGAGGTGGAACTCGGCGGAAAAAACCTGGGACTGCCCGTGCCATGGCTCAAGATTTACGTATGACGGGGATATTGTGGAAGGGCCGGCATTAAAGCCTCTTCCCAGGCTGGAGGAAAGCCAATAAATCTGTAAAAAAAGAGGAAGATAATATGTCAATATTATTTTTACTTACAATATTGACATATTATTTTTTTTATGCTATTAATATTTATTGTTTGCAAAGTTTAATTTTACTAAACAAAAAGTTTAGCAGCTTGAAACCTCGGCATGGAGGAAAATGGAAAATGAGAATTGGAGAAAAGATAAGGCAGTTGAGAATAAAAACGGGGTTAACACAGGAAGAGCTTGCAAACCGGTGCGAACTCACAAAGGGTTTTATTTCGCAGGTTGAGAGAGAGCTTACTTCACCTTCAATTGCTACCTTGATGGATATACTTGAATGCCTCGGCACTAATCTGAAGGACTTTTTCAACGATAATGTCCAGGAGAAGGTTACTTTTGGCAAGAAAGATGTTTTTATAAAAGAGGACGAAGGACTTAAGTATACTATCAAGTGGCTTGTACCCAGTTCCCAGAAGAACTCCATGGAACCTATATTAATGAGCATTGAAGCGGGTGGAAGCTCGGAGGAGGATGAACCGCATGATGGCGAAGAGTTCGGTTATGTAATATCAGGGACCGTAAACCTTTACCTCGGCAACAACAAGTATAAAGTCAGGAAAGGTGAGAGCTTTTACTTCAAGCCGAATATGGCCCATAGAATAGAAAATGCGGGGAAAAACAAGGCGGTTATCCTGTGGGTGTCATCCCCACCAAGTTTTTAAGGCCGGCTGCGAAACTTGTTTAATATTGTGTATTGAGATCTGATTGCATTGAGATGTGATTTATGGTGTTTACAGCATTAATTATTTAAATTAGTTTTATTATTACATATTTTATTATTCATCAACTATTATTGGGGATAGGAGGAACGTATAAATGGGGGAAGGCCAGATGGCAGAGCCAATCATAAGATTGGTTAACGTATCAAAAGATTATAACGGAACCGAAGCATTAAAAAACATTAATCTTTACATCAGGAAAAATGAATTTCTTACACTGCTTGGGCCAAGCGGATGCGGAAAGACAACCACTCTTCGCATTATTGGAGGTTTTGAACAGCCAACAACCGGTGAAGTATATTTTGAAGGTCAAAATATTACCAATTTACCTCCATATAAAAGAAAAGTAAACACGGTATTTCAAAGGTATGCACTTTTCCCTCATATGGATGTAAGTGAGAATATAGCCTTTGGCTTAAAAATAAAAAAGTTAGGGAAGAAGGAAATTGAAAGAAAAGTAAGAGAGGTCCTTGAACTTGTAAACTTAAAAGGATTTGAAAAAAGAACGGTTGATTCCTTGAGCGGCGGCCAGCAGCAGAGGGTTGCCATAGCAAGGGCTCTTGTAAATGAACCTGAGGTTTTGTTGCTTGATGAACCCTTGGGAGCCCTGGACTTAAAGCTGCGCAAAGATATGCAGGTTGAATTGAAGAGAATACAGAAAATGCTCGGCATTACATTCGTTTATGTTACCCATGACCAGGAGGAAGCCCTCAGCATGTCGGACACCGTTGTGGTAATGAAAGACGGGACAATACAGCAGATTGGCACACCTGAAATGATATACAATGAGCCTAAAAATGCTTTTGTTGCAGACTTTATAGGCGAAAGCAATATAGTACCGGGCAAGATGATAAGGGACAGGCTGGTGCATTTTGCAAACAGGGATTTTGAATGTGTTGATTCGGGATTTGAAGAAAATGAGGAAGTGGACGTGGTAATAAGGCCTGAAGACGTAAAACTGGTATCCAAGGAAGAAGGTATGCTCCAGGGAGAGGTTAAGTCAGTAGTATTCAAAGGGGTACATTATGAGATGATGATACAAAACGACGGGATAAGATGGAAAGTCCATAGTACCGTTATGGAGCCTGTCGGTGCCCAAATAGGGATAAATATATATCCTAACGATATCCATATAATGAAAAAGGGGAACGGAAAATGAAGAAAAGCTGGTATGCATATCCCTATATTGTATGGATGGTTATTTTTATTGTTGTGCCCCTGTTTTTGCTTGTATTTTACAGTTTTACGATTTCCACCGACGAAGGGATAAGGTTTACCCTGGAACATATAAAGAGGTTATGGAATTCTATATATTTGATGGTGTTTTTGCATTCCATATGGCTTGCTCTAATTTGTACGGTTATATGCTTATTAATAGGCTATCCGGTGGCATTGATACTTGTAAGCAAGGAATACAGCAAAAAAAGCGTCCTGGCATT
>ENA-OWOZ01002718-OWOZ01002718.1-bioreactor-metagenome-genome-assembly--contig:-NODE-2718-length-12766-cov-4.226180_pt1 | contig 12766 bp, 12 predicted proteins | sample MGYA00238140_ERZ651804 | MGnify/ENA primary metagenome ERZ651804 (study PRJEB26910, sample SAMN07631232) | bioreactor metagenome | isolation source: Switchgrass digestor | place: USA: Dartmouth... | reverse complement strand
CCTTGGCGGTTTACCCTCCCATGTCTCACAGGGTCCAATTGGCCCTATACATTCCTTCGTTCTACCTATCCAGGGGTGGAGGCCAGTTTAAGCTCCTTTGCAGGATCTTTGCCCGTATGGATTGTATAGTACCTGGCTGCTCCGTGCTCCTATTGTCAATGATTATGGTCTTTTTATTCCTTTAAGCAAGTCTCCGCCTGTAAAATAATATTGTTTGTTTTTAAGCTGCTTCCTGTAATAAATCTATTGAGCTGTCTTTTAATAACTTCCTGCCATCATAGGGCATCTTCTTCTTACCAAGAGCAAATAACACTCGAATTAACTTACAACTTAGAGCTATCAACGACTGTTTTTTCTTAAGCGGGTTTTCTGTCCGTGTCAAAAATACGTGATGGACGAATGCTGGGATGAACGCTATCTTCACCGTAAGATTCAAAGCAAAGATGGTGAGCACCATCAGTATTACGCCTACGCTCTGGAAGCAGTTTTAATCCTTTCCAATGGCATGGTTTTGCCGCTGATGAGTGAGTTTTTAGAGAACAGCACAGATCTAATCACCTCCTGCTATAAACTTCGGAAATGTATTGTAACTCTCCAAATCTTATAGTATTGGAGTATTGGACAAAGCAATTTAAAATGGAGGAATTAGAAGGACATCACCCTCATCTATATCCCCCTCATCCTGTTCAACAGGAGTATAAACCCACCTCTCCAATGTTTTTGACCATGTCCTGCTGTCCTTATTTACATTGATAAATTTATAAGCTTCTCCATCCAGTAAATCTAAATGGTGCAGCAAACATGCTTCTAGGAATACAGGTATCTTCGGGGACTGCCATTCGTATCGGCCGTGATGAGAGGCGATCATGTGCAGAAGTTTCAGTCGGAGTTCTTCTGGGAAGTCATCTATTTCAGCTATTTTTTTGTTTACCATCTCAATTCCAAGGATGATGTGGCCAAGGAAGCGGCCTTCATCTGCCACATCTATGTTTGTGTCATACTGATACTCTTTGATTTTCCCAATGTCATGCAGAATAACTCCTGTATTCAATAAATCTTTATCTGCTTCGGGATAAATTGAACACACTGCTGGCACTAAGCGTAGGATATTGGTTGTATGTTCTAAAAGTCCGCCTAGATAAGGTTGGTGATACATTTTAGCAGCTGGAGCTTTAATAAACGCATTCACAAAGCCATCATCATCGCAAAATACCTCTAACAATTCCTTGAGATATGGATTCTCAATGCCCTTAATCACGGATGCAAGAATATTAACCATTTCATCAATGTTTTTAGATGTAGTAGGAAGAAAGTCATCAAGGTCAACTTCTTCTGTATCAACTGGTTCCACAGAGTCAACATTTATAGTCAACTTCCCATTATAGGTACTCGTAGTTCCGGCAATCCAGACAAATTTTGAATCAGCTATTTGCTTGTAAGCATCTTCTGCATTGTCCCAAACTGTAGCGATGATTGTTCCAGTCTTATCTGAAATAGTTAGTCTTAAATATTTTCCTTGCTTGTTTCTGAAAGGCAATAGCTCTCCAGCAACAAGTGCAAAAACGCTTTCTATTGTGGAACCAGCGACAAGATCTTGGACAAAAATAGGTTTCATTCGTACCACCTTCCGCTGATAGTTTCAATCCTTGAATAAAAATCATTTAATGCTGTTCCCACTCTTTTATCACATCATTATCATTATTATCTTCTCACAGCTTGCCGATTGCAGCTGTCAGTACGAACCGCTCTTCATCAACTATTCTGTTAAACGTATTGATGAAAAAAGTCCCTATCTTCTCCTCTACATATTCAAACTAGGTTCACCATCAGCAAATACAACTTCCAACAGAAATAACTTGCTTGGCAAGTTAGGATATAATATATTGAGATGTAAGAGTTTGAAAATAAGTAATAATTCGGCATTAAACTAATAATATCCTTCATATTTTACCAATTGCGGTTCTATGTTGCCATGATGGAATAACTCATACATCATTAATTCAGTCAGCCGGAACAGTTACTCAGCGTGAGTCAAGTGAGTTAGCTAGCTAAGGGTAAATTAATCTGGAAAATGGGTACTTTGAGTCAAGTAGGCCGCAGTCTGTGTGGTGTCATATTAATGTCATAAAAAAACCTTTGTTACAGTTCACAACCGAGGCTAAAATACCAGCATTTTCCCGGCAAATAAGCCTTTTCTTTAGATAGGGATAGTAATGAAAGGTCACTTGTCCGCTTGCCTATTCTCGTTCGATCTATTTGAGAATTAACAATGAGCATTCATTTTCCACATAGTTGCAGAATAGTTCTATACCTAGAAAAATGTCCTATATATTACTTTATTAGACATTGTTTTCATGTTTTCCTGCTAATTGGCAATCCAACCTTCCCAAACTTTACTTGTTTCTTCGTGATCGCCTGTGATGATGATGTCGTGGTCGTCTAGCTCCCTGTCTTTAACCGGCACGTATTTCTTAATAGGTTTAAGTTCACTTGCCAGAGGGTGTTCTGTATAGGGCATTTTCTTAAACCTTAATGGGTTTGCGCCTAAGACTAAGGCGATCCCTTCATCGAAGGGTATGCGGCCCACTTCTGAGGGGTCAAGCAATGGTCTCCCCCGTGGGGCTTTGGTTATTGTAGCGGAATCAAATTCTCCACGTTCCCTGCGGAAAGATAGTTCTTCGACTGTGGTTCTACCTAAGAGATCGGAGATGTATTGGGATGTTTCTTTTTCTGCAGAGCCCCAGATCAGTCTCAAGGAACAACAGCCGATGATCTCTTTCCAGGATTCGAAAGGGTATCTGCCCTTCAACTGCGGGAGCGACTGGGTTACCATCATGCAGTTGATGTTCCTGGAACGCATTGTGGCGATCCTATCTGTGAAGTCCGGCAGGACTCCTATCGTGCAGAACTCATCCATGATGAAGTTTACCCGTACAGGGTTGCCCCCGCAGAAACGGTCTCCCTGACGGGTCAGCCTCAAAAACAGGAATGAGAAGAACAGCGACGATAGAAACTGGAATGTTGTATCGGAATCAGGGATGACGCAGTAGTAGATGCATTTGCGCCTGCCGGGTAATTCAAGGTCAATATCGCTTTTTTCGGTCAATCTTCGGACTGCGTCTGTTTGGCATACTTTTAAGCGTGTTCCAAGTCCCAGGATGATGTTGCCCTGGTTTTTGCGTTCGGTCATGCAGAATAAATTGTACGGCCTTTTTGCCGGATGGTCATCCGGTAGGCTTTTGAATATTGAATCAAGATCATCGAAACTGCCACTGGTCAAAAGGTCGTACACACCTGCAAGGTTTCGGTTTTCCGGGGAAGCCTCATAAGCGATGTAAAGGATCAATGCGATTAACAAGTTGTGTTCGGATCGTTCCCAGAACTTGTCTCCCAAAGGCCGGTGCTGCGGGCCTTCCGTGTTCTCGATGATTACCTGTGATAAGAGGTATGCGTCAAGGTCGGTCTTGACTTCTTCTATTGGGTTCCAGCGATCACTTGATTCCATATCGACTAAATTAAAGACACGGACTGCATAGCCCTTTTTTTGGGCCAGTTTAAGTGTCTCCCTCATTATCTCAGCTTTTGGGTCGGTAATGATGGCTGATTCTTCGGAGATTACCGCCTGCAGGACATTAGGGAAAACCAAACTCCAGGTCTTGCCTGTGAGGGGCGGCCCGAAAACGATGCAGTTTCGGTTCATGCGGGGGTTGTTGTGTCGAATCATTTCCCCTTCAAAGCGGCCTAACAGAATTCCAGGGCCGGGTCCGAAACTGAAGTGCTTTTCAGCTTCCTGCCTGTCCATCCAGTTTGACGTTCCATGCGTTGGGTCGTTTATGATGCGCGGTTCTTTGCTTGCCATGAATCGTGTTTGCAGTTCTGGATAGCGTGCCCACAGGCCATAAGCTATTGCCGCTAGTGAAAGCAAAACTAAAAAGTTCAGCCCTATCCATAGAGGGATGGATGCTTTTTGGGGGACTAATACTGCTGCTACAAAGGGATTGCGTAAACAGCGCAGCATTAAGTCCCAGTCTTTGAAGATTAACGTGATACTACCGATAAACCATGCGTCAAGGATGTATAGGGTAATAGCTGTCAGTGCTAGGACTATCCTCTTTTGGGATGGGCGTAGGTTTTTGTATTTCTGTATCAGTTCCGTCATCAATTATCAACTCCACATCATGATTCATGAATTGGTTTTGCAGGTCTTTTACCTGTCCAGGGGTGCAAACTAAAAGACATTTCCGTGCTTCTCTTTTCTGGACATGGATTAAATAGTCTGATAACGTCTGCCGCTTGACTAGGTCATTGGTGTGCATGACGGTGATGTAATTGCCCCGCCACTCAAAATGGGCAAAGGGTCTGGCACAAGGTTTTAAACCGGGAAAACGCTGGTTCATAAAAGCAACAAAGTCTTTAGTGAAAATACGCCTGAAGGAATCTACGCCTGCAGGGTAAGGGAGTAGGCACAATTCCTTGATGCCACTTGGCGGTTCTACAGTCATGGCTTCGATGATCTTCTTATTTGTGCAGAATACAGCTATGCGTTCTATGCCCCACAAATGAAGATCACGCATTTCACTCCTCATGAATGTAACATTACCGGAAGTAGGTACATGCGACAACACATAGATGGCATATTTTAAATTGCTTCGTTCTATAATACCTGCAACCTGCGATCTGCGCTCAAGCAAATTTTGACGCTTTAACTCTATTCCGAATCTTACATGCCATTCAGGAAACCTTAATAGAAGTTCAACTGCTAAGGCCCGGTCTTTACATTGGTGCTTTTTTATTCTCACAATATCACCTTCATAACCTGCCGCAACCAGCCCCTTTTTAGTCGGCCTGATATATCCTTTGTCACGGATGATCATACCTGCCTTCGATAACCGTTCTATCCTGCGGATATGATACTTCTTAACGCCACCATAGACCACATTCGCCTGAGCTGTTTTCATAACGCCACATCTTCCTAGAAAATGTAACAATGCTACATCTCTATCGGTCAATTTATCTGGCAAATTTGCCACATTAGCACCCCCTTGAAATCTATGTGCATAAAATAGCCCTTCCGTGGAATACGAAGTCCTACATAATTGCTTTTTCAGCCCCTTTTCGTGGGAATTGAAAAAGACATTGAGACCCGCGCTACAACTGCAACGCGGGTCTCAAATTTTTGCAAATCAGCCACGTGGTTTCAAGCCCCCTCAAATTATTGGCGGTTCAACCACGTGGTTGAACCGCTATTTTTGAGTGGTTTTTACCATATATTGTTATACCATTTATGGTATTTATTAACTGGTATTTAATAGCAGTGAGATAGGATCGTGAGGTTGTTCCGTTACCATTATCTCAGTCCTGGGATTGTCCTTATCTACACCTCCAGAAATGTAGAGCGACAATTTGTTCCAGCTGTCATTCTTTATAACCTGCGTCATTCGTAAGGAATTGATTATAATATTGATTGCCCTATTATCGACATCCCATTCGATGTTTTTAGGAGTTATTATTTTAATAAAACAAACTGCTTTTTCAAACCTAACAGGTTCAGGCAACCTTCTTATTGCGCTGGTTATATTGCCAGCCCAGTATTGACGGAGAAGTGAGGCAGATTTTAATAAGGATTTTTTAATCATCGGTCTCCTGGGCAGGCAGTCTTTGACTATGATTTTCAACACTTTACCATCAAAAGTAACTTCCGCATCTAATTCCCGTTCTTCTTTAGTTAATTCACCGTACAATTCCAGATCATCCTGAATACTTTCCATAGCACTCCAGGTTTTGAGCTTTAAATATTCTGCAAATTCATATATTTCATGAAGTTTCTCCATGTGTTTTTTTAATTCGTACAACAGCATCACTCCTATCCAAATATTTTTTCAATGCTTTCAGCAAAGGCCGATGCGTCAAAATCTGAGTTACTGCCATCTTCCGGTTTCTGACTATTCAGCATCTCTTTAATTTTTTCGATGTTCTTATCTATGTTTGCAAGTCGCGCTCCTATATCAAGCCACTCTCTGGCAACCGCCGACCTGACACCTTTAGGGTATGAGAATATAGGGTGATCTTCCGGAAGCTGCAAATCCATTCGTCGTCTAGCTTTGCGGGTCATTTTTATCACCTTGTACCGGAAACTTTTCTCTTCTTCTCTGTTTCAGCAAATATATACCGGAACATTTGTCAAAAAAACCTTGATAAACCGCATAACATCAAGGTTTTTTCGTTCCGGAAGCCATTCTCATAAACCCTACAGCATTAGCAAAAACAGCATCATCGGCATATATGGAGTTGGAAAAGATTTTTTCGAGTATCTCCCCAAACCAGATTGATCCACCACCAGCAAAAACGGTCATATCAAGAAATCCTGTACGGTCTCCCCATAATGCCATTATGTGTCCTGCTATTGTTTCTCCAACTTCTTTCTGCGCTTGCTTCCATTCAGAATATAAGTCTATATTCCTGCTTTCAAAACTGATAGGCTTCCCGTCCCGTGCCATCTCCATAGCTTTCTGATACATTCTTTGCGGGAGAGGTGACCCGGTCTGTTTCTCAAATTCACTTGCTATTGCACGCTGAACCAGATATATTCCTGCTTCTGCACTTCCACAGGCATCAGGCATCGGTATTGGCATACCGTTCTTTATCTCAAACAGCATAAAATCTGTTGTGTATGTTCCAACGTCAATTAAACCGATCATTCCGCTTTTGGGCAGCTTGCTTCCCAGAGAAACCAATGCGCCAGCTCCCTGAGGAAACACCATTACCTTATTGAAAGAGATATATTTTTTCTCTTTACCGTCAACGCTTACCCAGGCCGACATCCTTGAAAGCCGGTCTTTCAGTATATCCTTCTGCGCTCTATAAAAGGAAAGTGGCAGGCCAACAACAAGATCATCTTTCCTTTGACTTACTGCTGAAAATGAACCGGCATCACACAAATAAGCCGCTGTCAGCAGGAGAAGATCATGCATATCTGCCGGTTTTTCATGCCTTGCAACAAAGTGTTGCGCGGCTGTACTGTTTAAGGCCAGTTCCCCAACAAACTTCTCCTGCGAACCATTCAGCGTATGCACCGCTACCTTATGGCCAACACCGTTATTGAAAATACCGTTAAATAGATCCATGTGTGCGGGTGCTACCACAGAGGGAAAAGATGTTCTATGGCCTGAATCGGTTACAGCTTTAGTAAAGCCGTAACCGACGTCGATACTAACTAACAACAAAATTCACCTCTTGGCTCATAGGATCATCGAATACAGGTAACAAATTCAACATCTGTGCCCTCCTGACCGCTTTTATAACTGTTGTGCGGACTTCTCCGGGAGTAAGTTTTGCTGTCTTTGCAATGTCTTTGATGTGATACCCTTCGGACAGGGCTATCACAAAAAGACCTGCTGTTTCACCTAAGCGTGCATATATGTACGCGCTGTTTATTTCGCCTGAACGGTAGTTTTCCATTAAGTACCGCACAGCGCGATCCATAAACAACGGCTCCTTGAATATGTTCTTTGGGAACTTCGGGGTGACCCTGTTTCTCAATCTTCTCATAAAGTCGACCTTCAAGGACTCGTCAAGGATCATTCTATAACCTCCTGAATCTGTTTTTTGTTAAGATGTTCAAATAATGTCTTTGCTGACCGGAAAGCTATGTCTAAATTGTGGATACCTTTTTGAGTACAAGACTTTACTGTAATGGACTTAGGTTTCATACTCATAACCCTAGAAACGAGATAGCGGTGAAACGGAGCGTCTTTTATTTCAGACTGTTCTATTATGCTTTTGTCTGTGATTGCTGTATTGCTCCCTGATATGTGGTATCTCTCAGCTTTCATTTGAGAAAGCTGGGCCTCCAAAGTCAGGTCTTTCAAAGACCTCAGAGGGCACAGTATTTTGCCTTCGCGGACAAAGAAACCATACCTCTCATAACACTCCCTTTCTTTTTTATTTGAGGGAGCAGCTTTATTTAAGCGGCTCCACTTTCGGATCATGTTAATGGAATGGAGCAGTGCTTCAGTGTCCACCATAACTCCGCATTTAGCTTCTCTTGAAATCCTTAATAAGTCCGATGATAAAATGCCTGTGTTCGGGTATATTGAGTTTTTTATGACCAGTTCTGTATCTTGTCTGCCTATGCCTGATAAAATATTTGCTGTTGCTTCGCATAAACTTATGTAGTCCTGCGAATTCCCTGATGCCAGCCCTTGGATTGCTATGTATTCCGGTTTAATATTGTTAAGGCTTATTAATTCATTCAGATCATCTTCTTTGAGCTCATTCAGATAAAAAGCAAACGGTATTTCGTGTTTATTCAAGACTCTTTTCAGTGAAAGAATCTTTTTTGCTGTCTTTTGGAAATTTGAAATATATAGTTCAATTCCCAAAGCTACCTGATACCTGTTGCGGATCATCAAAATTTTGGACAATATCGACCTATTTATCATATCGGGTATGCTAACTAATACAAGCGGTTCGATCAGCACCATCTCCTTTGTCTATAAAAAGCAGGTCGCCTATTTCTGTGCCCGTTCTTGAGATCGTACCTGCCGGAAGTTCCAGCACCATCTCTGCATCTCTGACTACAGGGCTTATCCTGAAAGGGCGCATTTTCTCTATCAGGTAAACGACCTTTAAGTCGCTGTTTATAAACACAGCGTCAAAGCTAAACCTCATAAAACAAGAATGAATAGAATTACAGGGCTTTAGTAAAAGCCCTGTTCCTGCTGGCAATAACATCCTGCCTAACAACCCCTTCAATCGGCCCCAGAAGCTGTCGGCGATCTCAATATCTTCTGCTAAAACAGTATCCCGTGTTATGTTCCATACTTGTATTTGTGGTACACCCCCTCCCTGGAAAAAGTGTCATAAAAAATAAAAGCCATCTGGCATGTACCAGATGGCAAAACATATATGGTATTGAATAAGTTAGCAGAACCCTTTGATTGTCCTCGTCAACATTTATTCGTCCTTCTAAACATAACCTGAGCATAATTCTCAATATCACTATAATCGCTAAAATGAAACTGATCCAAAAACAGCCCTAGTGATCAAACGAAAGTGATCCACTCCAATCAAATACCCTGTATCATTGAATTGTATAGAAAACAAGTGATACGGGGGTAAGAGGAGTGATTAGAGTGGATCAATATAAGGATATCAGATACCTATATGCAGTGGAAGGTCTTTCTCAAAGAGAAATAGCAAGAAGGCTTGGAATATCTCGTAATACCGTCAGAAGATATTGTCACGGAGAAAACATTCCAGGTGAACGCAAAAAACCTTCCGGAGATTGCAGCAGAGTAATTACACCTGAAGTGCGGCAATTTGTGAATGACTGTTTGGAAGAAGATAAGAATACTGACCCAAAACAGCGACATACAGCACACAATATTTATAAACGCCTAAAAAAAGAGCTAGATTTTCAAGGTGCAGAATCCACAGTACGCAGGCTAGTATCACAGTTAAGAGCCAAAAGGAAAGAGGTCTTTGTGCCACTGGCATTCTCGCCGGGAGAAGCAGTCCAGGTTGACTGGGGCACAGCAAAAGTGATCATGGGTGGCAAAAAGATTACAGTAAACCTATTATGTTTTCGACTTTGTTATAGTTGTGCCCCATTTGTTATTGCCTACCCTTTTCAGAGAGAAGAGGCATTTTACGAAGGACACAAAATGGCCTTTGAGTTCTTTGGAGGGGTACCAAAGACTCTTATCTATGACAATTTAAAAACGGCAGTCAAAGATGGCTGGGGCAAAACAGCAAAAGAACAAGACAAATTTCTGGCATTCAGAGCCCATTACGCCTATAAAGCTAAGTTTTGCAATATCTATAAAGCCCATGAGAAAGGATTGGTAGAGGGCTTGGTTGGGCTTGTACGGCGGAATGCTCTGGTGCCAATGCCGAAGGTAAAAGACTGGGACGAACTAAACCGAATTTTACTTGAATACTGCCTGGATTACATTGCAGAACACCATATTCAAGGCAGAGAAATGCCAGTAAACGATTCCTTTGCTATTGAAAAGGCAGCCCTTACCCCTCTGCCCTTAACTCCATATGAAACAGCAAGAATCTCAGAACCGAAAGTAAACTATTTTTCAACAGTCTCCTTTGACAGTAATCAATACTCAGTTCCGGTTAGATGGGCTAATCATACAGTTACCGTCAAAGGGAGCGCTTTCGAAGTAGAGATCTACCACCGGGGAGAAAAGATTGCTCAACATAAGCGCTGCTACAGCCGTAATAAAACAATTTACAAGGTAGAACATTACATTCCCCTGCTGGAAAAGAAACCAGGGGCTGTTTTTCATGCCCGCCCAGTAAGGCAAGCTAATTTACCTGATGAAATCTGGAGCTTTGCCAAACATTTGACAAGTCCAGACAAAGGAATGGTTCGTCTGCTGCGCTTGATTGCTGAGCGCGGACTTGAGCAGGTAACACAGGCTATCAGAAAAGCGAGACAGAACAAACAGTACTCAATAGAAATAGTAGGCTATTACATAGACAACAATAAAAAAGAACTAATAACCCTTGATAATAGAGGTCCTCAAGTAAAAGCCGTTGATATCAGCCGTTACGATCAGTTTCTCAACCCCGGAGGTGGTCTTAATTGACTGCCTACGGAGAATTGATCAAACTTCATGCCAAACAACTTAAGCTCCCGACGGTTTCCCGTTATGAAGAAGTGCTGCGCCAAGCTGAGGAACAAGGCTGGGGATATGAACAATTTTTATGTGAACTCATGAGCAGAGAAGTTGAGCAAAGGCAACTGAACCAACAGGCCAGAAGAATGAGGGCAGCACGTTTTCCCTTGAAAAAGAGCCTGGATGATTTTGATTTCAAAAACTTGCCCCATGTAGAGGAAGCGGTTGTCTGGCAACTTGCCACAGGTGAATTTATAGATAGGCACGAGAATATTATCATGATCGGTAATCCTGGTACAGGTAAAACCCATCTTGCCATTGGGTTGGGTATTAGGCTCTGTAAACAGAAGTACAAAGTCCTTTTCTACACAGCAGCTAACTTGGTCACTGAACTAGTAGAGGCCAGGGATGACCATAGGTTAAGCCGTTTGGAACAAAAACTCGAGAAAGTGGATCTCTTGATTGTGGATGAACTGTCATACCTGACTTTTTCGAAAAGCCAGTCTGAATTACTGTTCCATGTGCTGTCTATTAGAAATGAGCGGGGTAGCGTAATCATCACCACCAACCTGGAATTTTCGCGCTGGGGAGAACTTTTCCCCAATTCGATGCTAACAGCAGCGCTAATTGATCGATTGACTCACCATGCTCACATACTCAACATGAATGCAGAGTCTTATCGGTTTAAACAGAGATTGAGCAAGAAAACAGGAGGTGTTGCTATGCCTTGAGTATGTAATTACCCCAACAAACTGAGGCTATTGAGGTTAATTTAAAGGTGATCCAGTGATCAAGTGGATCAGATTCAAAAGATCATGGGTGGATCACTTTCACTGATCAACTGGATCAGTTTCGAGTTGACGTTCGCAAAACCATGAGGAGCTTATGGCTACTGGTAAAGTATATTTAGATATCTATAACGAGTTAAAATAAAATGTTTTTTTGCTCAAAAAAGGACACAGGTAGGAAGGTGTTACCGTCTAAACAACCAAAAGTCAACATCCGATGGAAGCAGGAAAGTTCTTAGAGCGAACTTCTGATGTATTTAAGAAATGGTCATCAGCAGCCAAAAAGGAAATAATAAAAGAGCAGCAGCATGTAGTAGAGTTAAAACGTAAAGTCGGGAAGTTGACTTATAAAGTCGACTGCCCAAAAAATTCTTTCTTTGGAATAAGTGGGTTTTACTAACTTCTATTTTACCAGATTGAGGGGTCTTCTCATTATCAAAGTTCAGAAAACCCCAAGAGTTTTCAGGGTTTTTTTGGTGCGAAAGTCGAGTTAATAAGGTGCCTAAAAAATTACACGATTTGAGGTGGTATATTGAAAAACATATCCCATGCTTATATTTTTTTAGGCAGCGAAGAAGAAACATCCCGGCATGCTTTAAATCTTGCCCAAGCGGTAAACTGCCAGAACGCTGATTTTGCACCATGCTTATCCTGCAGTGCGTGCAAACAAATAGAGCAGGGCATACATCCGGACGTTGTTCAAATATTTCCCGATGGAGTCTCAGTTAAAATCGATCAAATAAGAAAGGCGATACTGGAAATTGCAGAAAAACCCATAGAGGGGAAAGCTAAAGTTTACATTTTTCACAATGCGGATACTATTACCCGAGAAGCTCAAAACGCTCTGCTTAAAACATTAGAAGAGCCCACTTCGGATAGTGTTATCATTTTGCTTACAAATAATCTTAAACAATTAATTCCCACAGTTATATCCAGATGCCGGGTTGAAGATTTTTCAAAAAACGATTATACAATGCGTCTTTCTGATGAAAACAGGCAGAAGATTATCGAAATTTTGGGCAGTGTAATTGAAAAACCGAAAGATATAAATATTTTTCTAAAGGCAAAAGAACTTGCCGATATAGATGAAAAAATCGACGAGATATTAGAACTTATAATTTCGTTTTTAAGAGATATGCTAATTATAAAGGCAGATGCTGATGCGGTGCTTATAAATGACGATTTAAGACAAATGATTGAAAAATATGCCTTGATGTCTTATGAAAAATCAATAATTATGGGTATTGAGACTGTGCTAAAACAATTGAAGGCCGCAAAATACAAAGGCAACAAAAATCTAATCTGTTATAATTTATTGATGAGCCTTGAGGAGGGATTTTGATT
>ENA-OWOZ01002717-OWOZ01002717.1-bioreactor-metagenome-genome-assembly--contig:-NODE-2717-length-12767-cov-2.950827_pt1 | contig 12767 bp, 10 predicted proteins | sample MGYA00238140_ERZ651804 | MGnify/ENA primary metagenome ERZ651804 (study PRJEB26910, sample SAMN07631232) | bioreactor metagenome | isolation source: Switchgrass digestor | place: USA: Dartmouth... | reverse complement strand
AATTCTTTCAAAACCCAGTTCCGGTTTCGCGGTATAAAATCCGTGGGCGGTACCGAAAGAAGCCGCCAGCGCATCTATACCGGTCTCTTTTACAAATTTGCGTGCCAGTTCCGGGTCCGTATACATATCAACCTTCTTAACGCCGCCTGCCGAATTGCCTCCCGCTTCACCGCCCGACATAACACCCAGCTCCGCTTCTATTCCCGCATTGTATTTTCGCACCATGGCGACGGCTTTACGGGTATTTTCAACGTTTTCTTCATATGATAATCTGGAACCGTCATACATTGCCGAAGTGAAACCCATTTCCAGAGCCCTTGCTATGTAATCGAGGCTTTCTCCGTGATCCAGATGGACACATACGGGGACATTGGCTTTTTTTGCGAAATGTACCATAACCGGACCTATAATCTCTAACGGCATCACACTTTCATGGACCTGGGCATGCTCAATAATAACCGGTATTTGGAACTTCTCCGCATTATTTATAACTGCCATTATACATTCAAAATTAGGGGTATTGAAAGCCCCGACAGCGCATTGCTTTTGCTCAGCGTATGATAATACTTCCTGCAAATTAACTAACATATATGCATCTCCTTAAGTTTAGAATTTCCGTCACATAAGGCGGAATTTGCCGTATATACTTTTTATTTCCTCTATATTCTTCATTCCCGAAACGGAATCACTTTCGGACAAACTGCAAGCGGCGGTCATACAGGCAATTTCCAGAGCTTCCTTTACCGGCATTTCTTTATAAATTCCATACAGCATGCCTGCGCAGAAGGCATCTCCCGCTCCGACGCTTCCTTTTATGAAACTTTTAGGAAGTTTTAATGACGGTACAAAAATAAAGTCCCCCGCTGCGGTCATTGCCCAGCCTCCCTGAGGAGCATGAATAACCACCAAATCCTTAACCCCTTCTTTAAAAATCAACTCACAAATCTTTCTTATACGCCCTTCGTCTACGGTCCCGTCCGGGGCATAAGGGGACAAACCCACGGTTTTTCCCGCTTCTATTTCATTTACGATAAAATAATTGCAGTATTTAAGACTCGGTTTTACAATCTCTGAAAATCTGTCATTCTCAACACTTACAAGATCCATGGAAGTGCGGATTCCCATACCCTGGACTCTGGCCAGCGTCTTTGCCATAACGGTTCCGTATTCCTCGTCTTCCATATCGAACGGATCCATCAAAAAAGCATAACCTATATGAAATATATCCGCCGAAAGGGAATCAAAATCCAAATCATTGTATGAATAAACCTTATTTGCACCTTTTGTATTAAAAAAAGTCCGTTCTCCGGTAGCCAAAAGGGTCATAACATCGGTAAATGCCGTCATTTCTCCCGGAAAACGGACTATTCCGCCGCAATTTATGTTATGACATTCAAGTACCTTTACTATATAATCTCCGTTTTCGTCATCTCCGATCCCTCCATAAGCATACAAAGGTATCCCGGAGTCAATTTTCGCTAAATCACAAAGGGTGTTTGTAACACAGCCTCCGACGCCCCTAGATGATGATATTATGTTTCCCAGCATTCCTTTTTCAGGATACTGATCTATCATCTTGATATAATCAACAGCGATGGTACCGGCAATTGCAATTCCCTTCTCCATAAATTGACCCTCCTAAGCTAACGGATACTCATTGCAGAGGTAATAAACCGGAGGCTCGTCTTCTTCTATATCGGGAAATCTGCCTATTTTCTCATAAAAGCGGTTGTCCGAAGCATCATCATTGCACTCCGATACCTCCCCTACCAGGACTTGTCCGCATCCCGGCTCACCCCAGAAGGAATGATATTGGCCTGGCATAAGAGTTATGCTCTCTCCCGGCTTAAGGCAAAGTACGGTTCCTGCGGGCACTTCAAACTTTCTTCCGTCCATATGAACCATAACCGGATCGCTTCCGAAATCACCGTCTTTGGTGGAGTTATATAATTTTATCATTAAGTTTCCGCCGCCGCGATTTATGATATCTTCGGTTTTCTTCCAATGAAAATGATAAGGGGTAACCTGATTTTCTCTGACTATCATTATCTTTTCCGCATACGACTTGGTCTGATTTTGCGGATCTGCACCGCCGTTTCTTAATGTAAATAAAAATAAGCCTGTTTTATAAAAATTGCCGCTTCCAAAATCGGTGATATCCCAACCTAATTTATTTTCACGGATTTCGTCATATTCATGATTTTTTTCTTTCCATTCTGAAGGACTCCAATAAGCAAACGGAGGCAGCTTAAATTTCATTTCATCAAAAAACTTGATTCCATCCAATATAATTTGATTTATCTCAGAACGTTTCATATCAAAACTTCCTTTCTTTATCAAGCATGATTATATTTCTGTCCGATTATTGCTTTAAGTACTCATTAATCTTGTTTTGAAGAATTTTTAAGGAACTGTCGATGTTTTTGTCATTTTCAATTATGACCTGAATTTCACTTGTTGCTAAGGAAACCGCCTCTCTGTATCTTAAAAACTGAGGGGCCACCATCCCTTGTTCAATAACTCTGCTTAAAAGTTCATTATCAATTACTCTTTCGCTTTCCTCCATATATTCCTGGAGAATCACTTCCGCTTCCTTTGATCCGGTTACATTTTTTAAAACCGAAGCTCCCTGGGAATATCGGAATATATCCATTTGAATTTCCTCATCATATGTCAGTAGTTTCAAAAATTCCCAGGCTAATTTTTCATGTTTGGTTTTGCTGTTTATTCCCATAAGCAGGGTATTTACTTCTGAGATATTTTCCCCGTTTGGCCCTGCCGGCAGGGTTATACAATCCCACTGGAAATTTAAATATTTTTTTATTTTATAAGGATATGTCTTATATGTTCTGTAATCGGCAAATGTTAATGGCATGAAAGCTACTTTTCCGCTGTCAAAGTCTTCTTGGGTTACTTTTCGTCCCTGGTTTAAATCATATAGCTGCTTTACGAATTTTACAGCCTGGGTTACTTTTTCATTGACAAGGCTGATTTTGTTATCTCCGTTTTCAAATAAGACAGCACCGTTTGTATAAGCGGCATCAAGCCAATCATAGTTATACATGCCAAATTGATCCAAATGGCCGTCACCATCGGTATCTTTTGTTACCTTTTGGCTTATATCCAAAAAATCATCCCATGTCCAGTCACTGTCCGGTACTTCTATGCCTTCTTTTTGCAATAGGGTTTTATTTACAAACATCAGGGTCGGGACAGTTTCATAAGGAAGAGCAAACTGGGTACCGTTATACTGGCCGGTAAGTAAGGTTGTGGTAAAAAATTTTTCACGGTCAAAGGAAGGATCCTTTTCTATAAGTTTATCCAGATCTTTTAATACTCCCAATGAAGCAAAACGGTTAAAATCATCGGAAAGAATCATAAATACATCAGGCATCTTTCCGAGCAGTAATTTTTGCGAAAGCCATTCCGAATAATCCCGTTTTAAAATACCGCTTGAATAGTGAATTTTAACGTTCTTATGCTCCCGTTCAAAACGTTCTATGGCTTTGTCTATAATTACATAGCTGTTGGCATTGGCAACATCCCAATTACTGCCTGCAAAAATGCCTAATTCAATTGTTATTTGCCTTTCTTTCCTTATAAAATGGAGTGCGGTAAATAATGACATAATAAAGACCGCACACCCCAAAATAATACCGTATTTTTTCTTACTCATTTTCATTATGGCGCTCCATATTCAAACCTTTTTTACCTATTTTGGCCTGTATTGCCCATATGGCAAGCTGAGTACGGTCCCGTAACTTCAGCTTATTTAATATTGTACTTATATAATTCCGCACCGTACCCTCAGACAGATTAAGGGCATCGGCAATTTCCTTATTGGATAAACCATATTCGATTTGTTCTATAATCTTTAATTCCGTTTTTGTAAGTTCCTGTTCTGCTTTTTTGCCCGTATCAATAAAGAAATCCGCTTTCGCCATCTGTGAAAAAAGACGGACGACTTTGGTCGCAATGTCAGGATTAATCATCGCCCTTCCGCTGTATACGGTCTGGATGGCATTAACCAATTCGTCCATAGAAACGCCTTTTAGAAGATAACCGCTGGCGCCATATTTAAGAGCATCATAAATATATTCGTCGTCATCAAATGTGGTAAGGATTATAATTTTAATCTCAGGATAATTTTCTTTTATGATTTTCGTGCATTGAACCCCATCCATTTTTGGCATACGGATATCCATAAGGATAACATCCGGCTTGTTCTTACGGACACTTCTTATAACTTCCTGTCCGTCAGCTACCGCATCCGTTACCTCAATGTTCTGTTTGTTGCTAAGAACTATCTGCAAACTGTGACGAATAAGTTCCTGATCATCGGCAATTAGTACTTTAATCATATTCTTCACCCCATCGAATCGGTATTCTGGCTATAACGGTAAATCCGTCACTTCCGTCAAATTCAACGCTACCTTTAAGCATTTGGATACGCTCCACTATGTGACGCGTTCCGAAGCCTTTTTTCATATCCTTGCATCCGACACCGTTGTCCTTGATTGTCAAAACTATTTCCCCGTTGTCACTTTCTATATAAACCCAGATACGGGTTGCTTTTCCGTGTCTGATGGCATTGGTAAGGCTTTCCTGAATCACTCTGTAGATGGTATCCTCTTCATCTGCGTCAAATTTTAAATTTGCCACTTTCGATTCAAAAGTTACATGAGTATTTGACATGGACTCAATATCTAAAATCATTTTACGGATAGCAGATTCCAGATTAAGCCTTTCAAGCGCATCCGGCCTTAATTTATTGACGGATCTTCTTACATCTTTAATTCCCTGTCTTGTTACCTCCGCTATCATTTCAAGCTGCTTTTTTGTTTCCTGGGGTGCTATGTCTATAGTTGTAAGACAGGCGTCCAGTCCGGCCAGGATACCTGTCAGGGTATGTCCCAAGGTATCATGAATTTCTCTCGCTAAACGGTTACGCTCTCTTGTTTCACCCATTTTTTCGGTTATTTTTGAGAATTCCTTAAGCTGCTCATTGGCTGCCTGCAGATCCTCATTGGCTTTGCTAAGTTTTTCATATAAGGTATTAACCTCATCTATTGTGCCCCTTTGATTTTGAATAACACTTATGCAATAAATTATAAATAATATCATGTTTACCGATATAATCGTATTATAGCCGGCCATCAGCGACTGTTGTGTTGCCGAATCATAAAAGCTGATGTAGTCATTTATGGAATACATATTAAAATTTATTGAAATAAGTTCATAATCTGCTATAAGTATGGCTGCAACGGAAAGAAGCATAAGAAAATATCTTCCCCGGGTACCCTTGGTATAGGTTATTACATTGGCTATAACCAGAAAGAGTATGCCGTTATAATTAAAATTTAAAAAGTAAATTATAACAAAGCTTATCAGCAAATCAATAAATAAGGTAATATACATAACCTTATTATTATTCGGATAAATAAATTCTCTCACAATGTATGAAAGGGTCATTACACATAACAATAATAAGGTTACGATGATATTCCTGAGCGGACTCCAAGGAATTGCAGATACAGAATTTAAATATTCCCTGGCTATAAATTGATCGCAAATATTCTTCGTTGTTATATATATCAGCAATGTAATAAACGAAACCGCCAAGAAATTTATTGATATCATTGAAATTTTTAAATAACTAAACTTCTTATTCTGCATATCTCAAATCCTTACTGCCATCCGTCAATAGTAAATTCATCCAGATTTTCTCTCGTAATTAAGGTTACCGGTACTACAATATTTTTATCTACTTCTTTGCCGCTAAGATAATCATAGGCCACCTGAGCCGATATTCTTCCTATCTCGCTCGGTTGCTGGGCACTGGTTCCCTCCAGATATCCTTCTTTTATCATCATTTTTCCGTCAGGAGAACCGTCAACACCGTATATGAGAACTTTTTTATTCATATGCCTGGATTCCAAAGCAGCTATTGCACCGATTGCCGTCGGATCGTTACCACCCATGACAACGTCAAAAGCAATGCCGGCATCAAGTATATCATTCATTACATCCATTGCAACCTCCAACTCTCCGCCGGCGGCTCTTTGAATTACCACTCTGTAATTATCGTTTCCTTTTATAGTATCTATAAATCCCTGGATTCGCAAATTAATGGAATTTATAATTGGCTGATCCAGTATTACGATATCAGCTTTGGGGAGCTTACTCATCATATCCTTTGCGCACTGTACACCCGCATTATAATTGTCGGAAGCAATTATGGATACCACATGTTCCGTATGATATACGTTTGTATCAACGTTGAATACGGGTATATTTGCCTTTTTGCATGCAATAAGGGCCGGTTCAACTTCTATCCAGTCTACCGGATTTAAAAATATTGCCGCTACCACTTCTTCAATCATTTCATAAATCTGTTCATTCTGTTTTTGCTGATCCTGGGCCGGATCTCTGGTTATTAAAATATCCCCGTTGGCCTCTATAACTTCTTTAATGCCGTCATTTAATATTTCAAAATAGGGATTATTCATAGTCATATAAGTTGCACCGAACTTTCTGGGCTTTTTATCCGGAAAGTTCAGTACATTTTTCAAAATTGAGCATCCAACCAAAAGCAAAACAAGCACCAGTATGAACTTAGTTAAAATTAAAAACTTGATTCGCTTTTTGCTCAATTTAATCATAATATCCCCCAATGAAAAATAAAAAAGTATAACATATGAATAATATCATATTATAATTCCAAAGTCTATTATTATATTTTATTATGCCTTTCTGTTTTTGAAATAATCTATAAATACTGCCAGTAATATTACCACACCTTTAACAACATACTGCCAGAATGAGTTAACATTAAGGAGGTTAAGTCCGTTGTTCAAAACACCGATTATAAGACCACCGATAATTGTTCCTCCTATTTTACCGAAACCACCTGACATACTGGTTCCGCCAACAACAACCGCTGCGATAGCATCCATTTCCGCTCCTTCACCGGCTGTCGGCTGTCCGGAATACATACGGGATGCCAAAACCACTCCGGCAAGTCCTGCCATAAGGCCTGAATAAGCATGGACAAAGAATTTTACCTTTGCCACATTAATACCTGAAAATCTTGCAGCCTGGGCATTTCCTCCCACCGCATAAATATAACGGCCGGTTTTTGTACGGTTCATTATAAAGGATGTGATAATCAAAACAATAATCAGGATAACTACCGGTGTGGGAACTATACCGATATAACCTGCTCCTAAAAACTGCCATTCTTTTGTAACAACTCTTACCGGAGAGCCACCGGTGTAAACATAAGCCAGTCCTTTGGCTATATTCATGGTTGCCAGTGTTACGATAAAGGCCGGTATTGTAGTCTTTGAAATAACAAAACCGTTAAACATTCCGACTACTAAGCCGACAATAAGACCTAAAATAATGGCTACACCAAGCGGCAAACCGTATCTTGATACAGCACCTGCAGCAATACAGCCGGACAGGGCTATGACTGATCCTACGGACAAGTCAATACCGCCAAGAATAATAACCATTGTCATACCGCATGCCAAAAACAGGTTTGATGATATCTGCCTTAGTACATTAAAAACATTTTTTAGTGTTAAAAATGAATGTTTTGTAACCGGATTTAATGATAAAAACAGACATAATATAATTAAAGCTATAATAATACCTATATTTTCTTTTATCCACTGTATAAAACTATCTTTTAAATTAGATATAAAACTCTTTTTCTTCCTGCTTACTTGATCCATTTTATCTCCTCCTGAATTCATAACCTATCGTGCAGCAAGCTTCATTATTTTTTCCTGGGTAACCTCTTCATGTCCAAGGCAACCCATAACTTTGCCGTCGCGCATTACATATACCCGGTCACTCATGTTTATAATCTCAGGCAGTTCTGATGAAATCAGAATTATTGACATACCTTCTTTTGCCAATTTGTTAATAATGGCATAGATTTCGGATATTGCACCTACGTCAACACCTCTTGTGGGTTCATCCAAAATCAATATTTTGGGAGACGTAGCCAGCCATCTTCCAATCATAATTTTCTGCTGGTTTCCGCCAGAAAGCTTTCCTACGAGCTGTTTAGTCGAAGGAGTCTTTGTAGCCATCATATCAATATAACGCTGGGTAATCTCTTCTTCCTTATTTTTGTTGACATGAATAAATTTAATAAATTCCTTTAAAACCTCTATGGTAGTATTGAATTTTATGCTCTGTATAAGATAAAGTCCTTCATGTTTTCTGTCTTCGGGAACAAGGGCAATACCATGGCGCATGGCTTCCGTAGGAGACTTAATATTTACTTTCTTTCCGTCAAGATAAATGTCTCCGGTATAATTTTTAGTCAATCCGAAAATACATTTCATCAGTTCGCTTCGGCCTGCACCAACAAGGCCTGCAAAACCGAGGATTTCTCCTTTTCGAAGTTCAAAGCTTGCTCCTTTTACCATATGGTTATCGGAAATATTTTCACACTTTAGGATTACTTCTCCCTGATTTGCGTAATCCCTGGTATAATAATTCTTTAAATCACGGCCAACCATCATGGATATCAGCCTGTCTTTTGTAGTTTCCTTAACAACTTCGGTAGCTATATAAGAGCCGTCTCTCATTACCGTAACCCGGTCACATATCTCATCCAGTTCGCTCATCTTATGGGAAATGTAGATAATACCTACTCCTTTGGCAGTTAATGTCCGCATAGTATTGAACAAGAAACTTACTTCTTTGTCCGATATGGAAGATGTAGGTTCATCCATAACAAGAATTTTGGACTGACAGGAAATAGCCTTGATTATTTCAACCATCTGCTGCTTTGCTATCGTAAGCTTGCCGACCATTGTTCTTGCATCTATATCCATTCCGTAAGCATCAAGAAGTTTCTGAGCTTCTTCATGCAGTTTTTTACGGTCTACAAATTTTCCTTTCATAGGTTCTCTACCAAGGAAAATGTTCTCACCAACGGTCATATAAGGAACCAAAACCAGTTCCTGGTGTATAATGGCAATACCACACTTTTGTGCGGTAACAACATCTTTTATCTCTACTTTTTTTCCTTCTATATATATTTCACCCTCATCCGGAGTGTAAATACCGCCCAAAACCTTGATCAATGTCGATTTTCCCGCTCCGTTTTCCCCCAGTATCGCATGGACTTCACCTGCTCTGAGTTCAAAATCGACCGATTTTAAGGCATGTACTCCGGGAAATGATTTATGAATATTTTTCATTTTTAATAGCACTTTCGGTTCCAAATCATCACCTGCTTATCTAATAATTAAACTTTATGATTTACGCCTTTTAATTCAAAGGGGCTTATTATTTCATAAGCCCCTTTATAAATTATATCCGATTATCAGTTGTATATTTAATTACTGCCAATCTGTTGTTCCAAAATCATTTACATTATCTGCTGTTATAAGGAAGGTCTCAACAGGATAACGATCTTCAACCTGTTCTCCTGACATATACTTGTACATAACTTCTACGGAAATTTTAGCAATGTTTATAGGAGATTGTGCACCGGTTCCTTCGATTAATGAGTTTCCTGAAGCAATTTCAGCCTTGATATCGGGAGAACCGTCAACACCATAAATTAAGCAATCGGTAAGGCCTGCCGCATTGGCTGCTGCCAAAGCTCCTAATGCTGTAGGATCGTTACCGCCAAAGATTGCAACTACATCACTGTGAGCCTGAAGAAGGTCTTCTGCAATACCCATAGCAACTTCCAGATTTCCTTTAGCATCCTGCTGAGCCACTATAGTAAATCCTTTGCCTTCAATGGCATCCAAAAATCCGTTTACACGGTCTGTAATAGAATTCATTGTAGGAGAATCAAGTACGATAATCGGGCCGCCTTCAGGTCTCTTTTCTACAAGATCAAGACCACATACATAACCTGCATTGTAGTTGTCGGAACCTACATAAGCCTCAGCATAACTTAAATCTGCAACTTCTGTATCGAAGTTAATGATAGGAATTCCGGCTTCCTTTAACATATCAAGAGCAGGAAGGATACCTTCTGCTTCTGCAGGGTTAAGGAAAATTGCGTCAATTCCCTGAGTGATCATGTCTTCGATTTGTGTAATCTGAAGAGTTACGTCATTGGCGGGGTCTGTAGAAATCAGCTTGTCCCCTCTCTTTTCAACTTCTTCACGGATAGTTTTCTCAAGAATTACGAAGAAAGGATTTGTTCCGTCCATACAAGTATAACCGAAAGTATAATGTTCTTTTTTTCCATCGGTTTCCTTTGCTTCGTCATCTGCTTTTTCGCCTTCTTTTTGAGCATCTTCTTCTGTCTTTGTATTATCTTTTGGTGTATCACCGGTGTTCTTTGCACAGCCGGCCAACAAGCCAAAAGAAAGGGTTAAACACAACAGTAAACTTAACAACTTTTTCATTTCCTTGCCTCCTAAAGATTTAAAGTTGAACTGTATTTCAATTACAAACTAATAATATAAGATTTCACTTCAACCCACACCTGCAATATGTAACTAAATTTTTATGACATTTGTAATATTTGAATGTGATTTTTTTAAATGAATGTCATAGACTGTGTTACAATAATAAAAAAGATACCATAAAAGATAATCATCAATTATGGTACCGTTATTATTAATTACTATAGTTTATATAGTTTATATTTAATAATTAAAATCATTAATCAGCTACTAACAAATAGCAAAATAGGAATATAGCAAAAAAGTAAAATCAAACGTTGCCATAAACCTCCGTACCGCAAAACTGTTTTAGAAAACTCAAAGATGTAGCTATCCCTTTATTCTGTTTAATTTTTAATTTTACTTAAAATTTTATCAACCGGTTTTTTAATCAGGTTTTTTTCATATTGATTCATCCCGATAAACCATATTGATATGCCAAATATGGCAGTATATATTATTACGAAACTTATAAATTTAAAAGGCGAATATAAATTAATATAAAGTTTTATAAATATACCTGTCAGTACCGGTATTATCAGCGAAGGGAAAAAGCGGAATATATGTTTCCAGAAATACCCGATATCTATTCCTACTTTCTTATTATAATACCAATTCATTATAAAACCGTTGCCTATTATAATTGCCAGTGCCGTTCCCAGGGCCGCTCCAGCCCCGGCATACATCTTCGACAAAGGAATGGAAATGCCCAAATTGCCCAAAGCAATAATTGCATAAAGTATGGATCTGAATTTATGCATATTCTTCGCCCTTTGTATTTCTATCCCTATTGTTTGTATTGTAGATATGACTCCGGAAAATACCAGTATAAGCAATATTACATATGAACCGTTATAATCGGAGCCTGCCCACATATGGATAAAGGGCCGTCCAAAAAAGACTATCCCGGATAAAATCAATGACAACAGAATAAACTGCAGTCTTCCTATTCTTGTAAATATCTCTGTCAGTTTAAAGTTATCATCCGAATCGGCAATCAGCCTGTGAACTCTTGGTACAAAAACGTTTGATATGGTAGCCATTATATTTATAAAATAAGTATTTATATGGGCAGCCAGCCCGTAAACAGCAACAGCGACAGTCCCGTGAAACCTGCCTAACAAATATTTGTCAACGTTCCAGTTAATTTGATCAATTATCATATTTACAAAAATATAGGATGAAAACACAATCATTTCTCTCATCAATTTAAAATCAAAATTTCTGAATTTAAAGCTCATTCCAAGCCTGCGGATGCAATAAAAAGCATTAATTACTTCAATAATTATATTAAGAACTGTAGTTGTAACTGCCATTCCGACGGATCCGTATCCCTTAAATAATACAGGTAAAGTCAGAAAGGGGTTTAAAATTATTTTTATCATATGTACCAGCTTTTGAAATATAAACTTTTCATTTGCAGTTATATACGTATTAAAAACCAGATTGATAAAAGATATGGCTAAATTTAACACCAGAATCATCATTAATATCCTGGCTTTTGACATTTCCCGGTAAGACAGCTCAGTTCCGAAAATCTTGTCTGCATTTATACCCAATATTGAGCCTGCCATCACCGCAATAAGGCCGATCGCAGAAAATATTATCAGAAACATTCCGTTCAATTTTGCGATGTTGTCATGATCTTCCTGAACCCTATATTTTGAATAATACCTTATATATGTGCTGCCAAAGCCGAAATTTAAAACACTTAAATATGAGACTACCGAAGCAACAAGATTGTAAAGTCCGTAATCATTTTGCCCCAGCAGCCTTAACATAACGGGTGTATAAATAACAGATACCAGATACCCTAAGGCCATTGATAAATATGATAAAAGGGCGCCTGCTTTAAGTTGATTTACTTTCATAACTGTTCAGCATCCTCGATTTTTAATGCTTTTTTCAAATAATCTATTATAATCTTTTTTTCATTTTTCCTCCTTTTATAATCTTTTACTTCAATATTCACTTAGAAATAAATATCAAACCAGCGGGTTATTTCTACTTTAGTATTGCTTAATTCTGTTTATCAATATATCTTCTAATACTCATATCAATTATTTATTCGCACTACATTTAATTAATTCAAAACTCAAGTAGTGATTCTTTGCTTACTCTATTAAGAAATTCCACTTAATATCGTTCAAAAATAAGAATACCAATAAAATACTTCAAAAAAATAAGAAGGCATTTGAAAGCTCCAAATACCTTCTCTAAAATTATTTTAGAAATATCATTATTGTAAAAAACTTTTTATGTTAAATAGTACAGTGAATTTTTTTCACTATTTGAATTAATTTTCATTAAACACAATTTAAGCAAAACAGAAAC
>ENA-OWOZ01002715-OWOZ01002715.1-bioreactor-metagenome-genome-assembly--contig:-NODE-2715-length-12779-cov-3.807196_pt1 | contig 12779 bp, 11 predicted proteins | sample MGYA00238140_ERZ651804 | MGnify/ENA primary metagenome ERZ651804 (study PRJEB26910, sample SAMN07631232) | bioreactor metagenome | isolation source: Switchgrass digestor | place: USA: Dartmouth... | reverse complement strand
CTCTGTTGTTGCCATCGGCGTTATCGTATTCCCGATTCTTCTTTCTCTGGGAATCTCATAGTCGCTTGCAACCGCATCATTCCTGATGAGCGTCGGTGCCGGTCTTTACCTGAACAGCGGATGGATCAAGCAGTTGAGTGCTCTTATGCCTGAGTTTGATTATACCACAGGCCCCTGGGTTTCTTTCGGATTCATAGCATTTGGTCTGCAAATGCTGGCAACCATTTTAATGATTATTGTGTTCACCCCCAGGAAAAAAACTCATGCACGCCGTGCCTGGGCTGCCGAAGCAGGTGCCGAACCTGAAGGCAAAGTCAGTATCCTTGCCATGATTACACCTATACTGCCTGTCGTGTTTTCAATCGTTCTTGGATTCAAATCGATCACATCGATCCTTGTTTCCATTCTTTGGGCCATGATCTTCACAGGTCAGCTGACAAAAGGCTGGAAGCGCATTGGCGAATTCCTGCAGAAAACATTCCACGACGGCGTTGTTGACGTTGCTCTGGTATTCGCATTCCTGTTCTTCCTGCAGATGTTCCTGAGGGCAGCCAAAGTTTGCGCACCTCTGCTTGTTCCCATACTGAAGCCTATTATACCGGGAACCATCCTTCCGATGTTTATCATATTCGGTGTTCTGGGCGTACTGGCATTGTTCCGCGGACCTTTGACAGTTTGGGGAGCAGGCGCAGCTGTTCTGGCCATGCTCCAGTCCATCGGCGGCATTTTCACTCCACAGGTTCTGTTCCCATTGATCACCATCCCCACCACTACTGTCAATGGCTCTATATGCCCGACTCAGTCCTGGTGCCTGTGGGCGATCGGTTACACTAAGACTGAACTGAAGGAATACTTTAAAGCTTGTCTGCCATTCGCACTTGTAACTACTTTCGTTCTTGAAATCATTGCTTATTTCATGTTTGCACTTTAAAATTTACCGGATCGCACTATGGGCCTGTCCCCCTCTGCTGAACGGAGAGGTGACAGGCCCATAAATCGATCCGATTGCGAAGCATTTTTGCATTGAAAAATGATCATGATGACATCAGCAAGCTTTCACATTTCACATTTAAACAGCAATAAAGGGAATTATATACACATGTTATGAGCAATATATCAGACATCAGGTGATGATATACTGCCATAAATGGTTTTCATGCGCAGAAATCAAACGGAGGTGGCCGAAACCCACCAAACGTTAAAATATGATGCTATAAGCTATTACAAGGAGGCAAACATAAATGAGAGAGATCAGAGTTGGTATTGACGTTGGCGGTACCCATACAAAAGCGGTCGCCATCGACAATGCGACCCATGAAATTGTCGGAAGAAGCATTGTAAAAACAAGCCATGACGATCCGATGGGAGTCGCCAAAGGTGTCATCGAATGTTTTCAAAACTGTCTGAAGCTGAACAATATACTCCCTGAGGAAGTGGTATTTATCGCGCATTCCACCACTCAGGCAACCAACGCCCTGCTGGAAGGCGACGTTGCCCAGGTGGGCATTCTTGGTATCGGCCCCGGCGGCATCGGCGGTCTGCTGTCCAAAAGTCAGTCCAACATTTCGAGTATTGATTTGGGCACCGGCCGCAGGATCAAGACCTGCCATACCTATCTGAAAGAAAAGAATCTGACGGAATCCGCCATCTCTGAAGCAATCGATTATCTGGCAAAAGAAGGTGCTCAGGTTTTGGTCGCTTCTCAGGCATTCGGCGTGGACTCCCAGAAGGGAGAACGTATAGTCTGTGACGTTGCACAGAAAAAGGGCTATATGGTTTCGGTTGCTTCCGATATTTCAAAGCTTTACGGTCTGGCCAGACGTACCCGGACAGCTGCAATCAACGCCTCCATCCTTCCCAAAATGATGAACACAGCAGACAGCACGGAAGGCGCTGTACGCAGCGCAGGCATCAAGGTTCCCCTGATGATCATGCGCGGAGACGGCGGTGTTATGGATATCAGCGAGATGAAAAAACGTCCCGTCCTTACCATGCTCTCGGGTCCTGCAGCGAGCGTCGTGGGCGCATTGATGTATTTGCGTGCGTCCAACGGCATCTACTTCGAAGTAGGCGGTACCTCCACCAACATCGGGGTAATTAAGAACGGACGTCCTGCCGTTGATTATTCGGTTGTCGGCGGCCACCGCACCTACGTCAACTCACTGGATGTAATCGTGCTGGGTGTTGCCGGCGGTTCAATGGTCCGTGCGGCCAACGGCCAGCTGGTGGATGTAGGTCCGCGAAGCGCACATATCGGCGGTTTGGAATATACCGTTTATACGCCGCTGGAAGAGATCGAGGACCCGAAGCTCGAGTTCTTCTCCCCCAAAAAAGAAGATCCCGCGGATTATGTCTGCATAAGGCTGAAGAGCGGCAAACGACTGGCAATCACAAACTCATGCGCGGCAAACATCCTTGGTTATGTCAAACCAGGTGATTACAGCTACGGCAACGTTGAATCCGCACGGGCATGCATGGAGCCGCTTGCTAAATATTTGAACGTATCAGTCGAGGAATGCTGCCGTCAGATCCTGACCGCTTCATATAAAAAGATCGAGCCGGTTATCTGGGATTTGTGCGAAAAATATAAGCTTGAGAGCAGCCAGATTTCACTGGTCGGATGCGGCGGCGGCGCAAGCGCCCTGCTTCCGTTCACTGCTGAAAAAATGTCATTGCAGTATTCGATCCCGAAGGAAGCAGAGGTTATTTCCTCCATCGGCGTTGCGCTGGCAATGATCCGCGACGTGGTTGAGCGCGTGATCCCGAACCCCAGTACCGAGGATATCGCACAGATCAAACGTGAGGCAAAGAACCTTGCGATCAAGAGCGGTGCCGTTCCCGATACCATCGAGGTTCAGATTGAAATAGATGCACAAACCAACAAGGTGACCGCAATTGCCCTGGGTTCCACCGAAGTGAAAACGACTGATCTGCTTAAGGAATGCTCTGAGGAAGAAGCACGCGAGCTGGCAGCCAAATCGATGAATCTGCCGCCCGATAAGCTTACCTGCAGTCTTAAAAACGATCTGTTCTATCTGTTCTCTGCGGAGATCGGCGGCAAGAAACAGGTCAGACTGCTTGATAAAAAGGGATTTATAAAAATCCAGCGCGGTGATGCGGAGTTCAGTAAGTTCCGTGCCGCAGACTGGCAGGAGGAAGTCGCCAAGATGTGGAAATCGACTCTGACCTACCGTGCCGAGATGGAACGCACACCGGATATGTATCTGTGTATCGGCGGCAAAGTTTTGGATTTCTCCAACACCATCAGCCTTGAACAGCTGAAAACGATTATGGCTACTGAATTTGTAGACGTGGAACCTGACGACAGTATCATTCTGGTCAGTGCCCGTTCAGAGCTGTAATGCTTGAAGAAATGATGGAAGTCCTTCTGGGACTGCCACGGTCATTCTGGAATGCTTATGCACTTCAGAATGACCCGGTTTGCAGAAGGCTATCCTTTGCCCAGCGAAACCGGTATGCGCAGGGTGCGCGGCAGGAGGCTGCCGGGATCGCCCTGTGCAAAAAGAAGATCTATAAAAAAAGGACAATTTCCGAAATCTTAGCCTCCCACGGAATTTCGGTGCAGGAAATGCCGCCGGCAGAATGGGGACAAAAAGTTCCCTTTGCTATTTTTGAAGAGCCGTCTCTCATCTGCATTAACCGAAGGAACGCAGAATGCTGTCAGCATTTGCTTGAACAATCAGGTTTAGCGCACATCCTGGAGGGCCATTCAGTTGAAGAGCTGCTTCTGACACACGAATTATATCATTGGTTCGCATCAAAGGGAGAAGCACCTTATGCCCGGAAAAATCATGTGCAGCTGTGGAAGTTCGGCCCCTTTGAGTATCAAAGACAGATTCCGGCTCTAGAAGAAGTAGGTGCAATGACATTTGCACAGGAATTCCTGGATCTGGGATTCGACCCGTTTGTGCTTGACCTGCCGCTGACGTTCTGCCACAGCACTGAACTTGCACAGCGGCTGTATGACCGCATTCTTAATCTTTGGCAAACGATAGAGGGTGAATTACATGAAGGTTGAAAAATTGGCGGATGCTTTTGCAGGGAACATTTTTCTGCCCGCAGCCGCGGTGTCAGTGCTTATGGTTGTCGCCTGCCTTATCTTTATACTTCTGCGCCGTCGCAAGCCCCAGCCCGGCGACCTGCTCATCCTGCGCGAAACAGGTATGACCGCGGTGCTGGGCATAGCCCTGTGGCTGGAAGTGCTGATCATATTATACTTTGCAGTCATGATGCCGGAGCGTATTCTGGTTGATGACAATTCACGCATCAATACGGCCATTTTTATGCTGCTCGGTGCAGTCGTTGGTTCGGCGGCTATGCTCTATGCCTTTGTTAAGTGCATAGTTGTCCGCGAAAAAGAACTGATCGAGATAAACTCCTTCGGCGGTCAAACAACACTGGAATGGGCTGAGATAAAATCCGTTTCTGCACCGATGGGAAAACGACTTACAATAACAGATGCCCAAAGCAAAAGCATGAAAATAGGCGGTGAATCCAAAGGCTTACAGAAGTTTCTGCAGCTGGCCATTGAAAAGCTGCCGCCGGAAATAGACCGCAAACCGCTTCAAAGCATGGTCAGACATAAAAAAGCATGAATGTCCTTTTGCATGGCAGCCAATTCTTTTACCTTGGAATGCGGTTATATTCGCCACATTTACCATATAAGCTCCGAAAGGTTTTTATTTTGGCTCTACAGCAAATACCCTTCTGTATTGTTAAGGTTACCCATGATGTATAACTTCAATAAATCTTTGCTCAAGAAAATCTAGCCGTTCTTTTTTCTCTGCCACGAATACAGCAAAAAGCCTTCCCTCACTTATACCCTGTTCTCCTTGGGCGAAAGAACATATTATCACGCCTTCCCCTTTCCCATGTGTATAGGTGTATGCTCCAATTTTCTCCATTATCCTTTCAAGCGTTATACCAGGCTTTAGATTATAATACCTGATCCTATAGACTTTATCATTTCCAAGCATCCAAGGTAAGAAAGAGACATATGAAGGAAGTGAAAAACGACCGTTTATTTCAACAATGGGAATTATCACGCCCTCTTTGGTAATTATAGAATCTATGCTGGCTAAACCATAATAACCTTTCTCCCATAATTTGCGTCCTATCTTCATTGCACATTCTTCATAGTAATATTTCTGGTAGTCTGTCAAATCACCTGTGAGCGGAAACTCGCTTCCTGTGTAGACATATGCCTTGTTTATTTGACGTTTAGGTGGAATATAGCATATGCGTCCGGATCTGTGTATGTATATCTGGTAATTTAAATCTGCCTGAGTGTCATGCCACCTTTCAACTATGAGGTTCATACTCTTTCCTTTGTTTTTAGCCTTACCAAGCATGACCATCACCATCTGATACTCTTTCTCTTAACCAATAACATACATTCCTTTGCCAGATGCACCATATGCTTCTTTTAGAACTATTTTACTGATGTATGGTTTATTTTTTAGACTGTCAACTGCTGCTATTGCTTCTTCACCAGTATAGCAGATATAGCCTTCCGTCACTGGTAATCCCAGCTCCTCTGCTAATATCCGTGCATTTACTTTATTGTTTACCCATGCTGCAATATCTCCGGAGGCGCCAATCAGTTTACACCCTGTCTTTAATGATATTTCATCCTCAAAATTTGTTATGGCATACGGGGCTAATTCTACCCCATTGATATTCTCCTTCGAAACTTGGTTCCTTAGTTTTTGCAGCAGAGCTTCATCCCTTAATATCAGCTCCGATATACTGCACTGTTCATCATTGTCAAAGCTTTCAGGCACATATATTTCCGGTTTCCTAAAGCCTATCCCCTGCAAATGATACAGTAATGCGTCCGAAGGTTTTTCCCTCTGTATGACAATATCATTGTCAGAAGCTAATAACAGGCATAACTGCTCTGTTCTGTTAACGGTGCGTGCATTACTTTTATATGTAATCTGAGGAAGTACATACTGGTGACTTTCAGCCCATACTTTCTCTGCCCCGATATTAAGCCACCACACATGTTTAGTGTTTATACTACCAATAAATTTGTTGAATGTGGAACCCTCTTTCATCTTTGCACCCTGTTTTCAATATATGACACTAATTTTCTACTGCTTATACACATTGAGCAGATACTTTGGTGGATGTAATGAATTCCGTATGTTGTTATATAAACAGATCTCAGGATCTAATGAACAGTGTCTGGTATCAAGTTCACACCAGTTATTATTTATGTAATATCCGCTAAAAGGATTATTGCTGAAGTTGTACCGAGCAGATAAAAAATCATTTAATAAAATTTCTCCCTTATAGAAATGAGGTTCATACCAATCCAATACACCTACCGAATTGCTCAGTTCATCATAATAGAACAGTATTATAAAGTGAGCACCATGTTGTTTCAAATATTCATTCCTAAATTTTAGGTGATAAACATCAGTTAAAACTATTATGGGTTTGGTTTTTATAGCTGTTTTGTTTGCTTCCCACGCTTTATCCGGAGAACTGTCGCTAAAAAACTTTAATGCATTTTTATTGATTTCCGGCTGCAAAGGGCAAATAATATTCGAATCCACAAAACCAAAGCCGTAATCATTAAGATCAAATACAGCAGCAACTTCCACAGCAGAATTTATTAATAAACTGGAATTACTCACATTGCAAAAATCCAATAATTGCTTTATGCAGTTTTTCAAACAGAGATAACGATAATCGCTATGATATTTAAAGTTAAAACTAAGAATCTACTCTTTTATATCCGTTTGCATTACAATTCCCCCTAATAGAAATGAAAGATAGCTTTTGATTAGTCTAGCAAATGCTACACTACTCACACCTCGTCGGCAATAATCAGTTGAGATGTCTCATTAACACCGGAACAGACTAATTCCCTATTTTCAGGTACCTCTCCAATTTCATCCAAATTCAAGGTTATATCAAAAATATCTTTAAGAGTATTATCATGAGAAACAACAATACATGTTTTGTCCATTGAGAGGTTTTTCAACTCCCGCTTTAATACATTAACAGATTCAGCATCAAGATTTGAAGTGGGTTCATCCAGCAGAATTACCTGGATGGATTCTCTGTAGATTGCTCTGGCAATGCCTATACGTTGTGCCTGACCGCTGGATAAATTACCGCCGTATTCACTGATCAAAGTATCAAACCTGTCAGGTAATGTTTCAATAAAATCAAGAATATTAGCCTGAGCTGATACATTTTGCAGCCGCAAACCATTTACTTCTTCATTCATCACAATGTTTTCAGCTATTGTATCTGAAAAAAGCAAATCACTGTTTGGGACATAGCTTATTACTGATCTTACATCCCTGATATCAAGAATTTCATTATCTTCAGTTATTGCACTGATATTCCCTGAATCAGGAAGATAGAATCCCAGTAACAGCTTAAGTAATGTCGTCTTACCCCGGCCGCTTTTCCCTATTATGCCAATAATTTTCTTACTGGGGAAAATGAAGCAAAAATCGTCAAACACTTTGGTATTACCATATGAAAAATTGAGATTGGTAATGTTTATTTCTTTGATTTTTGCATTATTATATTTTGAGGAAACATCCGTTTCCTGCTCCAGTCCAAATATCCTCTCAACTCTTTCAGCCGATACAAATGAGTTGTTTATATTGTTCATTGCCGGTGAAATTGTGTTAAGCGGTGCAATAATGTAGTTCAGCAGCTGAACCATAGTAAGCATGGTTCCGACAGAGTAATCACCCCTAATGGCGAAGTAGGAGCCAACACCCAAACATATAAGAAAGATGACTGAACCCATTATATTATTTGAAAAATATACAACTCCTTCTACAAGGCCAAGCTTTGCGTACTTCTTTGTTTTACTGTCCTGCATGGAACTGAGTTTGTCTGAGGGTTTTACATAGTAACTATAAGCCTTAATTAGCGGCAATCTCCGGAGTTTTTCCTGGACAAAGGATATTATACTGTCTTCATTTTCTTTCAATTCTGCATTTGCTTTTTGAATATATGGAGATATACTGTTGACGAGTATCAGCAAAACAGGTATCGATATAAAAAGAATCAAACCCATTTTCCAGCTTAATATAAATAAAGTCACACTTGCAATTACTGCCTGTAAAACCTGACCGATTATATTATGTGTAATCTCCGGTATGCATACAGAAATAGAATTAATATCATTGGTAAATAAATTCATGAGTTCACCACTGTTGTATTTCTCTATGCCGGCATATTCAGAATGGATTATGGCAGAAAACATTTCATTGCGAAGGTTGCACTCTGTTTGGGCCTGGATTTTTTTTACCGAGTATGACGATAAAACATATGAAAACCCGTCTAATAACATCAAAATTATTGCAAATACGATTAAACTAAATATTTTTCCTGGAGATCTGCTTATGGCATTATCAATAAAGCTTTTTAAAACTACTGCAAAAAGTACATTTGTTGCAGAAATAATTATTGATGAAATTATCAATAACACCATGAATTTGTACGATCCCTTTATTCGTTTAACTATCCATATTATCCAATTCCTCTTCATACTTGTTTAGCACCCCTAATTTAGTTATTGTCTCAGGAAATTTAGGCTTTCAGCCAATTATCAGTCCATTGAGCTTTGAATGAGTACTAATATTTTTCAGGAGATTATTATAATACGGTTTGCAATGAAGCCTGAGTTTTGCCAGGTAAGATAAAGACAACTCCACTAAGCATCTCTGTATATCGCAAAATAAATCATCCGATATTGATATATCTTTGTTATTTATATATGAGTTATAATAGCAATCTCCTCCACAAACAAATCTAGCCCAGCACACACTGCACTTTTCTCTGTTGAATACCGTCATAAATCTAAATTTCTCAACAATGTTTTGATCTATCCCCTCATCAAGGGAGCCAAGTCTAAAGTCTTCATTACCGACAAAACTGTCACAGGGATAGATCTCACCCATGGCAGTAACTGCAAACTTGGAGCGTGCCGCATTACAACGGTATAATACTCTTATTTTTAGCAGCAACCGTCTAATTATTTTCCCGAAATAATCTATATTATTTAATATCATACTTATTGTTGAATAATCGTTATTAGCTGCTTCCCGCAGTAACTGATCAACTAATTCATTATATTGCTAAAATCATCTCTTTTTTCTACATATATTTACATAATATACTTTATAATACATTTTGCAATTATATCATATCATTATTGTCTAGATTATGCAATATTGGTTATAAGTTCAAGTTAATGGATGACTATGTGTTTGATAGATCAGCAAATCTATCGTAAAAAGTATCATGCGAGGAAATGAAAGCATTAATAAACAAGTTTTATAATGATATTTCCAGCATAGTATTTGCAGGGAAGACATCGATTATTTGGTACCAACTTAATGAAAAACAAGTATAAAAATAATAGATAGGACATACATGGAATACTATGTAGCCTATCTATTATTTTAGTTTAGTTAACAGACGGGGCTTTTATTTTTTGCTTCCTCTCTACTTCTTTTTTGCTGCCGGGCCGAGCTCGTTGAGGTCGTACGGCGTTTCCTGATAAACATAGTAGTTGAGCCAGTTGGCGAAAAGCAGGTTGGCATGGGCCCTCCACCTGACCACCGGAAGCTTTTCCGGATCATCGTCCGGGAAGTAATTGACAGGTATCCTGGGGTTGAGTCCTTTGCCTACATCCCTGTCATACTCGGCCTTGAGCGTAAGCTGATCATATTCGGAATGACCGGTGACAAATATTTGTCTGCCGTTGAGGGCAGAGACTATGTAAATACCCGCTTCGTCGGATTCAGACAGGATCTCGAGTCCTTCGACCTTCTCAATATCTTCCCTTCTGACCTCAGTGTACCTTGAATGCGGTGCATAGAACTCCTCATCGAATCCGCGCAGCAGCTTCACATTCCTCTTTACAACCTTATGCCTGTAAACACCGGACAGCTTCTCACCCACGTGATACTTCGGAATGCCGTAATGATAATAGAGACCCGCCTGTGCCCCCCAGCATATATGGAATGTCGAATACACGTTGTGAAGGCTCCACTCCATTATCTCCTTCAGTTCATCCCAGTAGTTTACTTCCTCGAAGGGCATCTGTTCCACCGGAGCTCCCGTAATGATAAGTCCGTCGAACTTCTTATCCTTTATCTCGCTGAATGTGTTGTAAAACTTCAGCAGATGCTCTTCAGGCGTGTTTTTGGATTTATGGGTCTCAGGATGCAGAAAAGTCACATCCACCTGCAGCGGCGTATTTCCTATGAGCCTTAGCAGCTGTGTTTCAGTAACGATTTTCGTCGGCATCAGGTTGAGCAGAACAATGCTCAGAGGCCTTATGTCCTGCCTTTCGGCCCGTTCCTCCGTCATGACGAAAATATTTTCACCAGTCAGTACCTCTGCTGCCGGTAAACTGTCCGGAATCCTGATCGGCATTTGATTTCCACCTTTCGAGTATAAGTTCGTCCCCTGCTGTATTATTATCATTTGTTTTCCAGTCCGCCAGATTAGCCTTTGAATAAAGTCATTAAGAGATATGTAAAATATAATAGAGCAAAGGAAAAAAATAATCAATAGCAATATTGCAAATGCATTTACATGCAAACGTTCATCAGCGAATGAAAAACATTGCGCCCATCAATGAACATATATTTGCGATATGTCAGGTCGGTAAAAAGTACGCAAGCTGAGCCCTTGTTCAGGATGTCTGGTCATTTTCCCTGCCATAGCAAACCCTGAAGGTTACGAAAGCAACCACCGCTGCCGCAGCAGCCAGAATGCCCTCAACCAGAAAGATATTGGTTATGCCCCCCAGGCCGCAGTATACGGCAAACATATCAACTGCAGCATGTATCAGTACAGCATACAGGAAGTACAGCCACTTTTTCTGAGAAACGGCTTTAAGCACAAACAGGGACAGAGATATCTGCAGCACGAGCGCCACCAGTCTTTCAAATCCTGCCATCAGGAACATATGCGACGGCGTCGATATCAGAACCTCTATACCCTCGTTCAGCGACTGAAGCTGTTCACCGGTCAGGGTATCCCTGAGACTGTTCAGGGATCCGGAGTTGTGCATGGATGCCATCATTATGTTGCTGAATGCCGGAAACCCTCCGAAAATTATCGATTCGATGCCTCCGTGTCCCAGACCGTATGATATGCCGGTATCAATGCCATCTTTTTCAGATACCCTGATCAGGAATTTGAATCCCAGCAGTCTGGCAGTCTCTTCGAAAATACCGGCTGCAAACCCTGCATAAACCATATACAGCCATTTATTCTGATAAACAGGAGAGTTTGTCGGATCAGCCCCGAGAACAATGCTGTGCAGAATGGTTTCCAGTATCAGTGCGAATACAATGAATAAAAGAGCGCCGAAAAGCAGTGACTTCCATTTCATTCTTTTTCTGATCCCGAGTATAACGATGGCAGCGATCGGAACCAGTACGGACAACACTGCTTCTATTACCATCGATACAATATTAAGCGTACTTACACTGCCGATATCCATGCCCCTTTACCTCCCATGCTTCAGTTGCGCAAAATATGAGTAATGCTCAGCAAGTTTTGATTTGATTTGTTTTTTGCTTAACGATAGTATACGAATTAAGTATATATGCAAACCTAGTGAAATGGAAGAAAAAATATAAAGGGGGTAATATATCATGGAAAACAAACCCGCTTACCTTGATGAAAGCCTGAGCTTTGAAGAGCGTGCAAAGGACCTGGTGTCCCGTATGACGCTTGAAGAGAAGGTCACACAGATGCTTCACAGTTCACCTGCCATCCCGAGGCTTGGGATACCTGCCTACAACTGGTGGAACGAAGCGCTCCACGGAGTCGCAAGAGCAGGCGTTGCCACAGTTTTCCCGCAGGCTATCGGGTTAGCAGCCACCTTTGACGAGGACCTTATTTACAAGGTCGCTGATGTGATATCTACTGAGGGACGAGCCAAATATCATGAAAATATCCGTAAAGATGACCATGACATATATAAAGGACTTACATTCTGGTCACCTAACATAAATATATTCAGAGATCCCAGATGGGGACGCGGTCATGAGACCTACGGGGAAGATCCGTACCTGACAGGCCGCCTTGGAGTAGCCTTTGTAAAGGGCATACAGGGTAACGACAAGAAATATCTGAAGGCAGCCGCCTGCGCAAAGCACTTCGCTGTTCACAGCGGTCCCGAAAGCGAAAGGCACAGCTTCAATGCCGTAGTCAGCCAGAAGGATCTGCGCGAAACATATCTTCCGGCTTTCAAGGAACTGGTCCAGGAGGCTGGTGTTGAAGCCGTTATGGGCGCATACAACAGAACCAACGGCGAACCCTGCTGCGGAAGCAAAACTCTTCTCAACGACATACTCCGTGAGGAGTGGGGATTCAAAGGCCATGTCACATCCGACTGCTGGGCAATCAAGGATTTCCATGAAGGTCACATGGTTACCAAAACGGCGCCGGAATCTGTGGCTCTGGCACTCAAGAGCGGCTGTGACGTCAACTGCGGCAACCTGTATGTTAACCTGCTCATAGCCCATAAAGAAGGACTTGTCACCGAAGAGGATATTGACCGTGCCGTTACAAGACTCTTCGTTACCCGCATGAAGCTCGGAATGTTCGATGATCCCAAGAACGTGCCGTACAGCAATATCCCGTATGAACTGAACAGCTGCAAGGAGCACAGTGACTTTTCCGTAGAAGTTGCCAAAAAGTCTCTGGTGCTTCTTAAGAACGAAGGCAATCTGCTGCCTCTCGACAAGAGCAAA
>ENA-OWOZ01002711-OWOZ01002711.1-bioreactor-metagenome-genome-assembly--contig:-NODE-2711-length-12784-cov-7.907846_pt1 | contig 12784 bp, 13 predicted proteins | sample MGYA00238140_ERZ651804 | MGnify/ENA primary metagenome ERZ651804 (study PRJEB26910, sample SAMN07631232) | bioreactor metagenome | isolation source: Switchgrass digestor | place: USA: Dartmouth... | reverse complement strand
TTTGCTTCTGTGCCGGCAGAGTAGCTTTCAAATATATCTCCCGCAAAATACTTGCCAAGCGCCTCAGCTATTTGGCTTCGACATGAATTATGAACACAAATAAATGCGACCTTGGGTTTATTGCTCATTGACCATACCTACTTTCTTACTGGAAACCAGTGCCTTGTATTATTCGCTATCTTTACAAGTATCAACATAACAGGCACTTCTGTAAGAACCCCTACAATGGTAGCAAGTGCAGCTGGGCTTTCTGTACCAAACAAAGCAATCGCAACAGCAACTGCCAGTTCAAAGAAGTTAGAGGCACCAATCATACCAGCAGGCGCTGCTATATCATGCGGAAGCTTTATAGCTTTGCTTGCCAGATATGCAATGAAAAAGATAAGGAAAGTCTGAATAATCAATGGTATAGCAATTAAAACAATGTGCAGTGGATTATTAAGAATTACATCTCCTTGGAATGAAAAAATTATTATTAATGTTAACAATAAACCTATGGTAGTGACGTTTCCAAATTTGGGGACAAAACTTTTTTCAAAGTAATCGAGTCCACGCTTTTTTATAACAAGATTACGGGTAACTGCCCCACCAACCAATGGGATGACAACAAACAATGCTACGGATAGAATAAGAGTATCCCATGGTATGGTTACACCGCCTATGCCTAGTAGAAATGCAACTATAGGCGTGAAAGCTATGAGGATTATAAGATCATTTGTTGCTACTTGCACGACAGTATATGCTGCATTACCTTTTGTCAGATAACTCCATACAAATACCATTGCTGTGCACGGTGCTGCTCCAAGTAGTATTGCTCCTGCAAGATAGTCTTGTGCTAATTCTATCGGAATTAGAGATTTAAAAATAACAAAGAAAAATAGCCATGCAATACCGAACATGGTAAAAGGCTTTATCAACCAGTTGGTTATCCATGTAACAAAAAGACCCTTAGGATTTTTGCCTACATTTTTGATGCTAGCGAAATCCACCTTCATCATCATTGGGTAAATCATCAACCATATCAAAATGGCGATGGGAATGGAAACCTGTGCATATTCAAATTGACCCAAAAAATTAGGAATAGCGGGCAGGAATTTTCCGATGAGCACACCGACAATCATGCACATGGCGACCCATAGTGTCAGATATTTTTCAAAAAAGCCTATGCCTGCATTTTTCTCTTTACTAATAACCGTCACTCTCCATTTCAGCAGCATTCCTCACCGCTTGAACAATCACAGCTCGGCTCGCTCCCTGTAAGCCAGCCCATAATCACAGCTGCGGCACATCCCACTCCGGAGTCAACAATGATGGCGTTTGCAGGACAATTTTTCGCGCAAGCGCCACACTCCATACAACTGTCTTTATCTTCGATCTTTGCTTTTTTTTCATTGACACTGAAAACCCGATGGGGACAAACTTCCGTACATCTTCCACAACCTATACATTTTTCAGCAGACAAACGAAGCGTAGCAACATTTTTCAAATATATATGTTTCATAATGTCCTCCTTTATCCCCAGATACTATTTATCAGCAACAATACAATCCCTACTATTAATGAAATAGCCATAAGCGGCACAGCTATTTTCATTTCTTTAATAACGCCGGAAAAGGATGTATATGTTGACGAGCCTGTGAAATTCATCGCCAAATAAGCCGACAATGACGGCAATACCAGCAAATACCCTATGGCAAGTAACAAGAATCCGGGAACAACCCCGCCGCTATACCATATAAATCCCAACGTCCATAACAGCCCCAGTAGCCAGCCCTTCCATGCAAAGGTCCTGCCGGGAATCACGGGAAGGAGCAAAGGCGTTATGACAGTTCCCGTAATCACAGCACCCGTATACGCAATGAAATCCGTAAGCCCGAAAGGTCTTACAACGAACAGGTTTAGAAGAAACATTACGCCAAAAACCATCAATGAAGACTTTGCGGCAGCCACCAGCTCCACTGGAGTGAGAACTAATCTGTCCCACATCGTAAATTTCACGGTACGCATTTCTTGTGTGGCTTTGAAACCCGAATCAAGAAATGTCTTTATAGCCTTCGCCCTTACAGGTCCGTAAACAACAGAAAAGCCGGTTTGTTTTGTCACTTCATGGGCACTCACACCGGGCGCACCTAATTGCGGCAGCACCAATTTCCTATGCGATACTATCTCAGACAGCCCAGTTTTCAATATACGGCCCACTAACTCATGGGTGCCGAATGTACCTTTACCAGCAGCACACCATACATTGATGCCCTTTGTATCAAGTATCAAAATCCAACAATCCAGGCCAGATAACTCTTTCCTCAAGACATCAAATGTCAGCTTGTAGTTCGCGCTTACAAGCACTGGAGATGTATGATCAGGCTTACCTATAGCATAAAGCCCCGGATTGATCTTGTAATTCATCCTGCCGATACCCCAGCGCACCTTCCACGCTCCGAGTATGTCTTTAAAGTGAAGATTTGTTGAAACCACAGGCACGCTGCCTTTAGGAGTATGGATTTCACCCATTACCCATTCATCATTTTTTTCATACGGCGTGATGGATTCCGTGTTGCAACAACTACTAGCCGAGCAGCAACATGACTTCTCGTTACTCATTTTCATCACATCCTTTACAACAGCCAGTATCTTCTTTGCAGATGCAATTTTCTTTAACAGAGGTAATGTCACAGAGAAATCGCATTATTCTGCTGACAGTATTTGTATCCAATGAGTAATACGTCCACTTACCTTGTTCTCTGCTCTTGACCAGCCCACATTCACACAAGAGCTTCATGTGGTGAGACAGCGTGGATTGGGACATCTCGAATTTCTCTAAAATCATACAAGCACAAAGCTCCCCACAGGAGAGCATATCCACGATCATGGCTCTTTTAGGATCTCCCAGCGCCTTGAACACTCTGGCAAATTTCAAATAGTCTCCCATATCGGCACCTCAAATCTATAAATATCCATATGACAATTATATGTGCCAAATCGAAGTGTGTCAATATGAAGGCAGGAAGTTAATCTTTCGAACATATAGTAATGCATCCCGAATTTATTTTGATACCTTAAACCCACCATCAACAAATATTGTTTCGCCATTTATGTAATTTGATATATCAGATAACAAAAACAACGCCACATTTGCTATATCTTCTGGTTTCGCTATCCTTCCAACCGGAATAATGCTTTCGGAGAATTCTCTTATCTTTGGATCATCAAATGATTTTGCTGTCATTCCTGTGTATGTAAATCCGGGGGCAATAGAATTTACCTGTATGTTATAGGATGACAGATCTAAAGCCATTGCTGATGTCAATGCAACCACACCACCTTTTGATGCAGCATAGTCTGCCATGTTGGGTCTGAAGATTTTAGACCTTATGCAGCTAATATTGACGATTTTTCCTCTTTTGTATTTCATCATTTTTTGTGATACATACTTCGAAAGGATAAAGACTCCCGTTAGATTTGTGTCAATCACTCTATTCCATTCGATTATACTTAACTCATAAAATGGTTTTGAATTTGCATAAATACCGGCACAATTCACCAGCCCATCCACTCTACCAAACTTTTCATCGATTTCATATAAAACAGTGATCACTTGTTCCTCGTCTGTTATATCAAGCAAATAATGTATGTAACTTTCATGGGTTATGGAAGCCTTCTTCAGGTCTAGACCAACTACTATTGCTTCATTGTCAAGTAACGATTCTGCACAGGCTTTTCCAATTCCTGAATTTGCTCCTGATACAATAAAAACCTTTGTCTTGAAATTCATTTCGATTCCCCCTTTATATGAGTAGGTAATTTTCATAAACAATAAAAAGACAAATTCACATAAAGCTGTTTTTTATTGTTTAATTATGATGATAAACAACAAGGTTTTCTTTCACTCCAGCATTCCATACGGCAATATACCCGATTAACCGAATCGTTATTGCTTGGAATTAAGACAATCAAGCCTATCAATGCAATAATAACAAAAGCCATGTATTCACCTCCGCTTTTAACTCAAATACCTACTTTGGTGCTTCTGTGCTCCAGCAACAGCACATCGTGCCATTATCCTTCAGGCATCTGACCGATTCTTTCTCGTATGCCAATCTATCCGAAACCGAACTTTTTATAAACACTTGTTGTTTTTAACTGCATCAGTTAAGAGTTGCAAACTTTCCAGCACCTGATTTCTTCTGTTCTCTGGAATGGCACCGAATACGTTTTTGTAATAGGTCTCCATACTTTTCTCGATGTTTTGAAATACACTCCTGCCATTATCGGTCAGCTGGATAATAACGTACCTTCTATTCGCAGCGTCCAATTCCCGAGCGGCTAAATCCGCCTCAACGAGATTGTTCACTGTCCGGCTCATGGTACTCTTATCGACGCCTAACAAATCGGCAAGATCGACCAGTGATATTTTTTCTCTTCGTCCTATCTCCACGATGGCATGGCATTGAGTAATTGTAACACCACAACAGGAAGCATCACTTTTTTCCAAAATGCCTAAGTTACGAACTAATATCCGAATTAATTCTCGAAGGATGTGACTTCCTTTGTTTACCATTTCATCACCTCGTGATAATTATAACATACAACAGTTGTAATTCGCAACTGTTGTATGTTTATTTTTTCCATATCTATATCATAAAGCTCTTTCATCAGACGCATGACAGTTCAGTACGTGAATGACATACGGAGGCTCATGTGAATGATAAACTAAAATTGACAGTTTTCGATCAATAAGATTTTACGGTTTTTTCCGGTATTTGTAAAGACCATCAAAAAAAACTGGAAATGATATTCACTCCATAACAGCAGCTTCAGGAAAGGACACCTTCGTTCATCTCATAATCCTCCTCTCTTACTCAGACTGTCGCAATGGTGAAAATGATAGTACCTTTCAGTATAATAGTTTCAAAAACACTGAAAGGAGCATGAGCGTTGAAAAAAGAAGAAGGGTGGCATATGTATTCAGAGATAAACCAGCTTATCAAGATGGGATTAAAAAAGTCTCAGATTGCCAGAAAGCTAAACATCAGCCGTCCAACCTTAGACAAATACCTTGAGATGCCTCCGGATGAGTTTGATAAATTTGTGTGTGGAACTCAAGAACGGAGCAGGAAACCTGAGCCATTCAAGAATGATATTCTATGTTGGCTGAAAGAATTTCCTGATATATCAGCGGCACAGGTGTTTGACTGGCTGGAAGAAAGATTTCAGGCATTACCATTTTCGGAGGTTACACTTCGGCGCTATGTGCGAGTACTGCGACAGAAGTATGATATACCCAAGACTGCAAGATCGAGGGATTATGAACCTGTTGATGAGCTCCCTATAGGCAAACAAATGCAGGTTGACTTCGGAACAATAAAAGTACCAGGTAAAGCTGAGAAGGAAATACGGCTTTATGTTATGTGTTTTGTACTGTCTCATTCCAGGTATAAATATTGTGAATGGCAGGACAGGCCTTTTAGTACACCTGATATTATCAGAATCCATGAAAACGCATTTGAATTCTATGGAGGAATAGCCGATGAAATTGTATATGATCAGGATCATTTGATCCTTACAAGTGAAAATCATGGTGACTTGATATATACTCAGGCATTTTCCGGATACCTTCAGAAGCGCAGATTCAGAGTATATATGTGCAGGAAGGCAGATCCAGAAAGCAAGGGAAAAATTGAAAAGGTCGTAGATTTTGTAAAAAACAACTATGCCCGGCATCGCACGTTCTACAATATCGATCAATGGAATGAAGACTGCCAAAACTGGCTTCAACGGCGCGGAAACGGGAAGAAACATGGCACTACAAGAAAAATACCAGCCGAAGTATTTGTTGAAGAGAAGAAATACTTAAGGCCGGTATTGGATAAAATTAAAACTAATTTAACTACATTGAGCATACCCTATCAGGTCAGAAAAGACAATACCGTTCCCATAAAAGGAAACCGCTATACCGTTCCCAGGGGAACATACAAAGGACCATATACGTATGTCAGGGTAAATTATACAGGCGATAATGAACTTGATATCTTTGACATCGATACAGATAAACTGCTGGGACATTTCAAAACACCTGTAGATAAAGGGAATCTCGTAAAGAATAATGACCACAGACGGGATAAGAGCGGAAAGATCTCGGCTTTGATTGATGAATTAGCTGGCAGGTTTACTGATCCAGACAAGGCCAAAAACTTCATAGAAACAATTCATACAGAGAAGCCCAGATATATACGGGATCAGATTTTACTGATACAGAAATCAGTTAAAGGGACATCATTGGAAGTAATAGATAAAGCCTTGGAGTTCTGCGTAAAGAACAGTCTTTACAGGGCGACAGACTTTCAAGACGCTGTAAATCACTATCAAAAGGACAAGCAGGTCTCAACTGATACTTTTACTGTAAAAGTATCATCTATGTCAGCAGAGAGCCTGGAGAAAATCAGAGTAACACCAAAAATACGAGATTTGTCTGAATATATCAATGCGCTGGGAGGTAACAGTGATGCAATCCACAATTGACAGCATTAGGACAATGCTTAAAACTTTAAATCTTCATAATGCTGCACAACAAATCGAAGATATATTAAACGTACCTTTAAACAAAACCATATCGTATGAGAAGTTTCTGGAGGAACTACTGCAACGCGAAATAAATGGCCGGGAGGAAAAACGCTTTGAAAGAAATCTAAAGCACGCTTCGTTCCCGGAGTACAAGACCCTTGATGAGTTTGATTTAAGTGAACAGCCATCATTGAGCAAGAGACAATTCAACCAGCTGCGTGAACTCAGTTGGATCGAGCAGGGTTACAACCTAATCCTGCTCGGCCCGACAGGCGTTGGGAAAACCATGCTTTCAATTGGACTTGGTATTCATGCCATTAATAGCGGCTACAAGGTTCATTTTACAACAATGAACGATCTGGTATACATACTTAAGACTCAAGAGATCCTGAGGACCTCCAGAGCCAGATACAAGCGAATTATTGAAGCAGATCTTGTTATTATTGACGACCTTATGTTTATGGCAATGGAGAAGCATGAAGCAAACCTATTTTTTCAGCTTGTGAATAAGCTTTATGGGCAGTCCTCAATCATAATTACATCTAATAAAGGGCCTGAGGAATGGGGCGAATTGCTTGGCGATCCTGCCATTACTACGGCAATACTAGACCGCATTGTACATAAATGTGAAGTTCTTAACCTAAATGGGGACAGCTATAGACTGAAGCACCGGGAAACCATATTTGGTAAATAATAGGTGTAAAAAATTATTGATCGAAAACTGTAAAATTATACTTGACATCTACAGCTCATCCCGTGCGAAACATTTTTGCTTCATTATTCAGGCACCACCAGTAGTTATTGCAGCAAGAATAAAAGAAAAGATGTGATGGCGGTTTTTAATGCTAATACTTACCACTGGGAACCGGCAGGGGGTGGTAAAAAGCCTCTGCTATTGTCTTTATCGAACAGAACAACAGTAGGCTCAAAGTCATCTGTGTATTTTTAAACCTAAAAGACAGGTCAATGGGGTCTGTCAATAATTTTGTGCTTTTACCTTCCATTCACCACCGAAACTGACTTGATCCGGATTTTGAATGGTTTTTATTCAGAATCCGGGGCAAGTACCGCGGATGAGGGGTTTGGGGAGCCACCGCGGAGGGCTCCCCAAGGTTTTCATCGCAAATGCGATTTTACCTTGTCTGGGAAGAAGATCGATAGCTGTAATAGGATCTGCCCCCAGTTCTGAATCCTGCCCGTCCATTTCCTTAGGATATCCTGTGTTGCTAGATATAGCATCTTTAAGAGTGATTCGTCATTGGGGAAGATGCTCTTTCCCTTTGTCACCTTTCTTAACTGCCGATGGTAGCTTTCTATCATGTTCGTGGTATATATCAGCTTTCGTATTTCTGCAGGGTATTTGAAGAAGGTCGCCAATTCTGACCAGTTATTCCGCCAGGAAGCTACAATCAGCGGGTATCTGCCACCCCAGACCTTCTCAAAACGGTTCATTTCCTCCAAGGCGGCATCTTCCGTCGCTGCCGTATATATCGGTTTGAGCGCCGAAGTAATTTTCTTCACGTCCTTGTAAGATACATATTTGATGGAATTGCGTATCTGGTGAACAATGCACTTCTGGATCTCGGCCTCAGGGAAGCAGGCTCCGATGGCCTCACTGAATCCATTCAGGTTGTCCACGCTGATGATAAGAATGTCATTCACCCCTCGGTTCTTCAGCTCATTGAGAACCACTAGCCAGAACTTTGACGTCTCATGCTCTCCAATCCACATGCCCAGCACATCTTTATTGCCGTCCAAGTCAACGCCCACGCACATGTACGCTGCTTTATTAACTATATGCCCTTCCTGCCTGACCTTGTAGTGTATGGCATCCAGAAATACTATAGCGTAAACACTTTGCAGCGGGCGGCCTTGCCATTCCTTGATGAGCGGCATGAGCCGGTTTGTCACGTTCGATATCATTGTCGGGGAAACCTCAACACCATAAAGCTGATTCAGATGGTCTTGGATTTCTCTCGTCGTAACTCCTTTGGCGTATAGGGCTATTATCTGCTCTTCAATTCCGGCTACATTCTTCTGGTGCTTTTTCACGATGGCCGGTTCAAACTCACCTTCCCGGTCCCGGGGGATGTCAAGCTCCATTTCGCCGTATTCGCTGCGAACTGTCTTTTTTGAATGTCCGTTCCGACGGTTCTCTGTGTCCTTGTTATCTGTATCGTTCTTTGCATATCCCAGATCATCATCGAGTTCTGCTTCAAGAATCTCCTGCAAAGCATCCTTGAACATATCTTTCAAGGCATTTTGAATATCGGTTGCTGTCTTGATATTGTTCTCTTTGATGAATTCCCTTAACTGCTTCTTGTCCATTAATCCCATGTGCGTTACCATCCTTCCATTTTATTATACTATTAGATAAAATGGTTTTGGCAAAAGCACAAACTATTTTATACACTCGGTCAATGCGAACTCTATCGGGATAAATCATCATATAATTAAAACTACTTTCTCCGATCGGATAACACATAGCTTCCGGCATCTGTATAATCAGAGGTTTGCCATAGTGTTCTTCAACCCACTGGATTGTTATAGAACCTCTCATCCATCACTGAATTAGTTCAACATCCAATCTTACCACACAACCTCGGCAAAAGACAAAAACATCTATCCTGACTACACCACATAACATCTTATTACATCTATCCTGTCTCCTCAACCCTATAAAAAAGCTTGTTATCTAATCTGCCAACTCAACCCTATCACTTTCAAGGCGGTTGACATGTTCCAACTAACAATAAAAATAAGGGGTTTCCTGACATTGTCACCTCAGGCAGAACAGCCGAGAGAACATCTCAACGTCTGGAAACCTTTTATTTATCAACTCTTGACATCCAAACCACGCACTCCACATGGGTCGAGTTAATGGAATTGATGTCCTTGAACTTTATTATAGTATCTGTTCGAAGAAACATGTCAATGAGTTTTTTAGTTATTTTTGAGAAATTGCAGTTAAGAAAATATATCGAATTGCTTCTGTCTGCCAGTAAATGTCTATCGATGCAATGTTATCTTTATTGCAGCCGAAGAATAACACAGTACCGGCATCTATGCGGTCAAGGCTTATCAGATGCTGGGAGACAGAAGCCTCCTCCTGTTCGAACTGTCTAAGGAACTGCAAAAACTGAGGAGTACAGGATACTATTAGGAGATGCAGCCTGATTACCTTCTGGCAGCTATAATTTACTATCAGAATACCTTTTTTAAGAAATGAACTGCGAAAATGCATCCTAAAAAAGGTCACCAAGTATTTTACCCTGCACACTTCCCGCATTTCCCGCTGCAAGACCATAATCGATCTGCTACCGGCTTCCAATTCTCAGCCGCTGTTACACACTTGGCAGATAAATCTCTTACATTTTCCGGATTTTTCAAATCTGTAGAAACAGCATTTGTGGACTCCACCATTCTCGTCAATGCACCGGGATTATCCAGGAGAGGGCATGGCCGGAGATGATTTGGGTTAAATGGCTGTGAATCATGGTAAGCCATGAACAGTGGGGACTTGTATGCTTCCAGTAATGTTTTTTCGTGTATATTTGAATCGGAGTAATGGATAAAAGCACATGGCTCAATATCACCGTTAGCGTTAATATGTAAATAATATCGCCCACCTGCTATACATCCACTAACATACTCGCCGTCATTCCAGAAATCCATTGTAAACAAAGGCTTTGTTTTCCTAAACTTCCGGATCTGATGATACATAAACTCGCGTTGCTCTGCAGTGACAATCAAATCAGGAACAGCGTTAACACCAACAGGCATGTATGTAAAGAACCATGCGAATTTTGCACCCCATTCTATCATACTGTCGATAAATTCTTCACTGCCAATAACTTCAGCATTTGCTCTCGTATAGCAACATGACGTACCAAATGCAAGCTTCTTGCTTTTCAGAATCTTCATAGCGTTCATAACAGATTGGAATGTTCCTTTTCCACGCCGGGAATCTGTTGCTTCCTCAAATCCTTCAACACTGATTGCAGGAACAAAGTTTCTAACACGCAGCATCTCGTCAGCAAATTCTTCATCGATCAATGTGCCATTGGTGAAGGCAAGAAACTCACACTCCGGATGTGCTTCACAAAGACGAATTATGTCTTTTTTACGCACCAGAGGCTCTCCGCCGGAATATATATACATATAGGTTCCAAGCTTCTTGCCTTGCCTTATGATACTGTCCATAGTGTCATAATCCAGGCTGAGCTTATTCCCATATTCTGCCGCCCAACAACCGGTACAATGCAGGTTGCAGGCAGAAGTAGGATCCATTAAAATAGCCCATGGAATGTTGCAATTATATTTTTTGCGGCTTTCTTCCTGTTGTCTATTTCCAATAAAGAATGTTTGAACAACTAGGTTTTTAAATAATGTCTTGCGGACATCGGGGTTTATGTCCGTCCAAAAACTTTTGATATAGCGGTACCAAATATTGTCAGGTTGTTCGATAATTTCACGGATCGCTTTGCGTTGTTTTTCATGGAAGTTATCGCGGTCAAATTTATCCCACCACTTCATTAACTTGGGAATATTTTCGTCCGGGTCCTTATCCAGGTAATTAAGAACTGTACTTCCAATTATACTTGCAGCCTGTTCTTTAAATGTTATGTTTACCATATCGGCCCCTCCGCTAAAATTATTTCTTTGTAATGAAGAAAGAAGAATGATTCTTAAACCTTGTTGTTCAATATTTTAGTATTTTCTCATAATTGACTTATGCCACATATGTTTATTATAATTACTAGTGTCAAAAGTAACAATGGTCTGATATCCATTTTATTGTGGTAAAATACTACTTTTGAGAAATAAGTGTGGTAAAAGTAACATTTATGTCTGAAAAAGGGGTTTAAAATATGGAAGAAAAGAAAAAGATTGATCGGCGTATAAAAAAAACAAAAAGAGCAATCCGGCATGCATTCGCAAAATTGCTTTCCCAAAAGGATATAAATGATATCACAATCCGCGACATTGCAGATTTAGCAGAAATAAACCGTAAGACTTTTTATAATCATTATTCAGGTATATATCAGATCGTTGATGAAATAGAGAATGAAATTGTACTTGCTTTCGAATCAGTTCTTGGCGATGTGGACCTTAAGCGGGACTTAAAAAATCCCTATCGTATATTTGAAAGGTTAACTTCAATCATTAATACAGATTTGGATTTTTATGGGCACCTTTTATCAATGCATAGGAATGTAAGTTTGGTAAGCAAGATTGTGACCATGCTGAAAACCAAAACAAAAGAAGCCCTCCTTTCACAAATTGAAATTGATGATGTGACTGCTGACATTATTTTAGGGTATGCAATAACCGGTATGGTTGCTGTCTTCCAGCAGTGGTTTAATTCAGATCGTCGTCAATCCATTGAAGAAATCTCCGAAACACTCAGCATTTTGTTCTTTTATGGATTCAGTGGCATACTTGAACATCAGAAAAAAGAAACCGAATAGCTCTATACTGACCTATTTTATCTTATCTTAAGATCAAAGCCTTGTTAGTGATAACATTCAATATTTCGAGAATGTATTCTAAACTGTAAAAATGGGAATAATTCTCAACGAAAAAGATAAAGGAAATGTAAACCATGTCACCGTCAAGTAAGAAATAAATGCAGCTTGCAGCATTAATATGCTGGGGATGCAGCACACCCGCCGAGCTAACAGCAAAGCTTAAGTATCTATTTTCCGGAGTACTGGAAAAAATGCTTGAGGCAGAAATGGATGAGCATTTGGGGTATGAGAAGCACAATGTTCCGGGAAAAAGCAGTAGTCAACAAATGCCTTTATTCCGTGCTGAGGATCAACCTTGAAGGGCACAAAGAAATATTGGGGATATGGATACCGGATAACGAAAGTGCGGGCTTCTGGGTTACTGTATGTAATGAGTTAAAAAAATAGAGGAGCAATAAATATAAACAATATCAGTATATTTATGCAAAATTTTGACTTTTCGAGCAGTCTCCCAGGGAATGATAATTGGACAGCTGATGTTATTTTTAAGGACAAGATACATATGCACATTTTATTGTTAGATTATACCGTTTACACAGTTTGAAGGACACTTCCTATAATATATTGTTTTTACCGGGTCAATTATTCCAAAAGCTACCGTACTTGCCTGTCCGTGAAATGACGAGTATAATGTCCATAAAAACAGAAAGGAAAATGACATCCCATTATTGATATTGTGTCACCAGCACAGT
>ENA-OWOZ01002709-OWOZ01002709.1-bioreactor-metagenome-genome-assembly--contig:-NODE-2709-length-12798-cov-4.044179_pt1 | contig 12798 bp, 13 predicted proteins | sample MGYA00238140_ERZ651804 | MGnify/ENA primary metagenome ERZ651804 (study PRJEB26910, sample SAMN07631232) | bioreactor metagenome | isolation source: Switchgrass digestor | place: USA: Dartmouth... | reverse complement strand
TTAATACATTAAAGAAATCTCATACTATAAGTGCCAAAAAAGCGCTATAATAAAAATCGCACAATATAAGTGCCAAAATAATTAATAAATATAGAGTCATGTATTCAGTAATAAACGGCGTACCATAAGTGAGCATAGGCCAGACTTAACCTTATAACATCAGTATAACATAATATATTAGAAGGGTGGTTAATTTTATTTATTTGGGGGGGAAAAGATGTTATTGTATAGATTTAAATCTGCAAGAAGCATACTGGAGCAGTATCATGAATTAGAAAATCAAACAATTCACTTTTCACCAAGGGAGGATTTAAACGACCCACTAGAAGGTTATATTAACATGTATTGGCAGGGTGATATTATTGCATGGAAAGGATTATTTAAGAATTATATTATTTGTCTGGAAAGTGCCTTTTCAATGTATCGTTTAGGAGCCCAAAAACAGCAATTACGTAAAATTCCTATATTTTTAGTTGAGAGTATGTTACCTACGGAATCATATAAAGAATTAAGTCGTGAGATAACCAATGAATTTATTAAATCATCAACCGTTGACAAGATTATTTCCACGTTGGGAAATAATAATATTAAGGCTACAAGAGATGATTTGAGGTTATTTTTATCTATAATACATAATGATGGTTTAAAAATAATTATGAAATACCATTGTTTGCATGGTTTTATGGAAAAATCAGAGTGGGGTAATTTTGAAAAATATGCACCAAGTTCTGAGCAAATGGACAAACTTTTAAATTCATATTTAAGAATTCAAGTTGACGAAACAGATAAAAAGGAAGTTTTACTTAAAATTTCTAGTAGTATATTAGAGGAAATGTTTTTACATGGCAAAGTTTTAATAGATATAACTAACAACGAGAAAAGAATGGATTTTTATTATCTCTTTTACGAATTCCCATTTAATTATTTACAACAGATAGAAAATCTGATTCATCCACAATGTTATATGGCATGTTTTTCTGGAAATTATTCTAACTCATCTATGTGGGGAAATTACGCTGATAAACATAGGGGTATATGTATGATTTTTAAAACAACTGAAGATAAAAATGATTCATATATTCCGATTGAAAGACCATTTAGTCTTGATATAAATGGTATTCATAAATCTTATATTAATACAAAAGTAGAAAAGGTAATTTATGATAGCGAACACATAACTATTAACTTTTTCGAAATGCTTGGGAGATTAAATGGAAATCAAATAAAATATTGGTTTACAGACGGTAATAAAAGGAGCAATGTTTTAGACAAAATAGAGAGAGATAAAGATGAATGGAGAAAAATCTATTGGGAACTATTTAATAAACGTTATTATACAAAAACAAAAGAATGGGAGTTTGAAGAGGAGTATAGATTACGTATAGAAAATACGTTCTTTGATTATGATTCAAATGAGAGTAGAGACCTAAAATACCCCTTTGATTGTTTAGAAGGAATAATTTTTGGCATAGAAACATCAGAAATAGACAAAGCGAGAATTCTTGAAATTATTTCAAAAAAATGTGTTGAAAATAAAAGGAAGGATTTTAAGATTTACCAGGCGTATTTTGATGAAGAATCAAAATCGATTAAAAGTAGTGAATTAAAAACTATTGAAAGAAATGTTATAGAGGGAAGATACATTAAAAAGGTGGATTTACGGGAAAGATTGCAACAAAAGGTATTGCAAGCACTTGATAAGTTATATGAAAGAGATGAATACCTAATAAGAAATAATATAAATGAAAATCGTCAAAATCATGTTAGTGAGAGGGCAATTGTATTTCGTTTAGGCATTTATTTAGAGGAAGTATTAAGATTTGATAGCGAATTTGCTAAGTATAATCTAGATAATGAGTATAATAGGAATATTGGTGAAGTAAAACAGTTACCTGAACACGAAAATGGAGTATATCCTGATTTAATTTTACATAAGAGAGGAAATAATGATGATAACATATTAGTAATTGAAGTTAAGACATGGTGGAATCAAGATATTAGTGAAGATATAAAAAAATTGCAGGTTTTCACCGACAGTACTGGAAAGTATAAATATAAATTTGGATTATCTATTACAATTGGTAAGTACAAACCTAAGTTAATTTGGTTTGAAAATGGAGTTGAGATAGTTCCTAATGATAATAAAATAAAAGAAGTTATAGAATAAAGGTGTAAAAAGTAAAGCAAGGACTGAGATTGAGAGAACATTGATAGGAATGTCAAGTCATTTTATTATCAATAATGTAGTCATGTATTCGGTAAACAACGGTGAGCCGTATCATAAGTAGGACAAGCTGTTCTAGTTTATGGTAGAATAGTAAGGAATAACCTCTGTGCCGTTTTAGATAATATCGGAATAAAGGAAGAAATCGAAATACAAATTATTTTGAGGTGAGGAAGTTGAAATATATTGAAAACAAGTTTATCTTGAAGACAGTTACCAAGGATTTACTCGAAAATGTTTTAAAAATTTATGATACAAACGAAGAATATTCTAAAATTTCAATGAATGGAAAACCTTCAATAGAATCTGTTATTGAAGATAAAAACGATATACCACCAGGCTCAAATTTTAAGGACAAGAACTACAAATTAATATCTATGAATGGTCAAGATATTGGAATTATAGATTATATAATGAATTATCCAGATGAAGATGCAGTATACATAGGATTATTTATGATTAATGGAGATTTTCATAGACAAGGATATGGGAAGGCATTTATTGAGGAGTTTACAGTAAATATGAGGGAAAAGGGTATCGCAGATTAAGGTTGGGTGTGCTAAAACAAAACAAAAATGGATTTGAGTTTTGGATAAGAATGGGATTTAAAGTAGTAAAAAAAATGTTTAGTACAATCCATCCTGAAAGAAACTGGCAAATTAAAGTTATGGAAAAAACAATTTAGTAAGAAAGGGATAGGAAGTAGGTTATCTTATATTTTATGAGGTGATTTTATTGGGATATGAGATTAGAAGAGCTGTAACAGACGATGCTAAATATTTAGCAAATATTATTGTTGAAAGCTGGAAGGCAACTTATATTAATATTATACCTGAAGATGAAATAGCTAAGTTTTTGGACAAGGAAAGAAGACAAAAGCAGTTTGAAAGATTTATTGAAGATGGGGAAATTGTTTTGATTGGAATTTTTGATGGTATGCCTTGTGGTTTGGTATTTGCAAATAAAGATAATGATGAGCAATTAGCTAAGTGTGGCTCTATAAATTCAATGTATTTTCTTAAGGAATACTGGGGAAAAGGGTTAGGTATTAAGTTAATGGATGAAATTATAAATATATTAAAGAATGAAGGATGTAAGCAGGTTTCATTATGGGTTTATGAAACAAATATAAGGGCAAGAAATTTTTATGAGAAAAATGGGTTTATATTTGATGGGACAAAAAAATACAGTCATTTTTCTAATAAACCTATTGAATTAAGATATGTAAAACAAATATAGTGTATGAGAGAGGTACAGCAATGACTCTAAGTGAACAAGCTATTTTTACTAATATGTGTATGATATACAATGAAGATTATATTTTAGTACAGGATAGACAAAATTCAGATTGGCCAGGAATTACATTTCCTGGAGGACATGTTGAGCATGGAGAATCTTTCGTTGAATCTGTTAAGCGAGAAGTTTTTGAAGAAACGGGCCTTATTATTGAAAATCCAATTTTATGCGGGGTAAAGCAATTTCAAACAAAGCAAAATCAGCGATATGTAGTTTTATTTTTTAAGACTAATCAATTTGAAGGAAATTTAAAATCCTCAAAAGAAGGTGATGTGTTTTGGATAGAAAAAGAGAATTTATGTGAGTATAAGCTAGCTCCTGATTTTTTAGATATGTTTAACATTTTTGAGTCTGATAATCTAAGCGAATTCTATTATTATAAGGAACATGGTAAATGGCAGAAGAAATTATTATAAATAAAAACTTTTATTCATCTAATATATTATTTACATTAACCTGAAAGGGAGGATTATTAGTGAGAAAGATTAGTTTAGTATCTTTCAGTGCTCGAAAGACAGGAAATTGCTCCTTAATGGCAGATTATATTATTAGTAAATCTTTAAATTATGAAGTGAAGTATATTTCTATAAATGATTTAGATATCCATGAATGCAAGAATTGTAATTATGAGTGTATGAGTGAAAGGTGCATATACCACAATGACGATGCTTATTTGTACTTTCAATCAACAAAAGAAGTTAATAGAATTATTTGGCTCGTTCCAATGTATTGTGGAAATCCATCTTCACTTTATTTTAAATTGAATGAACGAAGCCAAGATTTTTGGATGAAAAATGAATCTTATTACAATGAATTTCTAAACAAATTATTTATTATTGGTATTGGTAATATAGATAAAGGTAATCCATTTAGGCAAATTTTTGAATCAATGTATAATTGTTCTACAGTTTCTAGCTATAGTCATATACTTATTTTAGAAACACATAAGTATGGTCTAAATTCAATAAAAGATTCTCTTATTGCCAACCAAGCAGTAAAGGAACAAATTAATAAATTTCTAAGTTTATAAAATATAAAACTAGCAGCTTTATTATGATATAAATCTGCTGGTTTTATTTACCTGCTTAATTTGTTGTTTTATTAGATACATCAACTATCAAATAAGTTTTGTGAGTTAAGTGATACGGTGAACCTTATCATAAATAGTGGACAAGCTATTTAAGATAATATTAATGGACGAGGGATTATTGTGGCTATAATTAGGTGATATAATGTATAAGTAGTACTATATGACTTAAAGGAGGGTAAGACAATGGAGAAAAGGGTGCTTAATTTAAATTCTAAAATAATAATAATCATTATATTATTTTTATTTGCTTTTACAGCTTGTACTTTGCAAGGAGGGACAGATACTATAAGGCTATTATCTCGAGATGAGATACAAGAAGTTGAAGAAGATGTAATAGCTTTAGTAAATGGAGAAAAAGTGTATAAAGAAGAATTTAATCAGTATTATGATGTTATGGATGCTACAGGCCTATATGAAGACCTAAATGAGCTTAAAGCCATTGTTTTAAAAATATTAATAGAAAGCAAAGTTGAAGAACAAAAGATAATAGAACTAGGCATTACTGTAAGTGATGAAGAAGCTAGGGAATTATACCGTAAAGCCTTTGAAGGTAAAGATTCAAGTTTTGAAGATTTTATAGAAAATAGTCCTGGTTTAGGAGAAATTGACTTTTTAAATGTTACTAAAGAAGCCATTAAAATAGACAAACTGTATGAAATGAATACTATAATAGGTGAAGAGGATTTAGAACCTGAAGAAGCAATGGAAGTTAAAACAAAGTATTTAAATACTCTTATTAAGGAAGCAGAAATAGGAGTTCAGGAAAAATATTTTGATTTAGTACCAAAAGATTATGAAGTAGATAAATTAAAAGTAAAAAACTAGTAGAGAAGAGATTTAAACTGGGGGATAGTATGAATTGGAAAAATGTTAAAAAGATAGATGCACATATACATATTTTACCTGAAGAAAAACGATTGGAATCTATAAAATATCAAGGAGAAGAATGTACATGGGCAAAGGCAGATATAGAAACATATATTAAATTAATGAATGAAAGACCTTATTTTATTGAAGTTCAAGATGGAAAAATTTAAATATATAATTTAGTTACGTCACATTATTTCTATTATACGAAGCATGAATTAAACATTAAAAGTTTTAGATATAATCTATAAAAGAAAGGTGGTGAAACATCTGGTTTTTGGCAAGGAAACAGGAAAAGCATATTAGGTATGACTTAACAAGATATATCTTGTTAAAGGACAGCTAGAAGGAAAAAGCTTTATGAGATTTATAGTTAAGAGACTATATCCTAGTAGCTTAATCCTGTATTGCTACCACTTATAATTAAGTGAGAAATCAGGTTAGCACATGAAATATGAGAAAATAGTTGGTGTAGGCAACACAGCAACTGTATATGAGTGGGAAAAAAATAAAGTACTTAAGCTTTTTCATCAGGATTATCCAATGGAATCGGTAGAAAAAGAATTCAAAAATGCGAGATTAATATGCAATATGGAATTTTCTAAGCCTAAAGCCTATGAAATTATCACATATAACAAACAAATAGGTATAATATATGATAGATTAAAGGGGGAATCCTTGTTAGATTGGTTTATGAGGACAGGCAATATTGAAGAATGTGCTATATATATGGCAAAGCTACATAAACAAATCATGGAAAATAAGATTAATGGTGTACCAAATTACAAAGATTTTTTAAGGAACAATATACAAAATGCCAAAAACTTAAAAGAAAAAGAAGAAATATTATATATCCTTGATAAACTTCCAAATGGAAGTACCCTTTGTCATGGGGATTTTCATCCTGGCAATATATTTATTTACAATGGGCAAACAACTGTCATAGATTTTATGAATATATGTCATGGACACTTTCTGTACGATATAGCAAGAACTGTATTTTTGGTTGAATATACTCCTGTGCCAGTGGAAGTGGAAGAAAAAGAAAAGCTTTTAAAATTTAGAAAAACATTAGCAGATTTATATCTTATAGAAATGAATGTAAATAGAGAAACTATAAAGGATTATTTATTAGTTATAATTGCAGCAAGAATGGGTGAATGTCCTAACGAGAAATGAAATGTAATTGCATTTTTATATTAAGTGGAATCATTTGTGCCCCTACTGATTTACAAAATATCATCGATACGGCATTGAAACAATTTAAGTTAATTTAAATATAATTTTAAAGCAGTAGATTATTTCTATAATAAATCTACTGCTTTAATTCTATGGGATTATATCTATTACCAAATAAGTTTTGTCAGTTGAACTGATACGGTGAGCCGTATCATAAGTAATTACAAAGTTACATCTAAGATATGATGAACATGTGATTAATATAGTATTATTTTATGTAAATATTTAAGGCATGTACTGCTTTATATGATGTAAAGATAATAGATATATAAAACATTATCTTTAATATATCTTAAAAAAGAATTAAATAACTAAATCTAATATATTTCCACTTTTTAAGCTCAATATTTTTTGGTATATTATTGATTTTGCTTTCATTTTTAGTCTTATGTTCAAGGGTATTAATTAACAAGATTACTAGAAACAAGTATGTCGTAACTGCCTTGCCTACTGTGCTATCCTTTAGAATATCCTTTATACTTGGAGTAATGGTATTTCAAGGAATACCTAGAGATAAGGTTTTATTCTAGAGTTATTCACATGTCGAAAATTGGATGACTATAAGGTATAGTCATTAAAGAAAGAAATTATTTTCTTAATATTCGAAAAGGTGTTAATTATATCTGATAATTATAAATTGAAAAGTTATTAGAGGCTGTGTTAACATATAGTTAAGACTAAATATTGAATTAATTTTAAGAAATTTTTATTAACTCTTTGCTAAATGTTATGAATACATATTTAACTAAATTCGGTATTGCTGTAGACTAAATTCTGAAAAATGTAAAAATTTACGCAAAATGAATTGCATTATTTTATTGCTATGTATGGTTAGGGTAAAATAAGTATTTGGAGAGGTTAAATATGCATGGTAAGGACTTAATAAAAGTAGATAGTTTAACAAAGCAGAGACTTATGGCTTTGGCTAAAAAGAATGATTTGGAAATTAGTGATTTGATTGAAAAGCTCATTGATGAGTGGGACAATTATGAAAAAGTGCTAAAAGCTATAAAAGAAGAATATGAGGTTTATAAGCAAAGAGATATAACTGCTTTAAAAATTGGTGATGCAATTATGGATGGAATCTGCATAACAGATGGGGACGGAAATATAATGGATATCAATGAAGGATATACTAAAATTACAGGTTTAGTCAAAGGAGAGATAATTAGATTTAATGTCCAAGAGTTTTCAGATAAAAAGTATTCTGACATGGAAGTTACTTTTGAAGTATTAAAAAAGAAAAAGAAAGTTTCAACTATGTCTATAATAAACAACAAGCAAATATTGATAATAGGAAATCCGTTTTTTAATTCCGAAGGACAATTAATTCAAATTATTACAGTGCTGAGGGATCTTACTGAACTTATTGCATTAAAAGAAAAACTTGAAGAAAAAGAAAGGGAAAACCAAAGATATTTAAATGAATTAAAATATATAAGAGCTCGACAGAAGGAAAGCGAATTCCTTGGGATTAGTGTACAGGCCCAGCGAATTAGGGATACAATATTCCAAGTGGCAAAGACAGATGCAACTGTCCTTATAACTGGGGAAACTGGTGTAGGCAAAGAAATTGTTGCTAAGGAAATTCATAAGAATAGTTTAAGAAATAATGAACCATATATTAAAATTAACTGTTCAGCTATTCCTGAAACACTTCTAGAGTCAGAATTTTTTGGTTATGAAAAAGGTGCATTTACGGGAGTAGTAAATAGAGAAAAGATGGGGCTATTAGAAGCTGCTAACAAAGGGACTGTACTTTTGGATGAAGTTGGAGACATGCCACTACACTTACAACCTAAGATATTGAGGTTTTTGCAGGAAAAAGAAATAACAAGAGTAGGCAGTACAAAGCCTATTACAATAGATGTAAGAGTAATTGCAGCAACCAACCAAAATCTAGAGGAGTTAGTCAAAAAAGGAAAATTTAGAGAAGATTTATATTATAGATTAAATGTAATACCTATAGAAATACCTCCCCTTAGGGAAAGAAAGGAAGATATAAGAATTTTAGTTCATAAGTTTATTGTTGAATTTAATAAAAAATACAGCAAACAAGTATCTTTTACTGATGAAGCTTTAGAAGTTTTAGAATCTTATGAATGGCCTGGAAACGTAAGGGAATTAGAGAACACAATACAGAGATTGATAATAATGAATAATAAAAATCTTGTCACAGATAAAGAGACAATAGGAATATTAGGTATCGAAAAAAATCCATCTGATTTAGCAGTGAATCATGAACTATCATTACAAGAATCTCTAGCAGTTTTAGAAAAGAAAATTATTGAAAATGCTTTGAAAAAATATGGCACCACTTATAAGGCTGCTGAAGCACTTAAAGTTTCTCAATCAACAATTGTAAGAAAGGCAAGGGAATTTGGAATAGAAGAATGGTAATAACATATAATTCACTAGTGTTGTTTATAAAATCAAATTTAGAATATGTAGGATAGTATAGATTTATTATTAGCAAATAGAGATAAGTATATAAAAATACAGCTTAAAATATTTAGATAAATAGAAATGATGTAATAAGAAGTAAGATGTTTGCAATTACTATTCTTATTACATCTTTTCTTTTTTTGGTATGCTTATTGCATTATATTTTGAATATTTAAATCAAAAGTTAGGGGGTATTAGCTATGTCAAATAAAGAAACAGAGTTAATTTTATCTCATTTTGTTTATTTAGCAGATTATCTTCCGAATTTTTTTACCGAGGATATAATTATTGGAGTAACAAATACTAAAAACTTTATATTTCAAAGTATAAATGAAAATATTCCAGTCACTGTGAGACCAGGAGATCCAGTGACAGAAGGGGATGGTATGTATGAAGCTATGCATTATGGAAAACCCTACTCGGTAATAATACCAAAAGAAAAATTTGGAGTCACTTACAGATCAACTACAGTACCTATACGAGATAAAAATGGAACTATTATTGGAGCCTTTGGAATAGGTAGAAGTATAGAAAATCAAGTAAAAATTAACTCATTGGCGGAAAATTTATCTAATTCATTGCATGAGATATCTAAAGTTGTAACTCAATTTTCAAATGACATTCAAGAACTGGTAAATTCAAATACAGAAGTTTTACGAGTAGCACAAACAATGAAGGAAGAAACAGAGAAAACTGATGAGATATTGAGTTTTCTTAAAAATATATCAAAGCAAACAAACTTATTAGGGCTTAATGCATCAATTGAAGCTGCAAGAGTAGGAAAATATGGTTTGGGTTTTGATGTAGTAGCAAAAGAAATTAGACAACTTTCTATTTCTAGCAATGAATCAATGAAAGAAATAGAGTCTATTTTAAATAAGGTAAAAGCTTTGGCTAATGATTTGCTGGAAAATATAAATCGTACAGGTTTAATTTTTCAAAATCAAGCTGCCGCTATTGAAGAAATAACTGCAAACATAGAGGAAATTGCCTCTTTATCAGCAGTTTTAGAAGAAATATCGGGAAAATTTTAATCTAAATATACTTTAAAAATAATTCAGTTTTGGTTTTATTAATTTAAATTTGCATTATATTGAATGCATTGCATAGAAAAAACTATTTCTATTCAAATTGTTTATTACTTAGAAACGACAATAAATGCATAATTCTACAATTTTTTAAAAAAACTTAACTTTGTGAAAATATTGGCATAAATATTGCGAATTATGTTAGCGAGTAAATACTCAATTTAATCAGAAGCATTGAACACAATATAAGATATGGTGAAGGAGGTGCAAACATATGAAGCTGGTTAATTTTGAACTAGCGAAACTATATAAGCTTCCAAAGCATTTTGACTATGATTGAGTATGGTCTATTGAGCCATCAACTGAAAGGCATTATACAAGTTTTTCCAAAATACAGTGATTTAAATTCGACTGTTAAAATTGAAATGAATGTAAAATGTGATGAATTAAATTCATTTTTGCATTAGTATTAATGGTTGCCTTTAATATTTAGTGAAGGAGGATTTTAATGGAAACGAAAAAAGGTTCAAATAGTGAAATAGGTGGCTTTGGAAAAGCAGGTTGGGTAATAATTATTTATTGTTTATTGATGTTTTGGTTTTATGTAGGTATGGTAAATGATGGAACAAATATTACAGCTCCTGCAGTAGCATCAAAACTTGGGGTAGAATCTGGTACAGTTGTAAGTATGGGAACAATATCTGGAATTGTAGGAGTTCTATTCTTTATAGCAGCAGGACAGATAAATCGTAAGCTAGGTTCAAGATTGACATCAGGTATTTGCATGATTGTAGCAGGTGCTGCTTACATTGGAATTGGTCTATCTAATTCTATTACTATGTATACAGTTTGCCTTTGCTTTGTTACTGGTTCAGTAATGTCTGCTGGATATATTGCAGGTGGAACATTAGTAGCAGAATGGTTCCCTAAGAAAAAAGGTATTGTTATGGGATACACTACTATGGGACATAACTTAGCATCAGCATTCTATGTACCATTTATTAATGCATTAGTGAGTTATTTTGGAATTACTCGAGGAGTAGTTTTACCAGCTGTATTAAGTATCTGTCTTGGTATTGTTGGACTTTTATTTATACGAAATACTCCTCAAGAAAGAGGTCAGTATCCAGACAATGTAACAGAAGATGTATACAAAACTGAATATTTTACAGATGAAGTAGATCCTGATGGAGGATGGACTACAGCAAAATTATTAAAAACGAAAGAATTATGGCTTTCTGCTATAACAACAGGATTATTTCAGATTGTAACTGTTGGAGTTATGAGTCAATTAGTAGTACGTAATCAGCAGTTAGGATTTACTCAGGCGACTTCTATAAAAATTATGACTGTAGTTGCTTTAATTGGTGTATTTGGTTCATGGGTTGTAGGAGTTATAGATCAAAAGCTTGGAACTAAAAAGGCAATGATAGGTTTTGCTTTATGGTACATGGTTGCATTAATTTCAAATTTAACAGAAAAAACTATCTTTATCTATCTATCAATATTTATGATTGGTATGGCAATTGGAGGATCAGCTAACTTTACAACATCTCTACCAGCTGCAATCTTTGGTAGGCATGGTTTTAGCAAAGTAAATAGTGTTGTATTCCCAATACAAGGATTTGTAACTTCAATGTGTTTTGTAATTAATGGACTAGCATTAAATATTGGTGGAAGTTTAAGAGGTGCATATGTTGTATACATTGGTGTTCTTTTAATTAATATATTCCTTATTTCTCTTGTAAATGAACATAGATATAATAGAGACTATCATAGCGATGTAAATATATAAAATGTTAAAGTAGCTTTTTCAAAGAATATATGTTATTTAGGGTACAATGCAAAAGTATAAGATTATAAATATGTTCATATCAGAAAAAAGAAATTGCAATTTGAAAATTTAATACTAAATTACGAATAATGCATTTATGAATTATTTTCATTAGAATAATTCAGTATCGCATTAAGCAAAGATATTAGATTGAGATAAGAAATAAATATGACTTAAAATATTTGTTACTTATAATTAGCAATGAGTAGCATATCCAACAAAAAAATTAACTAATTTCATAATTGTATATGTGAAAGTTGGCACATCTATTGCATTATTGTATTGAGTAGATATTTGATTCAAATAAAAATATTGATAAATCATTGTAAAGGAGGTGATTACGAATGAAGAAGGTAGAATTTAAAGATGTCAAATCATATAAAGCTCCAAAACATTTTGACTGTGTTTCTCTAAGAGTACAAGGTAAAGACGAAACTGGTATTTCAAAGTTTTGGATGGGAGTGACTCATTTCTTACCAGGTGGTGGAGCTGAATATGACTATACAGATTCACCAACTGAAAAGGTATATTTTGTCTTAGAAGGTGAAATAACTGTTAAATCAGATACTGAAACTTTCAAGCTTAAAAAATATGATTCATTGTATATTCCACCATTTGAAGGCAGAACTATTATCAATGAGACAAATGAACCTTGCACAATGTTAGTAGCAATAAATTACCAATAGGGAGGTGTGAAATTAATGGTTAACAATGTTAACAAACAATTTGTTGATAATTTATTTGATGTTAAAGGAAAAGTTGCACTTATTACTGG
>ENA-OWOZ01002707-OWOZ01002707.1-bioreactor-metagenome-genome-assembly--contig:-NODE-2707-length-12806-cov-3.518265_pt1 | contig 12806 bp, 8 predicted proteins | sample MGYA00238140_ERZ651804 | MGnify/ENA primary metagenome ERZ651804 (study PRJEB26910, sample SAMN07631232) | bioreactor metagenome | isolation source: Switchgrass digestor | place: USA: Dartmouth... | reverse complement strand
CTTCTCCTGCTATTACCATCTTTAGATTTGTACTCAATGCAGAATCAAATACCATGCTTATATTTATGAAAATACTTGGAATATAAATGTCTCTAATGATTGTCTCCCTGCTTACCTTGTACAATTTACACATTTCTAATATCTTCTTATCCACATTTAATATGCCCTTTTGAACAGTTTCGTACAGTATAGGAAATACCATGATGAACCCCACAAATACTGGCACCAACTCATTATGCAACCATATTAAAGCAAGAATTATTATGGCCATTGTTGGAATAGAACTCAAAAAGCCTAATATGGGTATCATCATGTTGTAAATAAGCTTTGAAACACTTGATAGTATTCCCATAAATACAGCCAAAAATAGAGATATTAAGAAGCCACAAAGGCTTCTTAATAACGATGAAACTATTATGTTGATAAAATCTGGATCTTTCACTATTTCCACTAGGCTCTTAAAAGTGCTGTTAATAGTGGGAAATATGACTTCATTTTGCACTATTGCTGATAATATTATCCATATGCCGATTAGTACCACTTTTGAAATAGTGGAAAGTTTTTTATCTTTCAAAGTAGAACCCTTCATCAGGAAGTTTTCCTCCTATAACATTTGGAGCAAAATCCAACAATACATTGTAATAAGCTTCGTATTCCTTTCTCATATCTTCCATGTATAAAGGTCCCATATTCATTCTGTCAATACCCTTTACAACTGCATCTTTTGTCATGCCAAATTCCAATTCTTCAGCATATTGGCCTACCTTTTCAGGATTATCCTTAGCCCACTTCATTGCATCAACATAGGTTTCAATGAACTTTTCAACAAATTCTCTATCATTTTCAATCAAATCTGATTTTATGATTAGACTAGCTTGAGGATATCCTTTTTCAATTCCTGTAATTTGGCTCCACTCCTTGTTAAAATCCACTACGATTTTTGCATTATCCTTCTTCATCAATACATTGGTTACTGCTGGTTCTGATAAGACTGCTAGGTTGGTCTTCCCACTTATAAATGCAGGAGCTACTTCATTAGCAGCGTTTAAGTAAGTAACAGATAGATCTTCATCAGGATTAATTCCATTTTCCTTGAGAACATATCTAAAAACTAAATCTGGTGTGAGATTTTTGCCAAAGGAATATATTTCCTTCCCTTTTAGTTCATCTAAAGCCTGTATCTCTTCTGTACTTATCATATAGAGAGTGCCCCATACAGATGTACCAGCAAGCTTATAAGGAACTTCTTTATTATAAGCCTGTGCTGCTAGATTGGAAGGAACTATAGCTATATCTGCCTCTCCTTTTAATATCTTAGATGCCAATAGGTCTGGTGTGCTTTGGAATTCATATTCAATCTCTATGCCTTCATCTATAACTGGATTTTCATATGCTAACTTTGCTACAGTCAAAGCTGGTACTCCACTAGGAAAACAGAATTTTACAGTCTTAGTTTCTAAGCTTTGTTCTGCATCTGAATTTTCCTCTACACCTGTATCCACAGTGTTTTCAGCAGGTTTCCCATTAGAACATGCAACAGCAAATATTAAAAGTAAGGATAATAATATGAGCAATTTTCTCTTCATTTTATGATGATACCTCCTAACATTTTCAAAGCCTCAAAGGGCTATATGACAATCACATAGCCCTTTGAGGCATTTTATTTAATCTATTTACTTTTATTCGTAAGCTAATTGTTTACCATATTTACCATATTGTTCTTCATCTTTTTCATATAATGCCCATTCTTTTTGATCTGTATGAAGCAATTCATGAGATTTATGGGACAATGGTTCTCCTAAGAATTCCTCATAGCATTTGATTATGGAAGGATTTTCATGGGAGAATCTTAGATTGTTGATCTTATCTAATCCGTATAATATTTCTCCTCTTACATAAGCTAATTCTTTACCATCTTCTATAGGCTGTCCGCCTCCGCCAGCACATCCTCCAGGACATGCCATTATTTCGATGAAGTCATAGTCTACTGTCCCTTTTCTAACTGCTTCAACTAACTTTCTAGCATTTCCTAATCCGCTAGCCACAGCAACTTTTACAGTTGTTCCATCTATATCAAAGGATGCTTCTCTCCATCCTTCTCTACCTCTAACATCTTTGAATGCATCTGGATCTGGATTTTCCTTAGTTACTAGATAATAAGCACTTCTTAAAGCTGCTTCCATTACTCCTCCTGTAGCTCCAAATATAACACCAGCACCAGAAGCTACTCCTAATGGTTGGTCAAACTCTTCTTCCTCTAAAGTAGTCACATCAATATGCTCTGCTCTTATCAATCTGTCGATTTCTCTAGTTGTCAATACAACATCCACATCACGACCTGTACCTGCAGCATCCATTACAGATAGACTAGCTTCATATTTTTTAGCTGTACATGGCATTATTGATACACAGAATATCTTTGATGGATCAACGTTTAATAGCTGAGCATAATAAGTCTTAGCTATAGCACCAAACATCTGCTGTGGAGATTTAGCTGTTGATAGATGGTCTACCATATCTGGATATTGGGTCTTCATGAAGCGTACCCATCCAGGACAGCATGAAGTAAACATTGGGAATTTAGAAGTTGACCTATTTTTTAATCTCTCTAAGAATTCGTTTCCTTCTTCCATTATAGTTAAATCAGCTGCAAAATCAGTATCAAATATATAATCAAATCCTATTCTTCTAAGTGCTGCTACTAATCTTTTTACTGTAGCAAATTCTCTGCTTATTCCTAAACTTTCTCCCCAAGCTGCTCTTACTGCAGGAGCTACTTGAACTACTGTTATCATTTCCTCATCAGCTAAAGCATCCAATACTTTTTGTGTATCATCTCTTTCTCTTAAAGCTCCAACAGGACAGTGGGTTATACATTGACCACAAAGAGCACAGTCAGATTCTTCAATCCTTCTATTTAACGATACGTCAACAGTAGTTCTCGATCCAGTATTGGCAACATCCCATATGTGCATATCCTGTACTTTATCACACACTTGTACACATCTCATGCATTTTATACACTTTTCATAGTTTCTCACTAATGGAAATCCTTCTGTCCAATCTGCTCTTGGTAGATCTATGTTGTAAGGAATATCAAGTATGCCTAAATCATTGGCTATTGTCTGTAAGCTACAGTTTCCGCTTCTTACACATGTGGCACATCTAGCATCATGTTGAGATAAAATCAACTCCACATTGGTCCTTCTTGCTTCTCGTACTTTAGGACTATTAGTGTATATCACCATTCCCTCATCTACCACATTATTACAAGCCGTTACCAATCTGTTAATCCCCTCAATTTCCACTACACAAACTCTACAAGCGCCAATTTCATTCAAATCCTTTAAATAACACAGATGAGGTATTAGTATGTTATTCATTTTAGCAGCATCTAGAATAGTTGTTCCTTCTGGAACTTGAACTTTCATATTATCTATGATCAAGTTTACCATTTTTCGACTCTACCCCCTTTGAATACGCCAAATCCGAAATGATCACATCTTAGGCATCGGCGGGATTCTTGGTCTGCTTCTTGGCGAGTCATTCCTATTTCTATTAAGTTGAAATCCTTAATCCTGTTATATGAATCTCTTTCTCTCAAATTAACCCTTCCACAAGGCAATCTATCTGACAAGCGTGGATTTGGAACTTTAACGTCCGTAGTTATTATATGATTGTATCCTAAATATTCGTCTATGTTAGCAGCTGCTACTTTCCCTGCTGCTATAGCGCGGATTACTGTAGCAGGACCTGATACGCAGTCTCCTCCTGAGAAAACACCTGGTATATCCCTAATAGCAGTTGTATCAAGAGCATCTATTACCCCTTTAGTTACAGGTATACCTTCTTTTTCGAATTTTCTCGACTCTATACCCTGTCCTATAGCACTTACTATTATATCGCATTCTACCCTTTCCATACCTGTGTTGGCACTTATAGGCTTTGGTCTTCCTCCTTGTATTGGTCCTACAATCTGAGCCTGTATCCATAGTGCTTTAACTTTATTGTTTTCATCTTTTTCAACTTTGACTGGAGTATATAAATCGAGTATTTCCACACCTTCAGCAATAGCACCTTCTACTTCTTCTACCATAGCAGGCATATCAACTTTTCGCCTACGATACACAATAGTAACTTTCTCAGCTCCCAAACGTACTGCTGAACGGGCTACGTCTATAGCAACGTTTCCACCACCCACAACAACTATATTTTTACCTTTGAAATCGGGATATTCTTCATCTCCAATTTGCCTTAATATCTCAACAGCTGAAGTAACTCCTTCTGCATCATGCCCTTCAATATCCATCATCTTTCCAGCATGGGCTCCAATGGCTATGTAAATTGCATCGAATTTATCCTTCAATTCATCTATTGTTATATCCTTACCAACTGTAATTCCAGTGTGAACTTTAACCCCTGTAGAAAGAATAGTATTTATCTCCCTATCCAGTATCTCCCTTGGAAGCCTGTAACTTGGGATTCCGTATCGTAACATTCCTCCAAGTTTCTTTCTCTGTTCAAATATTTCTACATCATGTCCCATAATTGATAGATAATAAGCTGCACTTAATCCACTTGGTCCTCCTCCAACTATTGCTACCTTCTTTCCAGTGGAATCAGCCTTCTTTTCAGGTAGTATATTCTCTGCATTATCTACAGCAAACCTCTTTAGCCCCCTTATATTTATAGCGTCATCGATCATATTCCTTCTACATCTGTTCTCACAAGGATGCTCACAAACATAAGCACATACTGCAGGCAATGGGTTATCCTTCCTTATGAGCTTAACTGCATCTTCATACCTACCTTCTGAAATCAAAGCTATATAGCCAGGTATATCCACTCCTGCTGGGCAAAGAGATACACAAGGAACTGGTTGGTATAGCTCAAAGGTACACCTATGGCGCAATATATGTTCCTCATAGTCATCTCTAAACCCATCTATGCCCTTTAAGACCATATTGGCTGCTTCATATCCTATGGCACAGTCTGCAGTATAATATATGGTTTTAGCAGTTTTTTCAATTAGATCTATTGTTTCCAAAGTTGCCTTTCCATCTAATACATCTTCCAATAGATTTTGTAATTGCCCTAATCCTATTCTACAAGGAACACACTTACCACAAGTTTGTGCATGACACATTTTTAAAAAAGAGGAAGCTAAATCAATAGGACATAAGCCAGGTGGACTAGCAACTATACGTCTTTCTAAATCCTTATAAAGTGTTTCAACAGTTGCCTGAGCTCTGTCCTTCGTAACAATACTAAGCCTACTCATACTCCATATACTCCTTTCTTTTTAATATGCTTGGAGAGCCTTAAGTAAACATGGTTAAAACTTAGAAGAATAAATGTTAATCTGTTAACAATAAATTGCATAATATTACATGAATCTCCAGGATGATATTGAGAACAGATAATAGAACTGCATAATATGTCTTAATATAAAGAGTTTCCTGCATGCCGCGTTTTTTTTCTATGTATATACTATATATATTCTAATAATCTGTTCCAAAATTACTGTTTTGCTAATGCACAATTATATTATATCATAAGTTAATTTATTATCAATATTTTAATCTGAATTAAATATTTTAATATAAATTTTAACAAAAGTTATAATAAAAAATCGATTAAGGCAACTTTTCTTAAATTTATAGGGAAAAATGATTTTTCATCAGTACCTGTTTATTATTTTCTATGAAAAAGCCTTGAATGGCTTTTCAAGCAATGCATTCAAGGCTTTAATAAATTATGTTTTATATTAAGAAAATGGATACTATTGTTGTAACTATCAGCCCAATTGCAACAGGCTTAAAGTTTCTGCTTGTCAATTCAAATGGATTGACTTTACAAATAGCAGCAGCTGGGATTACAGCCCAAGGAATTAAAGTTCCACCTCCTACCCAGATGGCAGCTATCTGTCCTAAGGCAGTTAGGGTTGCCACACCTTTTCCAATAGCAATAGAAAACAATCTAGCTACAGAACCTGCTAATGAAATCCCTGAAAATCCTGAACCATCTAGCCCAGTTATAGCTCCCACAGATGTCAATGTAATTGAAGCTACAGTTTCATTTACTGGTACTACATTAGCTAATGCTAAACCTAAATCATTAACTATATCATTAGATCCAGCTGGTAAATAATCTCCTATTACACTTGTAAAACCTTCTCCTCCTAAATAGAAGAAAGCAGCTATAGGAATAATTGGTCCGAAAATTTGAAAACCAAATTTTAATCCTTCTACTAAATGTTCTGTTATTTGTTCGAGAGCCTTATTCCTATAAGTTAATATAGATATAAGTATCAATATAACAACAGCCGTTCCGCCAATTAATGCTGTAGCATCTCCTCCCTGTAAATCAGCTACTAACATTATTATCACGTCTATTAAAAATAGTATTGGAACTAATACTGCAAATAATTTCTTAGTACTCTCATTTAATGATAATTGGTAATCATTCTTGTCACCTAAGTTTATTTCATCTACATTTTCAACTTCTAGCTTTCCGCTTTTTATGTCTCTCATCAGGAATATATAAGCCGATACAGTCGTTACTACTCCCATAACAATTACTAAGGGTATACTTGCAGATATGACATCTCCAACTGGTATACCTGCAGCATCTCCTGTTAACTTAGGCGCCGCCTGAATAATGTAGTCTCCAGATAGTGCAATACCATGACCAAACAAATTCATAGCCATTGCTACTCCTATTGCAGGCAATCCCACATCTAGTGCTACTGGCAGCATAACAGCTCCAATCAATGCAACAGCAGGTGAAGGCCAGAAGAACCATGAAATCACCATCATCAATATGCCTATAACCCAATATGCTAGTGTTGGGTTTCTTATCATCTTTGCAAATGGAGAGATCATCATTTGGCTTATTCCCGTCTTTTTCAGAACTGAACTCATGCCTACTATAATGGATATTATCAATATGGTTCCTAATAGTTCCACTATTGCATATATGAAGCTGTTGAATATGGTCATTACGGAAGCGTACAACGAGTTAGTTGCAATAATCGAAAGAATGAATATGCCCAGTATACATATAAGAGTCGTATCCCGTTTAGCTACCATAAATCCTAATATGAGCAATGTAAAAGTCAAATACACCCAATGAAGTCCAGTCAGCTCTATTGCCATAAAATTACCTCCCTGCATATAATCTCTATACTACCTAAATATGCAGGAAGAAAATATTGGTTAATAAATTTTAAAACAAATATTTACTTACACGCAAAAAGGCAGCAGATTAGCCTTTCTGCTACCTTCTACTTCTTTTTGGTGCAATGTGAATAGCCTTATTTTCAAGTCCATGCACTGCTTCCATAAAAGCTTCACTGAGGGTTGGATGAGCATGAATTGTCCTTGCTATGCTGTTTACATCTAATCCATTGGCTATAGCCAATGCTCCTTCGTGGATTAAATCGTTAGCATGTGGTCCCACTATTGTTACGCCAAGAATCTTATTGTCATCTTTTGATGAGAATACTTTCACAAATCCCTCAGTTTCTCCCAAGGATAATGCTTTTCCATTGGCTGCAAACATGAACTTGCTTACATTGTAGTCTATTTTACTTTTTTCAATTTCTTCTTCCGTTAGTCCTACATATGCAACTTCTGGAAATGAGAATACACAGTTTGGTATAATATCAAAGTTGATATCCGGTTCTAGACCCATTATTCTTTCCATAACATATATTCCTTGATTTGAAGCCACATGTGCAAGCTGAATTCCTACATTATTTACATCTCCTATAGCATATATTCCTTTAACTGTGGTCTCAAAATTCTCATCAACTTTTATTCCTTTACTATCGTATTCTATGCCTACTTCATCCAGGTTTAATCCTTCAGTCACAGGTCCTCTGCCTGAAGCGATCAACACTTTATCTCCTACTACTTCTCTTTCCTCATCCTTGTTCTTATATTTTGCAATTACTCTCAGTTTATTTCCCTCTTTAACTATCTCCTTAGCTCTTATATCCACATAGACTTCCATGCCATTTTTCTTGAAAAATGTAGGAAGCCTTCTAGTTATCTCTTTATCTATATTTTTTAATATTCGGGAAGCCAATAGTATAACATGGGATCCTAATTCTTGATAAATACTTGCAAATTCAAGTCCAATGACTCCTCCACCTATTACAATGAGAGTTTCTGGAATTTCTTCCAATTCTAAAATGTCATCGCTGGTTATGACGCCTTCCAAATCCACACCCTTTGTTTCAGTCATTACCGCCTTTGAACCTGTGGCAATGACTATGTTATCCACCTGTATTTCACGACTATTGCCATCATTTAAATCCACAACCACTGTTTTATTGTCCTTTAGTCTGCCTTTACCTCTTATGAACTCTATATTTTTATAAGAGGATAACAGCTGTTTAATACCCTTAACTAACTGATTTACTACTTTTTCTTTCCTTTCCTTTAAAGCCTTCCCGTCTAATCTGTAGTTTTCCACATGAATTCCATACTCATTGGATTTCTTCAACGTATGCATTATCTCTGCATTTCTAAAATAAGTTTTAGTGGGGATACAGCCTCGATTGAGGCATGTTCCCCCCACTTCTCTATACTCAATTAGATAGACCTTTGCTCCTAGCTGGGCACCTCTAATTGCAGCTTCGTATCCTCCTGGCCCGGCACCAATTACTGCTATATTTTTTGTCAATTAATTACACCTACCCTTCATACTTGAGTATAGGATCCCTTGCTGCTCTAGTCTCATCTAATCTCCTTACGGATGTGTAGTGAGGAGCCTCTTTTAATAATTCTGGATTGTTCTTAGCTTCTTCTGCTATCTTGATTAGTACATCAGCAAATTCATCTAAAGTTTCCTTGCTCTCACTTTCTGTTGGCTCTGTCATCAATGCTTCATGAACAATAAGTGGGAAGTAGATTGTTGGTGGATGATAACCGTAATCAAGCAATCTCTTTGCTACATCCAAAGTAGTTACTTCTGAAAGATCTGACTTAAGCCCTGCCATTACAAATTCATGCTTGTAAATTGTATCCTCTGGAAGGTTATAGTAATCTTTCAATCTACTAGCTAGATAGTTGGCATTAAGCACTGCAACATCGCTTACTCTATTCAATCCATCTTTACCCATCATCAATATATAGGTGTAAGCTCTAATCATCATGCTGAAATGTCCATAAAAATCCTTCATTCTTCCTACAGTATGTGGTACATCATAGTTTAGATAATACCTATCCCCATCTTTTTCTACTGTTGGAGTTGGTAAGAAATCCATCAATATCTTCTTAACTCCTACCGGTCCACTACCTGGTCCTCCACCGCCATGAGGTGTTGAGAAGGTCTTGTGAAGATTAAAGTGTACCACGTCAAATCCCATATCTCCTGGCCTTACTTTGCCTAATATGGCATTTGCATTTGCACCATCATAGTACAACAATCCGCCAGCTTCATGGACTAATTCAGCTATTTCTACTATCTCCCTTTCAAATAGTCCAAGAGTATTTGGATTAGTTAGCATTAGCCCTGCAATTTCATCGCTTAATGCTGCCTTTAAGCTTTCTATATCAACTAATCCTTCGTCAGTGGATTTAATCTCTATAACATCAAATCCAGCCATCTTTGCTGATGCAGGATTGGTACCATGAGCTGAGTCTGGAACGATTATCTTTGTCCTCTTAGTATCCCCTCTATTTTCATGGTAAGCTTTTATTAGTGCTAATCCAGTAAGCTCTCCATGAGCACCAGCAGCTGGTTGTAAGGTCATCTTATCCATTCCAGATATTTCACAAAGTGCTTTATCTAACTCGTACATCAACCTTAATGCACCCTGCACTGTTTCTTCTGGTTGAAGTGGATGGATGTTTTTAAATCCATCAAGTTGAACCATATCTTCATTTATCTTTGGATTGTACTTCATAGTACAAGAGCCTAATGGATAGAAACCAGTGTCTACTCCGTAGTTTTTATTTGCAAGATTTGTATAATGCCTTATTATATCAACTTCGCTAACCTCTGGCAGCTTCAATTCCTCGTCACTTATATATTCTGCTGGAATAAGCTCATCAATTTTTACTTCTTCTACATCTAATTTAGGTAGGGCGTAGGCTTTTCTTCCTTCTCTTGACAACTGGAATATTAGCTTATCGTACTTTCTCATATTATCCCCTCCAATACAGAACTTAATTTATCAATTTCTTCTCTGGTTCTCTTTTCTGTGACTGCATAGAGTATCCCATTCTTGTATTGGGGATAATCTTCTTCTAGTGAATAGCCGCCTAATATGTCTTCCTCTAATAACTTCTTGCTTATTACTGATGGGGATATGTCACTTGTTACAGCAAATTCCATAAAGAATGGTTTATCGAATAATGGTTTATATTTACCTGATTTTGTAATCTGCTTAAAGGCATAGTGTGCTTTTTGAGCTGATTGTATAGCAACTTCCCTTAATCCTTTCTTTCCCAAGGAAACTAAATATACTACAGCTGCTAATGTGTTGATACCTTGGTTTGAACAGATGTTGGAAGTAGCCTTTTCTCTTCTGATGTGCTGTTCTCTTGCTTGTAATGTAAGCACATAGCCTGTATTCCCTTCTACATCAACAGTCTGGCCAACTATTCTTCCTGGCAACTTTCTCATGAATTCTTTCTTTGTTGCAATAAATCCTAAATATGGTCCGCCGAACTGTAGTGAAATTCCAAGAGGTTGCCCTTCTCCTACTACAATATCAACACCTAAAGTAGAAGGTTTCTTTAGAATTCCTAAGGATATTGGATTCATACTTGCTATAAGCAGTGTTTTCTTTACACTGTGGGTTACTTCTTCTATGGATTTTACATCTTCGATGATTCCAAAGAAGTTAGGATTTTGAACTATTACTGCTGCAGTTTTGTCGCTTATTTGCTTTTTCAATTCTTCTAAGTTTGTTACTCCGCCATCATCTTCAATTTCCACTATTTCTAAATGCTGCAAATGTGCATAGGTCTTTAAAACTTGTCTGTATTGGGGATTTACAGTTTTAGATATGATTATCTGATTTCTCCTTGTTATATTGGCAGCCATAAAAGCAGCTTCAGCTATTGCCGTACCGCCATCATATAGGGAAGCGTTTGATACGTCCATTCCAGTTAAATCACATATTAGAGTTTGATATTCAAATATATACTGTAAAGTTCCTTGGCTCATTTCAGCTTGATATGGGGTATAGGACGTATAGAACTCGCTTTTTGATATGACATGGCCTACCACAGATGGAATATAATGATCATAAGCTCCTGCCCCTAAAAAGCAGGTCATTTCATTGACTGTTCTGTTCTGTTGAGACAATTTTGTTAAATATCTGGATACTTCCAATTCTGACATTGATGGATTTAAATTCAATTCTCTATTTAACCTAACGCTTTCAGGTATATCTTTAAAAAGCTCATCTACAGACTCTATCCCTATGGCTTCCAACATCTTCTTTTCATCATCTTTGGTATTTGGAATGTAAGGATACATATTTATTTTATACCTCCTCTTCCAAATACTTTTCATATTCTTCACTTGTCATCAATTCATCTAATTGTGATTTGTCTGTTAATTCAATTTTTACAATCCAGTTTTTATATGGATCTTCATTTAATAATGCAGGTTCATCTAAAAGAGCCTCATTTACTTCTAATATCCTACCAGAAACAGGCATATATACATCAGATGCAGCTTTTACAGACTCTACTGCTGAAAAAGCTTCTTCTTTTTCAAATTCGTCGTCTACATTAGGCAACTCTACATAAACAATATCTCCTAATGAATCCTGTGCAAAGTCAGTTAATCCAATGTATCCCTCATCTCCTTCAACCTTTAACCATTCATGATCTTTTGTGTAATATAAATCTTTCAATACTTTCATTATTCATACCTCCTTAACTATTTTTTTAAAAATTTTCTGCTTATTATTTTAGCCTTAACTGGCTTATTTCTAATCATAATATCAATTTCATTGCCTAATTGAGTTTCATTGATGTCAATAAGCGCATTTCCAATGTTCTTTTTAAGAGTTGGAGATAGATATCCTGTTGTTACATATCCAATCTTTCTGCCATCTTTATAAACTTCATATCCTTCTCTTGGTATACCTCTTTCTAACATTTCAAATCCTACTACTTTTCTCTTAAGGCCTTCTTCCCACTGCTTCTTCAAAGCTTCTTTGCCGATAAAGTCTACCTCTTTATCCAATTTAACAGCAAATTTTAGTCCTCCTTCAAGAGGATTTACATCTTCTGAAATCTCCTGTCCATATAAAGGCATTGTAGCTTCAAATCGTAAGGTATCCCTAGCTCCTAACCCTGCTGGTTTTAATCCATCTTCCTTACCTACTTCTAGTAGCTTATTCCAAACGGTAACTATATCCTCTGATGAAGCATAAATCTCAAATCCATCTTCACCAGTATAACCAGTTCTGGATACCATGCATTTTACTCCAGCCACTTCTATATCCCTCTTGAAATGGAAATATTTTATTGATGATAGGTCATAATCTGTTAGTTTCTGCAATATCCTTTCTGACTTAGGTCCTTGTAGTGCTATTTCACCAACTTGATCGGATATATTTTCTATGATTATGTTATAATCCTTCTTATTGTCAATCATCCACTTGAAATCCTTTTCAGTATTAGCTGCGTTAACTACCAATAGGTACTCCTCTTGGCCATATCTGTAGACCAATAGATCGTCTACCACTCCTCCATCTGGGTAACACATTATTGCATACAAGACTTGATTATCACTCATTTTAGAAAGGTCATTTGTAAGTAAATATTGTAGAT
>ENA-OWOZ01002705-OWOZ01002705.1-bioreactor-metagenome-genome-assembly--contig:-NODE-2705-length-12816-cov-3.126776_pt1 | contig 12816 bp, 11 predicted proteins | sample MGYA00238140_ERZ651804 | MGnify/ENA primary metagenome ERZ651804 (study PRJEB26910, sample SAMN07631232) | bioreactor metagenome | isolation source: Switchgrass digestor | place: USA: Dartmouth... | reverse complement strand
TGGTACCTCCACGAAAAGACTCTCGATGGGTTCACATATTTTGCCATCAATTTCTTTTAAAATTACTGTCGGCTTAGAAACCTGAAACTCATATCCTTCTCTTCTCATAGTTTCTATCAGTATTGAGAGATGAAGTTCTCCTCTACCATAGACTTCGAAAGCATCTGGAGAATCTGTTTCACGAACTCTTAAAGCTACATTTGTTTCCAGTTCTTTCATCAACCTTGCTCTTAAATGCCTGGATGTTACATACTCACCTTCTCTGCCTGCAAAGGGGCTGTTATTTACCATGAAAGTCATAGATAAAGTAGGCTCCTCCACTTCTATTAATGGCAAAGGTTCCGGTTTTTGGCTATCACACAGTGTTTCCCCTATATTAATATCTTCTATACCTGAAATAGCTATTATATCTCCTAAAAAAGCTTCCTGTATCTCTACCCTTTTTAAACCCTTGAAGCCATAGAATCTTCCCACTTTTACATTTTCCAATCTACCATCAATCTTGCATAAAACAGCATTCTGCCCATACTTAATTTTCCCTCTAAAAATCTTACCTATTGCAACTCTTCCGATATAATCGTCGTACTCAATGGTTGTTATCTGGAACTGCAAAGGTCCATCTAAGGACCCAGAAGGTGGAGCAACTTTGTTAATTATGGTTTCATATAAAGGTGTCAAATCTTTACCTTCATCATTAAGATCATATAATGCATAGCCAGCCTTTGCTGAAGTATAGATGATCGGGAAATCAAGCTGTTCGTCATCTGCTCCTAAATCAATAAATAAATCTATTACTTCATCTATTACTTCTTCTATCCTTGAATCAGGCCTGTCAATCTTGTTTATTACCACAATAGGCTTGAGCTTTAAACCTAGAGCTTTTTTTAATACAAATCTTGTTTGTGGCATGGGTCCTTCAGCAGCATCTACTATCAAAAGAACACTTTCCACCATTTTTAATACACGCTCAACCTCACCGCCAAAATCTGCATGGCCTGGTGTATCAACTACATTTATTTTTACCCCATTATAGTTAATAGCTGTATTCTTAGCTAATATTGTAATGCCTCTTTCTCTCTCCAGTTCGTTTGAATCCATTACCCTTTCCGCTACATTTTCATTGCTTCTGAAAGTCCCACTCTGTTTCAGCAGTCCATCTACCAAAGTAGTCTTACCATGATCAACATGGGCAATAATAGCAATATTTCTTATATCTTCTCGTACGAAATTATCCATGGTACACTTCCTTTATTATTGCGAATTGTTTCAACAAAAAAACATTATACATTTGATTATTCATAATTACAACATTATCTTGTTGTTTTAATATACTTTGCATATATAGAAACAAGGAAAATTCCCAAAACACCTACAGCAATTGTTTCTCCTAAGGCTATATTAGCCATAATTATAAGATATGGAATTCCTGAAAATTTGCTTACCCAAATAGACACAATAAGTGCATTCAATACTATGGGTGGAATAGCACCTAAAATTTTATTCGGCATTTTACTTGTCAAATAGGCAGCTATTAATGTTACTGTGCTGCCTCCAAATATATCTATAGGGCCATAACCTCCAAAAATATTTGCAATTATGCATCCAACTGTTACTCCCATAATAGCTGCAGGTTCTACCAGGGGCAATAAGACAAGAGCTTCAGCTATTCTAAACTGAATGGGACCATAGGAGAACTCTCCTAAAATTACTGTTAATACTACATAAACAGCAGCCAAAAGAGATGATTTCGCCAAATACTTATTGTTCATAAATACTTCTCTCCTATTTTCCAACTAGCACTTTTATTTTTTGAGGCAGTATACTAAATTTTGCTCCTATTACTCCTGGTTGTTCACCATCTACCTCAATCAGTGCCTTTTGTTTTGCATTTACTATTACTGTTTTACCTTTAAGGTGCATCAACTTAGGATGATTCATATGATCACCCTTATATATTTTGGGAAAATTAAAAAGCAGATCTAATTTGCTTAAATTACCAATAATTATTATATCAAAATATCCATCATTCATTTCTGCCATGGGAGCAATTTTCATTCCTCCCCCAAAGTACTTTCCGTTAGCTACAATGATGCTGTTGAGCCTTTCATCTATTACAACATCATCCACTGTAACTTGAAAGTCTTTATTTCTGTATGTTATTATCGTTGTTAAAGCACCTAGCATAAAGGATAAGAAGCCTTTTAATGCTTTAGAGTTCTTATTAACCCTATATGTAGTTTCCCCACCAATACCTACATCTGATACATTGAGAAAATACCTTTGTGTCTTTTTGCCTCCATATCCGGTGAACTCTGCCAAACCAACATCAAGGAACTGACTTTTCTCAAGTTTTAATACTTCAATTATTGAATTCACATCTTTACCTATACCAATGGTTCTGATTGTATCACAGCCTGTCCCTCTAGAAAAAATTGCTAATGATGCGTTTTTATTTATGAGTTCTCTATCATAAAAAAAACCGTTTAGCACCTCATTCATGGTGCCATCGCCGCCCACTGACAAAATAATTTCATACTCTTTCTTTAGAGCCTCTTGTGCTAAAGCTGTTGCATGCATTGGATATTCAGTAAACACATAATCCATATCAATACCAGAAGCTTTTATTATGCTTTCATAACTAGGCCATTCCTTTCCTGTTAAACCGTTCGCAGAAACAGGGTTTACTATTGCATATACTTTCTTTTTCACTAAGCCTGCCTCCCAAAATACTAAAGCCTTGAGATATCAAGGCTTAAATTATTAAATCCTTCAATAGAAATCTTTTGTTATTCATATATTACAAGGCTCCCTTTAATCTTTGAATACTTCCATTGGAAGCCTTGTACCAACCTTATATTTCCATTATTATTGGCAATATCATTGGGTTCCTCTTGGTTTTCTGATATATAAAATCCCTCAGATTGTCCTTAATATTTGTTTTTATAGTACCCCATTCAGTTATACTTTTTTCTTCACATTCCGTCAAGGCTTCTTTAATAACCGATTTTGCTTCTTCCATCAAGTCTTCAGATTCCCTTACATATACAAAGCCTCTTGAAATTATATCAGGACCTGCCACAACAAGACCTGATTCCTTATTCAGTGTAACAACAACCACAATTAATCCATCTTGTGACAGATGCTTTCTATCCCGAAGAACAATATTTCCTACATCTCCTACACCTAAGCCATCAACCAAAACTCTTCCGGCCATTACTGTACCATTGATTCGTCCTTTATCCTTTGTGAACTCCATCACTGTTCCATTATCTGCAATAAAAATATTTTCTTTTGGTATGCCCATTTTTTCTGCAAGCTGTGCATGTTGAATTAAATGACGGTACTCTCCATGAACAGGCACAAAGAATTTTGGTTTTACAAGGGCTTGAAGAAGCTTCAATTCCTCTTGGTAGGCGTGGCCTGATACATGAACATCTGCTAGAGCTTCATATATTACATCTGCTCCCCTCTTAAACAGTTGGTTGATTACTCTTGAAACTAGTTTTTCGTTGCCCGGTACAGGAGTAGCGGAAATTATAACTGTATCTCCAGGTACAATATCTACTTTTTTGTGGTTTGATGAGGCCATTCTGGTCAATGCAGACATGGCTTCTCCTTGGCTTCCGGTGGTAATAAGAGTGATTTTTTCAGGTGGATATTTGTCGATATTATCTATATCTATAATTACATTATCCGGTATAGTCAAGTATCCCAATTCGGAAGCTACATTTATCACATTTAACATGCTTCTACCCGATATAGCTACTTTTCTTCCAGAATTTATGGATGCATTTATAATCTGTTGTATACGGTGAATATTTGAAGCAAAAGTTGCAACAAGAATTCTTTGCTTAGCATTACTGAAAAGCTCCGTAAAGCTATTTCCCATAGTACTCTCTGACATGGAATAGCCTTCTCTTTCAACATTTGTACTATCAGCAAGCATCACCAGTACACCTTTTTTTCCCAGCTCTGCAAAACGATGAAGATCAATTAATTCTCCATCGATTGGCTGATAGTCGATTTTGAAGTCACCTGTGTGTACAACAATACCAACAGGAGTGTGTATAGCTAACCCCACTGAATCCGCTATGCTATGATTGGTTTTAATAAACTCTACATCAAAATCGCCAAGTTTTATTACATCTCTGGGCTTTATTATATTCATGGTTATCTCAGGTAGTGTAGTATGTTCCTTAAGTTTGTTTTCTACCAGACCAAGAGTAAGTTTTGTACCGTATAATGGCACATTAATCTGCCTCAACACATATGGTAATGCTCCTATATGATCTTCGTGGCCATGAGTTAAAATGATACCTTTAATCTTCTCTTTATTCTTTATTAAGTAGCTGATATCAGGAATCACTAAATCGATTCCCAACATCCCTTCATCCGGAAACATAAGGCCACAATCGATCACAATTATAGTATCCTTATATTCAACCACGAACATGTTTTTACCTATTTCTTGCAATCCGCCCAATGGTATAAGTTTTAATTTTGCTTTTGTACTAGCCAAAAAACATACTTCCTTTCTTTTTCCCGCACTAATATTATTTGCTTATTATATATTTTTTATCAATTGAAAAAAGTATTGCAATAACTTACAATACTCTAATCCCTGCATTGATGACAGTATCCGAAAAACTTTAAGTTATGATTCATTATTGAAAATTTATATTTATTTTCAACTTCAACTTCTAGCTGTTCTAGCAGGTCTTCTTCCACCTCAACAACCTTCCCGCACTTTATGCATATTAAATGATGATGCTGATGGTCTTCATCCTGATATAATTCATATCTGCTTCTTCCATCATCAAAATTATTCTTATATACCACTCCAACCTCATCAAATATTTGCATAGTTCTGTATATAGTTGCAAGCCCTATATTGGGACAACTATTCTTAACTAAATCATATATCTCTTCGGCACTTAAATGCTTTCCTTGATTAGCGATAATAACATCGATAATAGACTTTCTTTGGGGTGTAAGCTTAAAACCTTTCTCTTTTAATTTCTTCTTAAGTGTTTCATATCCATAACTCAATAAAACCGCATCCTTCACATGATATATTTTTATTCTATTATTGATTGAAAATATTGTCAATAATTATTAACAATCCACCAAGATAAAACCGTTATGCTGAAATCTATTTTAACATACAAAAGTCTTTTTTATTATCCTATACAATGCAATATTATAAAAAATAAATTTGTTTTATTTAATTTTTCTGAAAGTTATGATATGATTAAGTAGAGTCATTAATTAGTTACATATGTTATTATAAGCAATTATTAGTATTTAGGAGGGATTTAATTGTTGAATCTTTCAAAAAGAGCGGAATTAATGCCCGCATCACCAATCAGGAAACTTGTACCTTTTGCACAGGAAGCAAAGAAAAGAGGCATTAAAGTTTATCATCTTAATATTGGCCAACCTGATATAAAAACTCCCGAACTATTCTTCGAAGCAATTAGAAATTTCAATGCCCCTGTATTAGCTTACGCTTTATCACAGGGTGATCTTCAACTTATTGATTCATTCAGAGAGTACTATAAGAAATGGAATATTGACTTCGCACAAAATGAAATTATAATCACAAATGGTGGAAGCGAAGCCATCATAATGTCTATGATGGCAATAGGCGATCCAGGTGATGAAGTATTGATTCCTGAACCTTTCTATGCAAATTACAATGGATTCGCCTGTGAAGCAGGTATGACGGTTAGCCCAATTACAACTAAGGCAGAAGAAGGTTTCCATCTACCAAGTAAAGAATACATAAAAAGTCTAATAAAACCTAATACAAAGGCTATAATGATTTCAAATCCTGGCAATCCCACCGGTGCTGTATATACTAAAGAAGAACTGACTATGCTTGGAGAAATAGCTTTAGAACATGATATCTTCTTAATCGGCGACGAAGTTTACAGAGAATTTGTGTATGATGGATTAAAATTCACAAGCTTAATGGATATTCCGGGAATTGAGGACAGAGTAATAATATGTGACAGTATTTCTAAGAGATATAGCGCTTGCGGAGCAAGAATAGGCTGTATATGTTCAAAGAATAAGGAATTTATGAGCACTATAATGAAATTTGCACAAGCAAGGCTATGTGCACCAACGATTGAAATGATAGGTGCTGCAGCATTAGTAAACACTGCTAAAGAATACTTCGATGATGTACATCATGAGTATCAGAAAAGAAGAGATATAGTATATAATGCACTAAAAAATATGCCTGGTGTCGTATGTGAAAAACCTATGGGAGCTTTTTATGTTGTTGCTAAATTACCTTTAGATAATGCTGAGGATTTTGCTAAATGGATGCTAACTGATTTCAACATAGATAATGCTACAACAATGGTAGCTCCAGCTGCAGGCTTCTATGCTACTCCCGGATTAGGCAAGGACGAAGTGAGATTAGCCTATATCCTTAAAGAAGAAGATCTGGTTGCTGCTATGGACATACTTGCCAAAGGTATTGAAGCTTACAATAATAGATAAGGTAAAAGCGGCTTATAACAAGCCGCTTCCTTTATTCATTATTAATTTGATTCATCCTTTATCAGCTCTTCATAGGCCTTTATAACATCGTTTAATTCATCTTCATCCTCTATGCCAACGAGAATATCTTCTCCATTTTCGTCTTGTTCCATTCTTAGAACATATACTTCATCAACTTCATCAGATTCAGGATCAATTTCCGCATCGGAAGGCAACAGAATAGCATATTCATTATCATCTAATTCTAATGTAGCAATAACTTCAAACTCAGTTTCATTGCCGTCTTCATCGTATAGTACAATGAAGTCCATATCTTCACTCATTGTCTCACCTTCTTTCATAAGCTTATTGTTATTCTATCCTACAGTCCATACTATGTCAACACTAACAAAATATACACTTTTGGCTTATTATTATTTTTTTGCATCCATATAGCTTTGTAGTATTAGAACCGCTGCAATTTTATCTATAACCTTTTTTCTGTTTTTTCTACTGACATCCGCTTCCAAGAGAGTTCTTTCAGCTACCGCAGTTGTAAGTCTTTCATCCCAAAAAACTATTTCTTTTTCAGGATAGTAATTCTTTAATAATTCACCAAACTTAATTGACTTGTTACCTCTTTCACCAATAGTATTATTCATATTTTTAGGCAATCCTATTACAATTTTGTAGATATGTTTTTCTTTTATAATTTTATCAAGTTCCTTAAGGTCATAATCAATGGATTTTCTGCGAATTGTACAAACACCATGAGCCATCCAGCCAAGTTCATCACTTACAGCTACTCCTATGGTTGCATCGCCCACATCCAGCCCCATGAGTCTCATATTCTTCACCTCAATCCTTAATGAGTTAATTCATATAATCTTAATGCAGAACTCTTTACAGTGTCTGCTGCAATAGCCGCATAAAACACATTTTTCAGCATCCACTTCAGCTCTATTATTGTTAATATATAAAGCACCTTGTTGACATACATGCACACAAGATCCGCATCCTTGGCACCAAAAATCTATCAACAGCCTTCTCTCTTTTTTGCTTATTGAAGTCTTTATATATTCAGGTACTTCTTTCCCATCAAATAATGCAGTATTGTAGATTACCTCTTCAATACTTTGCATTCCTACAGCAATTGAATGTATGTTCGGATTATTGAGTACATAAGCTATTGATCCCTCAACATCTTTTAATAGATTACCTCCGCCTAAAGGCTTCATGGAGTAAATACCCTTCCCAGCCTCATAAGCTTCTTTAATGGCGTTTTCCATATCTGACACAGAACCGTCAACAATTCCAAGACCAGCTTTGTTGTAGATAGGATGTATAATTTGGATATCATTATACTTTAAAGCTGCTTTAACACCATCAACATAATGTGTTGAAATGCCAAATGCTCTTATATATCCTTTATCTCTAGCTTTAATAAAATATTCGATGGCTTCACTGTGACCTCGAAGGGTGTGCTCGCTTTCCTGTTCATGGAGTGAAAATATATCAATATAGTCAGTATTAAGCTCTCTTAATGCTTTTTCTAAGCTATTTTTAGCACCTTCATAAGAATAAGCATAGGATTTTGTAGAGATAATTACCTTACTCCTTCTGCCTTTTATTGCTCCCCTGATATAAGAATAGTTCTCATATAACTCGGCAGTATCTATGAAATTGACACCTCGGTCAAAAGCCTCCTTTATTACACAAACCCCATCTTTTATGCCCAAATTTGATTGAAGAGGACTGATAGTCAGGCTTCCAAAACATAGCTTTGAAACAACAATATCAGTATTTCCTAATTTTGAGTATTCCATATTTCCCTCACATTTTATAAAATTAATGAAAAAGGCCGGAGGAATCTATCCAAACCCCTTCCAGCCTATTTTGTCAATTACCGCATGTATACTTCTATTTATATGTCCTTAACATAAGACTTTACCAATTCTTCTAATAGTTCATCTCTTTCCATTTTTCTTATGAGGCTTCTAGCATTATTGTGACTCGTGATGTATGTTGGATCTCCAGAGAGTATGTATCCAACTATCTGGTTAATTGGATTATAACCCTTCTCCAATAAAGCTTTATAGACATTTATAAGTATTTCTGCGGGTACATATTCTTTTTCCTTTTCCACCTTAAATTTCATTGTTTCTTCAATGTTAGAGCACATTATGCCACCACCTCCCGGATTTACTATCTTTATCATAATATAGCAGTGAATTTATTTCAACAGGATTATTTTATTTGTTTTTTTATTAACATAGGTATGGCTTCCTTAATTTCATCCAGCTTACTATTATCTTTTATGCCGCCCTGTGCCATATCAGGTCTTCCACCTCCGCTGCCATTACCTATTTTTGTTACTTCTTTAATGATATTTCCAGCATGTATTCCAGATGATACTGCTTTCTTAGATGCCATAGCCAATATAGTTGTTTTGTCACTGCCAATAGAATACATTATCGCTATACCGTTCTCTAGCTTTTCCTTCAACTTATCCCCTAAAGCTCTCATGTCTTCAATACTTGATGAATCAGTATCAATAACTATATATTTTATACTTCCTACTTCTTGTGCATTTGATAAATAACTATTAATTGAAGAATCTGCTATCTTATCCTTTAAACTCTGTATTTCTTTCTCAAGTTCTTTATTTTCTTTTATAGTATGTTCTATTTTTCTTAGCAACTCATCTTCATTTGACTTTAACTTGGAGCATGCATCAGCTATAATATTCTCTTTATTTAGAAGATACTCATAAAGAGCCTCTCCAGTAATAGCTTCTATCCTTCTGACTCCAGCAGCAATACCACCTTCACTTATTATCTTAAACATACCAATTTGACTGGTATTTTTCATATGAGTTCCGCCACATAACTCTATGCTATAGTCACCCATTTTTACTACTCTTACAATATCGCCATATTTCTCTCCGAATAGAGCTATAGCCCCCATTTTTTTTGCTTCATCAATAGTAGCTTCAGAAACAGTAATATCCATGCTTCTCCATATAGCCGAATTAACTTCCTTTTCTACTGATGCCAATTCTTCATTAGTCATAGCTTTGAAGTGAGAAAAGTCAAATCGTAATCTGTCTTTTTCAACAAGAGAACCTGCCTGTTCAACATGTGTACCAAGAATATCTCGTAAAGCTCTGTGCAGCAAATGAGTTACAGAGTGATTTCTTGAAGTAGCAAATCTTCTTTTTTTGTCAACATTTGCTGTACAAGAATCGCCTACTCTTACTTCACCTTCTAGTACTTTGCAGTAATGAACAAACCTTCCTCCTGTTACTTTCTTACAATCCTTTACATCAAGCTTGAATCCAGTTCCTTCTATTAAACCTGTATCAGCTGCTTGCCCTCCGCTTTCTGCATAAAAAGGTGTTTCAGATAATATTACATTTATATTCATTCCTTCTGAAGCCTTATCCACTATAGTATTATCTGCAATAATTGCCTTAATAATACTTGGATAGCTTAGATTATCATAACCTACAAAAATTGTTTTAATTTCTTTATCCAGTTTAGAATAAATGTCTTCTTTCCATCCTTCAACTTCATTGTCTCCTCTTGCTGTTCGAGCTCTTTCTCTCTGACGCTCCATTTCGTTCATGAAAGCTTTTTCATCAACTTTTAGACCTTGCTCTTCCAATATATCTTTGGTTAAATCAAGAGGAAAGCCATAGGTATCATATAATTTAAAAGCTGCTTCTCCTGACAGGGTGCGGCTATCATCCATGGAATCTATATACTCTTGAAGTTTCTGCAATCCCTGTTCAAGAGTCTCTTCAAAGCGCTCTTCCTCTATGTTTATTATATTTTCAATATAGTCTTCCTTTTCTTTTAGCTCTGGGTAGGCTTGATGATAAGACTCAATAACCTTTTTGGATACCTTGCTCAAGAAAGGTCCTTCGAAACCAAGAAGCTTACCATGCCTTGCTCCGCGCCTCAAAAGTCTTCTCAATACATATCCTCTACCTTCATTACTAGGTAATACTCCATCAGAAACTAAAAATGTCATTGCTCTACTATGGTCTGTAATAACTCTGATGGAAACATCAGCTTTTTCATCTTTCCCATAAACTTTTCCAGATTCTCTTTCAACTGTATTTAGTATCTTTTTAACTTCTTTAACTTCAAATATATTATCTACTTTCTCCATAATTGTTGCTATTCTTTCGAGACCCATACCTGTATCTATATTTGGATTCTTTAGAGGATTATAATTACCTTTCTCATCTTTATCGAACTGAGTAAATACTAGATTCCAAACTTCAATATATCTATCGCAGTCACATCCTGGTTTACATGTATCTTTTCCACAACCGTACTTTTCTCCTCTATCAACATATATTTCTGAACAAGGTCCACATGGTCCTACTTCCAATTCCCAAAAGTTATCATCTTTTCCCAATCTGATTATCTTTTCTTCAGGTACACCAATAATTTTGTTCCATATTTCATGAGCTTCATCGTCATTTTCATATATAGATACCCATAGATCTTTTTCAGGAATCTCTAAAACCTCCGTCAAAAACTCCCAGGCCCATGTAATAGCCTCTTTTTTGAAATAATCTCCAAAAGAAAAATTACCTAACATTTCAAAAAAAGTAGCATGTCTAGCAGTTTTCCCTACATTTTCAATATCCGCAGTTCTAATACACTTCTGACAGGTTGTAACTCTTTTATTTGGTGGTACTTTTTCCCCTGTAAAATAAGGTTTCAAAGGTGCCATTCCCGCATTTATCAATAATAAGCTCTTGTCATTCTTAGGAACCAAAGAAAAACTAGGCAATGCTAAGTGGTTCTTCTGCTTAAAGAATTCTATAAATTCTCTCCTTATCTCGTGTAATCCAATATTTCTCATTTTTTTCACCTCTTAATGATTATTTTAAAAAAATTCGTCCCTAAAAAGGGACGATAAGCCAGCACATATCTATATTTGGATTATAATTTATCCAAATATTTTTGTCAACTAACTAATCATTGTTCTATTTATTAATTAGCCTTCTTTTTCTTATTTTATCAATAAGAAAACCAAACAGTATCTTGCTTATGGATACGATAGGAATAACAAATATCATTCCTAATACACCATATATATTTCCTGCTATAATAAGAGATACTAATACAGTTATAGGATGTAGGCCTGTACTATCTCCGATAATTTTAGGTGCCAATACATTATTCTCTACCCACTGTATTATTACAAATATTACGGCAACCCATATTCCCTTAGTTGTACTATCTAGGAGAGCAAAAATTACTGCAGGCATAAATCCTAAAAATGGTCCAAAATAAGGTATAATATCTGCTATCCCGGTAACCAATCCTATTACGATTGCAAAATTCACATCCAATATCAATAATACTACTGTAGTTACAATTCCAACATAAATAGCAAGTATTAATCTTCCTCTAACAAATTGACTTAAGGATTTATCCATCTGAACCAATAACTCTTTAATTTCTTGTCTATTATTTTTAGGTATTGTTAAATATAATTTATTTCTAAGCTTATCTTTATCCCTTAAAAAGTAAAAAGTCAATATAGGTATTAATATCAAACTGACAATTTTATTAAATAAATTTCCTACACTAGTGAACAATTTACTTATATTGTGCACTAATAATTCTTGCAGTCGATTAATATTATCAAAAACAACTCCTTTTATGCTTTCAAATAATGGTAAAACGCTGTCTATATTGTAATAATACTTATTGTATAGATTCTTAAAAAAACCGCTCATTATATCAAAATAGTTAGGTAATACGATTAATACCTCTTTTAATTCTCTAGTCAGTCTAGGTACGAAAGATATTGAAATAGCAATAAATATACCCAATATAGCTATGTATAATATGATAATTCCTAAACTTCTAGATATATTATGTTTCTCCATATAATTGATTATCGGATTAAGCAAATAAGAGAAAATAATAGATATGATAATTGTAAACAATAGATTTGAAATAATATCATATCTTTGAATTAAATTATAAGAAATAAAAATCAATAGGATTATTATTAGAAATTGCAAAGCTCTTTTTTTATCAATTTTAATTTGCTTATCTTCATCTATTAGCTTGTTACCAATATGTATTAAATAATAGATAAACAAAATAAAAATCAAAAAAATGAAAAAAATTAACCCTTTATTCATTATTGAAATTTCTATGCTCATATCCTTTATCACCATATTTATATTGTGGGATAGACTTAAAAGTCTATCCCCATAATGAAGTTATGCCATTTACTAAAGTTGACTTTGCTCTTCTAGCTGTTTTCATTATCTTTTTCTTAGGAATA